>ERZ777003.769-NODE-769-length-58309-cov-13.824270_pt1 | contig 58309 bp, 56 predicted proteins | sample MGYA00374956_ERZ777003 | MGnify/ENA primary metagenome ERZ777003 (study PRJEB29302, sample SAMN06268252) | bioreactor metagenome | isolation source: Joint BioEnergy Institute, California, USA | place: USA:Joint BioEnergy Institute, California, USA | collected...
GAAGCTCCCTACCCCTCAGCCACCGCACGGCCATGCCAGCTTGTCTAAGGTGCGTCCCCCGCAATTTCCGCAGGGGAAACCTCCCTCTCGTCGAAGGCTCGGTAATCGTAAAGACCGAGTGTCAAACTGTCAAGGGAGGTGTCACTTGCTATCGCGGGCATTACTGCCCGAACGATAGCCGCCCTCTCGTCGAGAGCCCTCGAATGATACCTCGGACTCCGCTGTTATGTCAAGGGCGACCCCGGCGTTTCAACCAGCGGACCGGTCTCACCGGCCGCTGGAGTTCCTCTCGCCGAGGGCGTACGAATGATACTAACTCGCCACGCAGGTTTCAACCCGCTCACCGTCGCCAGCGAGCGGGTTTCGCGAATCGGATCTCGCTCGGCGCTTAGCCCTCGACCGGGCCCGTGCCGCGGAGGATGGTGTTGCGGGACGGCGCGTAGGTGCTCGTCATCACGAAGTCGTCGATGACGTTGCCGTCACGATCGGTCACGACCCGGTGCACGGTCGCCGTGAACCCTTCTTGCGCCGTCTCGACCTGCATCTCCTGCCCACGCGGCAGCTCCGGCGACTCGGTGTAGTAGGTCCGCGTGTCCGGCGGCACTACGTCGGTGATCACCGGATCGAACACTTGAACGGTCCACCCCGGATCCGTGCCGCGGATAGCCGCGGTGACGTTCTGACCATCCGCGACAACCACAACGGCGATCCAGTTACCGGTCGTGTTGGTGAACTTCAGGTCGAGCGCCCAATCCTCCTCGACGTTCACCATCGCGTCCAGCCCCTTCATGCCGCGCGGGGGCTCGCCGTACGTCTGGAGCCAGTAGGGATGCTCGTATCGCTCATCGATCTGCAGCCCGGCCCAGAACGCGGCCTGGAAGATGGTCGTGGATACCTGGCAAATGCCGCCGCCGACGACCGGCGCCGTCGTCACCGTGCCGTCTCCCTCTGGGCTCGCGACGATGCCGAAGCCCGTCACGAATCCCTCTTCCTCGGAGACGCGGCCGACATACTCCACATAGGAGAACTGGCCACCGGGCGGCACAAGCCAACCATCCTCGAGACGCACGGCGGTCTCGACGTTGTGCCGTCGCGCCTCGCTCGAGTTCCCATAATAGGTAGACGCTTCGGCGAGGATATCCGGGAGCTTGATCCGCTTGGCGTCGGCGGCCGTGTATTGCGGCTCAATCGTCTCGACCGACAGGGTGACCGACCGCTTGCCATCGAGCAATGCCTCGGCGATCGCGGCGCTACCCGCCTCGATATTCAGTTGCCGCCCGACCACCTCGCGCTTAGCAACCCTGATCTTGTTCTTTACGAGCCGGAACTTCGCATCGCGCGCCGGAACGTTCACTTCGTCGGCGAGCGGAGCCAGCAGTTCGGTCAGCTTCTCATGACTGAACGAGAGCACAAACGGCTCGGGCTCCCCTGGCCGCTCATCGATGACGAGCGCTCGCGCGAGGTCGGCGCGTCCAAGCCGGGCATTCCCTCCATCCCATTCGAGCTTGATGCCGTTCGCCACCAGCTCATTGGCACGCGCCGCCGCCGCTTCCGCTTGCTCGTCGCCGACGACCGGGGCCGTCTCGCTGATGACGAGCGATGCTTCTCGCTTCCCAGAGACGAGGGCCGAAACGATCGCCTCGGTCGAGCGCTCCGAATCGACGTCGACTTCCGACGCCGACGGCACTACGACGAACGTGCTTCCCTTCCGCTTGACCTTCGCATTCTTGGCCGGCCGCTCGATCGTCTCGGCCAGTGCCGCGACGTACGACTCGATCGCCTCGCGGTCGACGGAGACATCGCCGCCGCCGGGCGGGATGCGAATCAGGCGCTGCACGTAGTCCGCGGAGATAATCCACCGCTGATTGAGCCCGGTCACCGCAAATGAGTTGGCGGCGATCGAGCGCGCGGCGGTCAGCTCGTCCGTCAGGTCGCTCGCCGCCACCCGCGCCGGCACCTCTTGCGTGATGAGCGGGACGGGCTCACCGGAGAGGGTGCGGAAGCGATCGAGGACCAGTGCACGAGTCGCTCCGAGGTCGAAGGCCAGTCCCGGCTGCTCGGGGACAATCTCCGGACCGGCGCCGGAGAACACGACTGCCGCATCGGTCGGCGGATAGATGACCTCTTCCGCGAAGGCGGTCAGCCGCGCATCGAGCCGCGAGGTATCGACCGTCACCTGCAGCGGAACCGAGCGCGTCCGCAGCAAGGCACGCGCCCAGTCGCGCGAGCGATCCCAAATCGATCCTTCGCGCCCATACGCGAACGCGGCATCGACCGACGCCTCCGCGTCGAGCGTCACTCCCGCGTCCCGGGCGCTGAACGCGAACTGCTGGTCGCCGTGCTCCAAGGTGAGAGTCGTCTGATCCGCGTACTGCGCGAACGCCGCTTCGATCGCCGTCCGCGCCTCTGCCTTGGTCAGCCCGCCGACGGAGATGCCGGCCACGCGGACTCCTTCGTAGATGCGATCCGTGTGTGTTGTCGCATACAACAAGAGTCCAGTCGCGATCGTCAGCATGAAGGCCGCGACGACCGCGAGCGCGATCCGGGCCCCGCGTGACACGCCCAGCCAAGTCTCACGGGAGCTCCAGCTCGGCAAGGGGCGTCGGAGCGTGACCGAGAGCAGATGTGGCGCCGATCCCATGCTCACCTCGTATCTAAAGGTCGGACCATGCCGCATTCTATCGCGCCAGATTGTACGTACACAAGCGGTAATTTCGGGTCGACAGACGCAAGACGCCGCGCCGCCGACTCACCGCGGCGTATTCATCGCCGCGCTCATAGCTTGACGCCAGCCATCGAATCTGGCTAGATGCGCACCATTGTGCAGGCAGAGACCCAACCCGTCGAGGAGGAATGATGGCGCGCGATGTAGTTTCGACGACGAGTGCTCCACTGGCGATCGGCCCCTATTCCCAGGCGATCAAGGCGAACGGCTTCGTCTTCACCTCTGGGCAAATCCCGATCGATCCGGAGACCAAGCAGCTCGTTCCTGGAGGAATCGCTGAGCAGACGGAGCGGGTAATGCTCAACCTTGCCGCTGTGCTCGATGCCGCTGGCTCGTCGATGGCGAAGGTGGTCAAGACCACGTGCTTCCTCGTCAATCTCGATGATTTCTCAGCGTTCAACGAGGTCTACGCGCGCTATTTCCCCAGCGATCCGCCCAGCCGGAGCACGGTGCAGGTCTCCCGCTTGCCGCTCGGTTCCCTCGTCGAGATCGAATGCATCGCCCTTGCTGAGTGAGCGACCCGCCGCGGGTACGGCAGTAAGGCAATTTCGCCTGCTCGCCGTATCCGCGCCGTGGTATCATACCTGTTGCAGTCTGATCGGGCGCGTAGCTCAGCTGGTCAGAGCGCGCGGTTCACATCCGCGAGGTCACAGGTTCGAGTCCTGTCGCGCCCACCGCCCTCACAGGTCAGCAGCTAAATGACGAAGGCGAACGGCCAATTAGAGCGCCGCTCGCTTCAATTGCATTTTCCGCAAACTCAGCCCCAACACCGCCGAATCTCTTTTCGCCACTCCCGCGCCTCCCGCTTGGTCCGTGCATTCAGATACAATCAGCTTGACCGACCCCGCACGCCGTTTGACAATACCGCCCAGCAGGGCGCCGGCGCGGGCCAGGTCGTGCGGTGCGATGCTAAAGACGCCGGGCCGAATAAGATTGCGCTCGGGAGAGTCACCCGTTCAGAACGAGCGATCGTGACCGAGGAGGAGATGGCATGAGGCGCGAGCAGACGCTGGCCGATCGCATCACCGGCTCAGCGATCTGGCGGTCGATTTTCCGCCACGGGTATCCGGATACCCAGCGCAACCAGGCGCTCATCATTGCCAGTAACGTCTTCCTCCATATCCACCCGGTCAAGATCAAGCGCTACGCGACGAAGGTCACCTACACCTTCTGCCTCGGTGGCCTGTCCTTCTTCATGTTCCTGGTGCTGGTCTTCACGGGCGTGCTCTTGATGTTCTACTACGTGCCCTCGACCGACCAGGCCTACCAGGCCATGAAGGACATCGAGGCGAGCGTCACCTTCGGCTCACTGATGCGGAACATGCACCGCTGGGCCGCGCAAGGCATGGTCATCGCGGTCTTCCTCCATATGGGCCGCGTCTTCTACACCGGCTCCTACAAGCCGCCGCGCGAATTCAACTGGGTGATCGGCGTTCTGCTCCTCATCGTCACGTTCCTGCTCTCCTTTACCGGTTACCTGCTGCCGTGGGACCAGCTCGCGTACTGGGCGATTACGGTCGGCACGAACATCGGCGGCGCCGCTCCGCTCCTTGGCCCGAAGATTCTCGTCATCCTTCGCGGTGGCCAGGAAGTTGAGCAGGCGGGTCTGATTCGGTTCTACACGCTGCACGTGCTGTTCTTGCCGCTAACCGCTGCATTCTTGATGGCCGTCCATTTCTGGCGCATCCGCAAGGACGGAGGCATCTCTGGCCCGCTGTGATCGCTGGCGACTGCCGCCGCGCCGTATGGTGCTGGTAGGCCGGCGGCAACCCGAATGACAGATGATCCAGCGCCAATCGCTGACTGCTCATACAACCGTGGAGGAGCACGATGGCGGAACTCGTTGAGCGGCCGGGAATGGGAGCCAGCGGTCCGGCCCAGATTGACGAAGCTCGGCGACAGAAGCTTCTTGAGCTCGTGCGCGGGCGCGCGCTGGCGCGGCCGACTGACCTCGCCGAGGACGAGGTCATGGTGTGGCCCTCGCTCGTCGTCATCGAGGCGGTCTGTGCCACCGTCTTCCTGGTTATCCTCACGTTCCTGTCGATCTTCGTCAGTGCTCCGCTGACCGAGCACGCGAATCCGAACCAGACGCCTAACCCGTCGAAGGCGCCTTGGTACTTCCTCAATCTGCAGGAGCTGCTCCTGCACATGAACGCTGGTCTGGCCGGCGTTATCGTCCCGACCATCGCGCTGGTCGCCATCGCCGCGATTCCGTACATTGATCGCAGCCCGCTCGGCGTCGGCATTCTCGGCACCTCGGCAAAGGGCCGGCGCATCATCGGCTTCACCACCGTCTTCACCACGGTCGCGCTAATCGTGATGATCGTGGCCGACGAGTACATCGGCGGCACCCGGACTGGCTGGGGCGTCAAGACGTGGCTGATCGAGCAGGGCGCTTCCGAGCTTGTCTACAACACGATTTATCCCTCGCTCGTGATGATCATCATGATCGGCGTGCTGATGGGCATTGTTCAGGCGATCTTCAAGCCGACGCGGCGAGAGATGATCATCGCGCTCTTTACCGGCTTCTACGTCACGTATATCGTTCTGACGATCTTCGGCACGGCATTCCGCGGCCCGGAGCAAGACCTGATGTGGCCGTGGAACTTGCCGCTCGAGCACCACTAATCGCGAGTTCGCGCTGCCGGGGCGAACGTAAGAGAATTGTGGCGGACGCCGGTTCCGCACTCTGCCGGCCCTGCGTAACCGGTCGCGCACCGGCATGTAACGAGGCAAAGGAACCATGATTTCACTGATTCGAACGGCAATCGGCTTGGTCATGGGCGGCATCCTGGCCCGGCTGTTCGGGCTGCTGGGTCGCTTCCACGCCGGAACGGCGGTCCGCCCGACGGTCACGCGGCGCGGCTTTGTCCGGAACGCCACACTTGGCGCCGTGCTGATCGTACTCGCGGAGCTGGGCGTCGGCTTTGTCCGCTTCATCTGGCCAAACAAGCAGGGCATCTTCGGCAGCCCGGTCACGATTCCGCTCTCGGACGTGCCGGAGGTGTACGGGACGCCGTTCCGCTACGCGCCCGGCCGTTTCTACCTTGTCCGCAACAACGACGGCATTTTGGCGCTGTATCAGAAGTGCCCGCATCTCGGCTGCGCCGTTCCGTACGTCGGCCCGGCCGATAGCCCACAAGCTTTCGCATGCCCGTGCCACGGCAGCACGTACACGTACGAGGGTTCCTATACCGGTGGTCCCGCGCCACGCTCGATGGATCTGATGGCCGTCACCGTCAACGATGACGGCACCATCACCGTCGACACCGGCACCATCATCGAGCGGCCAGAGTACGATCCGAGCCAGGCCGTTCCCTTCCCGGGTTGATGACCGTAACGGCGAGGCAACAGGGTTGACCGGCACGGGTACACAGGTGTTCCGCGGCGTGCAGGGAAGGTAGGAGAGCGAATCGTGGGAGCTGTACAGCGGCTCGCGACCGTGGTGATTATCGGGCTAGTGGCACTCGCCACGGTCCTCGTCCTGTACTTGGCCGACGAAAACAATCGGATCAAGGCCGAGGAGGAGGAGCAACGGGAGGCCGCGATCGAGCGCGGCATTCGCAACTACCTCTCACTCTGCGTCTCCTGCCACGGTCCCGCCGGCGAAGGGTTCCTGGAGCCCGGCGCTGCTGGCACGGGCCGGATCGGCCTGCCGCTTGGTGGCGACACCTACGCGACGAAGCTCAACCAAGAGGGAATTAATGCGGATGGCTCTCCGTATCCCGGTGGCGTGGAAGCGAGAGCGGAGTACCTCGCCCAAGTGATTCGCGAGGGCCGCAATCAGATGCCCGCTTGGAGCGTCGATAACAACGGCCCGCTGATCGATTCACAGATCGATGAGCTGGTCACCATGATCCAGCACGTCGATTGGAACCGGGTCTATAACGAGGCGATTCACGAGTTCGGTGGCTACCCGACTCCGCCGCCGGCGCCGACGCAGCCGCCGTCCGATGACACGCAAGATGGAGGCGCGGCACCGGAAGGGACCGAGACGCCGGATACCGGTGGAGGCGCCGCGACTGAGATCACGGTGGTTGCTGGCAAGCCGGCGGAGCTCCAGTTCGACCCCGCTCAGTTCTCGATCCCACCGGATACGGACGTCCAGGTCACGCTCGTCAACGAGGGAGCACTGCCGCACAACTTCGCGATCGATGAGCTGGGGATTAGCGTTGATGTGCAACCCGGCGAAACCAAGGTATTCACGATCAATGCTCCGGCCGGCCAGTATGAGTTCTATTGCAATGTCCCAGGCCACCGCGAGGGCGGCATGGTCGGCACGCTGACAGTGGAAGGCAGCGCGGCTCCTGCAGAGCCGGAGCAGACCACGGAGGAACAACCGGAGCAAGAGGGCGGCGAGCAGCCGGCACCGGCAAATGGTGAGCAGCCGGCTGGTGCGACAGCTATCGAGGTGATTGCTGGCAAGCCGGCTGAGCTGCAGTTCGACCCGTCGCAGATCACGATTCCGGCGAACACCGAGGTGACCGTGACGCTGCGCAATGAGGGCGCGCTGCCTCACAACTTTGCGGTTGACGAGCTGGGAATCAGTGTGGACGTGCAACCTGGCGAGGAGACGCAGTTCACCATCAACGCGCCCGCTGGCCAGTATGAGTTCTATTGCAATGTCCCAGGCCACCGCGAGGGTGGCATGGTCGGCACGCTCGTCGTCGAATAGCCAGGCGAGCTCAGGAGGAGCATTGCGATGCGAGATGCAATCGAGTGGCTCGGCAACCTGCGTGTCGAGAACCTGGCTGACTTCGGAGTCCTTGCGGACACGGTCGAAGTCATCGTCGCCGTCATCATGATGATCGGCGGCATCTATATCACCCACCGTATCCAGGTCTGGGCCGACAAGGCCGGGGAGCACCCCGGTGCGGTAAACGTCGGTCTGGGTGGCGGCACGGAACGCTACGAGCAACGCGGCCTACGCGACTAGCCGCGACGGAGGAGTCGGAGGTCGGGCAAGCGCGCAAGCGCCGGGCACACGAGGACGCAGTTGAATTTGAGCTGCGTCCTCAAATTTTCTCTACTCACCCCGAATCGCCGCCCCTAACCCCTGACCCCTAGCTCCTATCCCCTACCCAGCCATGCCAAGCACGACCTACCTCTGGTGCGATACCTGCCGTCGAAGTTTCACGCATGACGATGCGCCGGAAAAGCTCTGCCCGCTCTGCCACGGGCCCATGCGAGAGATGGGCAGGATGTCGGCGATGCTGCGAGGCTTGATGGCCACCGAACTCGTCGCCTCCGACCTCAGGACGAAGCACCGCCAGCTCATACGCCTGACGTGGACTCGCAACGGGATGGGCGAGCAGTACTACCGCGTGCTCGCACCTGACATGCCGTACAACCGGTTCGAGGCGCGCGTAACCGATCTCCTCTGCCGTGGCGCCGAGGAAGGGTGGATCCGGTTCGTCTTTCCCCCCGCCCCGAGCGCGGACGAATCGCAGTATCGCGTCGAGTTCCTCGACGAAGAGCGCTTCATCCAAGAGCTCGAAGCGCTCGCCGCCCAATCGCGTAAGAAGCGATCCTGACGCTTATCCGATTTTCGGCACGGTTCTCTGAACGACAAAGGAGCCGCGATGACGCCCAGGGAGCGACTGAACGCCGCTATCGCTGGAGAGCAGCCGGACCGTCCGCCGGTCGCGCTGTGGCGACACTTCCCGGAGCAAGACCAAACCGCGGAGGACCTGGCAGCGGTCACGCTCGACTGGCAGACGCGCTTCGGATTCGACCTCGTCAAGTTCATGCCCCCCGGCGACTACCCCATCATTGATTGGGGCGGCGAAACGGTGTACGAAGGCGCCAGATCCGGCACGCGGACGACGAAGCGCTACCCCGTACCCGAGATTTCCGCGTGGTCACGGCTCCAGCCGATTGATGTCCTCTCTGGGTTCAACGGCGTCGTGTTGCAAGCGGTGGAGAAGACGCGAAAACGCCTCGATCCGGAGGTCCCGCTCCTGCAGACGATCTTCAGCCCGCTCACGGTGGCGATGAAGCTCTCCGGCGGGAAGGCGATCGAACACCTCCGCGAGGATGCGCAACTCCTGCACGAAGCGCTTCGCGTCATCACCGACGTGACGACAGCGATGCTCGCGGCGTCGCTCGACGCGGGGGCTGACGGCATCTTCTTCGCGACACAATGCGCGGACGAGCGTCTGATGACGGTCGAGGAGTATCGCGAGTTCGGCGTGCCGTACGATCTCGCCGTGCTTCGCGCTGCCGCGCCGGAGACAATCATCCTCCTCCATCTCCACGGCGAGCGGCCGATGTTCTCGCTCCAGGCCGAGTACCCGGCCACGATCATCAACTGGCACGATCGCCACGCCGAGCCGTCGCTCGCCGACGGGCAGCGGCTGAGCGGGCGAAGCGTGGCCGGCGGCTTGGACGAGCGCTTCATCGCGGATCGGTCAGCGGCCGAAGTCGAGGCCGAGGCGCGGGATGCCCTCAACGCGACCGGCGGCCGCGGTCACCTGCTAACACCCGGCTGCGTCATCCCGATCGACACGCCGGAGAGCAATATCGAAGCGGCAATCGCTGCCGCGCACTCGTTCCAGCCAGGGTAGCTGCCGGTTCTCCACACCAGCTCGCGCTTATGGTGCCGCCAGGTCCCGCGCCGGCGGCACTTCGTTTTCGGCAGGCTCGCAGAGCGGTGCGCAATTGGCGGGAGTCGTCGTGAAGCGGAAGGCCGTATGCGCCAGCCAGTACAATTGGCTTCGACACGTGTCATCCTCCCCAGCGTCCCCGCAAGCACAAGGCACACGTCGCGAGACAGGCTCCTAGCTGGAAAAGGAGATTGGACAGTATGAGCAACAAGCCTGACGAGACGACGGTCCACGACGAGGGCGAGGGATTCACCGAGGAAGAGCGCGCCGCGATGCGGGAGCGCGCTCGCGAGCTGAAGTCAGCCTCTCGCCGGCGCGGGAGCAAGGCGGATCTCGAGGGCGAAGTGCTCGCCAAGATCGCCGAGATGCCAGAGCCGGACCGCGCGCTCGCCGAGCGCATCCACGCGATCGTCAAGGCGAACGCGCCGCACCTTTCGCCAAAGCTGTGGTACGGGATGCCCGCCTACGCGAAGAACGGCAAGGTGCTCTGCTTCTTCCAAGCGGCCGACAAGTTCAAGAGCAGGTACGCAACGCTCGGCTTTACGGATGTGGCGGACCTCGACGACGGCAGCATGTGGCCGACCTCTTTCGCGGTGAAGGAGCTCACCTCGGCCGAGGAAGCAACGATTGCCAGTTTGGTCAAGAAGGCCGCCGGCGCGGAGACCTGATTGGTCGGGAGAGCTTTCGGCGAAGACGACATTTGGGTGATCGTCGGCGCGGCGCCATGCTGCTAAGACGATGTTGGACAAATCGTCTCGCAGTTTGCGCTCTTACCGAGCGGAGGAGCTCATGGCCGCGCGCGTCTACGAAGTTGTGAATGCTCGCACCGGGCGGGTGGTTGCCACTCGTATCGAGGAAGCAGCCGGACCATGGCAATCCTTCCGCGGGCTCATGCTTCGAAAATCCTTGCCGCAGGGGCATGGCATGCTCTTCAGGCCGGCTCGCGGCATTCACACGCAGTTCATGCGCTTCCCAATCGATCTCATCTATCTCGATAAGGGCAATCGAGTCGTCAAGATCCGCCCATCCGTTCCCCCGTGGCGATTCGACTTCACCAACGCCGCGGCCGTCATCGAGATGAATGGCGGCGCGGCGGGCGAGAGCGACATCCAGCCCGGCGACGAGCTACTGTTCCAGCCCGTCGGCTGACCTAACGTCTGGAGACAAACACTAACGACGCGTAGACTGCCGAGCGGCGCAATCCAGGGACGCTTCGCAACCGCGCGGCCCCGACGCCATTCGGTTTAGCGGATCATGTCAGGAACGAAAGCGATGTCAGATTCTCCGAGCTCATCACGAACCGTGGCCGAGTACGCGGCGGCAGTCGCCTCAGCGGAGCCGACGCCTGGCGGCGGCAGCGTGGTTGCGACGACCGCTGCCCTCGCGGCGAGTCTCGGCGAGATGGTCACGCGCTTGACCCTTGCTCGTCCCCGCGACGCTGCAGTCACCGAGCGACTCGGCGCGGCGCTCACTGCGATGACTCGCCTACGCGAGACGCTGCTCGATCTCGCCGCGGCCGACGAGCGCGCCTACGCGGCCTACCGGAGCGCCGTCGCCCTACCGAAAGCTACCCCTGAGGAACGCCAACGGCGTCAGGAAGCGCTCGATCAAGCGCTTGAAGCATCGGCTAGCGCGCCGCTCGGCGTCGCTGCCGTTGTGCTCGACCTCCTCGCTCACCTCCAGACGGTCGGCAAGCTCGGCACGAAGCATGCTTTGACCGACATTCAGACAGCGGCGCTCTTGGCCGAAGCGGCGCTCAAGGGTGCCCTGCTCTTCGTCGAGGTCAACGCTCGACTCCTCTCCAACGCGGAGCGCGGAGCCGAGCTGCTGGCGCAAGCAGCGGAGCGCCGCGCGCAGGCGGAGGCTGCCACCGCCGCGGTGCTCGACGCGATCGAAGTACGCTTCGCGCCGGCCCCGGCGACTCCCTGACATTCGGCAAAGTCCGCGATTAGTGAATTGTCACACCGGAGCACTGAGGACGAGATCATGGGCAGGAGTTGAAGCCGCCCGACGTGCGGAGGGAGCGCTTCCGACCTCGCTCATGACAGTCTCCCTCCCCTCACCCAAGGCGCCACCATTCAAGAACGCCTCGGCAGCCGCCCGACCAGCCTCATACAGCGCGCAGGCTCGCTCGGCGGAGAGATCGAACTCAGCGGTGCGCACGCCGAGACAGGGCACTGAGATCGTCCGGTCGAAGCGCGTCCGCTCCAGGTAGTGGCGGTCGTGCGCGGACAGGACCGTCTGCGCGAGGCTTCGCACGAAATCAATCATTGCGAGCATCCCGCCTGTCGAGTCGGAAAGGACCTCTGAACCCTCGTCCAGACGGATCCCGATCGTCGGCACGCCCCAAGCACTCTCTTCGTCGAACAGCCAGACTGGGAAATTCGAAAGCAGGCCACCGTCAACGAGGACGTGATGCCGACCAGTGCGCGGGTTGAGGAACCGCACCGGCTCGAAGCGATCTACGTCAGGGTACGTAGAACCGCTTGGCATTGTCGTTGGATTGAAGGAGAAAAGTATTACATCCGCGACGAGCGCTCACGCCGGCGGCTTGCGAGTCGAGCGCCGCAACGGCTTTCCATCGGGGGCAAGTTCCTCCGGCAGGATCGTGCACTCATCCGTGACAGCCTTATCGAGCTGGTCCTGAGTCAGCCCGGTGACCCCGAGCAGATTGGCTCGTTGGAGGTTCGCCCCCTCGAGATTCGCTCCCTCGAGGATGGCCCCTTCGAGGTTCGCCCCCTTGAGATTGCCTTCCTGCAAATTCGCCAGCGCCAGGGACGCTTTCCTCAGGTCCGCTCGCTCCAGGTTCGCCCTCGCCAGAGTCGCCCCGCCGAGGTCCGCTCCCCGAAGATCGGTTCCGGATAGGTCAATAACCTTCCCGCGTTCGTGCGCGAGCTGCGCTTCGCTCCGCCGTCCCAGCACGGTCAAGACGGCCTGCACATCGATACGAGGCCGGGGAGTCGCATTATCCTCACCAAATCCATTTGTTACCGCGTCCTCCCCTTCCCCGGCACGAGAAACGGGCGCGTGCTCGCGAACGTAGGCCGCCAGCACCTCCATGATTGTCCAGTGGTCGCGAGCCGGAGAGTCCTGCGCAATGCGCTCCAGGGAGTAGATCCCGCCCAGGCGCACTTCGATGTGCGGTCGACCGTCGCCGTGGGTTGCTCCTAGCTGCTCGATCGCCTTGTTGAACCGGTCGGTAATCTGGCCATCTTGGGTGACCCTCAGGTTCTCTTGGGCAACTCTTACATTGAGCCAGGTCAGAAAGCCGCTGACCATCACGGACACGCCAGCCGCGATCGTTGCCCACGTCCGGCGAATCTCGTTCTCTAATGCCACTAGCTGACTGGGAGTCGAAACGTCGGTCGCTGTCTCCACGTGTCGCCTGGGGACCTCAACCACGAGGAAGATGAGGCTCGCCAAGAACACAATCGCCACCACGACCGCGATGGTTCGCCGCAGTCGCTGCTTCGCCCAGATCCGAGTCAGGGCATTGACAAACTCCCCAACTCGCGCGTCTATTTTCTCAACCATCGTCCACATTGACTCACCCGGACACAAGGAACGCGTCTTCACACGCCGCCCCGCTAACGATCGCCCAATATTGCGCGGCGGCAACGCCTTTTCCACTTCCGCTATGTTGGGTAGCAGTACCCAACGGTGGACGCGCTGGAAGGAATCTCCGCCGGAATCAATATTTTCCTCTATTTGCAGGCAAGGCGAGGGAAGGCTTGAGCGGAGATGACCGCCCGAACCCGATCCATGGCAAACGTACGCGGCCCGCCCGATACAGCGGAGCCGGCCGGCAGGGCAGAATTCGACGATCAGCAAGCGCTACCCTACCCCGAGCTGCCGTGGCCGATACTGCAGGGCCTCGGCGATGTGCTCCGGCCGCACCTGCTCCACGCCAGCGAGATCAGCAATCGTTCGCGCCAGCTTCAGCACCCGGTGATAGGCCCGCGCGGACAGCTGCAGCTGCCGCACCGCCGCCTTCATCATCTCTTCACCGACCGCGTCCAGCACCACGTACTCGGCAAGCTCGCGTGGCCCCATATCGGCGTTCGTCACCAAGCCCGTCCCCGCGAATCGCTCCGCTTGGATCGCCCGCGCCGCCTCCACCCGCGCTCGCACCGCCGCGGAGGACTCGCCCGGACGGCGGTCGGCCAGCTGCTCATAGGCGATGCGCGGCACCTCGACATGGATGTCGATCCGATCCAGCAGCGGCCCGCTGATCTTTTTCTGATATCGCGCGATAGCAGCTGGCGCGCAGCGGCACTCACGCGCCGGATCGCCGAAATAGCCGCACGGGCAAGGGTTCATTGCTGCAACGAGCGCGAAATTGGCTGGGAAGGTCACCGTTCCAGTGGCGCGGCCGATCGTGACCTGGCGGTCCTCGAGTGGCTGCCGCAGCATCTCCAGCGTCGCCGCCGGGAACTCCGGCAATTCGTCGAGAAAGAGCACGCCCCTGTGAGCCAAGCTCACCTCGCCCGGCCGTGGCCACGAGCCGCCGCCTATCAAGCCGACGCTGCTGGTTCCGTGGTGCGGAGCGCGGAACGGACGGTCGCGGATGAGTGGCGTGTCTGGCGGGAGCAAGCCGCGCACGCTGTAGATCTTCGTGACCTCCAGCGCTTCTTGGATGCTCATCGGCGGCAGGATCGTCGGCAGAGCCCGCGCAAGCATCGTCTTGCCCGAACCTGGCGGTCCGCTCATCAGAACGTTGTGCGCCCCCGCGGCCGCGACCTCGAGTCCGCGCTTGACGTGCTCTTGCCCGCGAATCTCCGCGAAATCAATGCGCGCGGTCCGCTCTCCGGCGACTTCATCAGCATCCGCGCGGTAGGGCTCGATCGGCGCGTCACCGGTGAGATGGTTGACGAGGTCGGCGAGCGTGCGCACCGGATAGATCTCGATGCCGCCGATCAACGCCGCTTCCTTCGCGTCGTCGTATGGGACGAAGGCGCGGCGCATCCCCTTCTGCGCGGCATGGGAGACCATCGCGATAATCCCCGGCGTATGCCGGAGCACGCCGTCCAGTGAAAGCTCACCGACGATCAGCGCATCCGAGAGGTCGGCCTCGAGCTGCCCTGAAGCCAAGAGGATGCCGATTGCAATCGGGAGATCGTAGGTCGGGCCGGCCTTCTTGATATCGGCCGGCGCCAGGTTGATCGTCACCTTTCCAAACGGGATGCGGCCACCACTGTTGCGAATGGCTGCCCGCACCCGCTCCCGGCTCTCCTGCACCGCTGTGTCCGGCAAACCGACGATCACGATGCCCGGCTGACCGTGCGGACTGCCGGCGTCAACCTCTACCTCAACCAGTACCCCATCCAGCCCGACAACGGCGCAACTGTAGACCTTCGCCAGCATCTCCTATCCCCGTTCTGTCCCCGTCGATTTCGCCTATTATCGCAGGCATTCGCGCAGATTTAGGGGACAGAATCGGGATAGGAAGGCTTCAGTCTCGGGCAGCTTCGCCAGCTGACGTCTTGCTCGAGTCGCTTACTGCCACTCAGCGTCTTCCCAGGTTGGCTCTGCCTCGAAAGCCATCGCCACGGGGATTGTCACGGGCATTGTCGTCAGCGACGCGGGCTCAGGCCGAGTCAGGGCAACGAGTACAACCACCGCCGGAGTATCGTCAGATTCGATAACTTGAACATTGGACATTTGCAGAGTAGCGACCATCAAGGCACTCCCTTTCTTCTCGCTTACGACGAGAACCTCAAGGACAACGCGGCTATCATCTGGTTCGGCGAGAAATGTGTATATCCGTAATACGACGTAAACCAGAGTGCCGATTGGCCCTAGCCGGAGCAGCCCCTACCGTATTAGACGTAGCGGGAACGCTGTCCAACGTAGCGAGGAATGCTCCCGCTTCGCTCTGGCCGCGCTTGGCAGCCTACTGAAGCAGGTTCAACGGGCAGGGGAAGCGCCGGAGCCGCCAGGCTTCTATGCCCGACGGCTCCAGGCGAGGATCGGCATTAGCCGCGTTCCGCAAAATCGAGCAACGCTGCCTTCGGCGCGGTGGCCGCGGCGATGACCTTGTCCGCGCCGCCGTAGTAGACGACGTACTGGTCGCCGATCTCGGCCGTACCGCAGGTGAAGACGACGTTCGGGACGTCACCCTCCAGCTCCCACGGCTCCTCCGGCTCGAGGATCGGCTCCTTGGGCCAGCCGATGATCTTGGACGGGTCCTCCAGGTCGAGCAAGACGGCTCCCAGGCGATAGACGCGATCCTCGCTCACGCCGTGGTAGATGCAGAGCCAGCCGCGATCGGTCTTGAGCGGTGGACCGCCAGCGCCAAGCTTGAGGCTGTCCCAATTGCCTGGCCGCGGCTCGATGATCTTCTGATAATCGCCCCAGTGGACGAGATCATCCGAGTAGGCAAGCCAGATTGCCGGCGGGATGCGGTGGAACATTACGTAGCGCCCGCCGACTTTCTCCGGGAAGATCGCGGCGTCCTTGTTGTCCGGCCCCGGGAGGACGATGCCGTGCCGCTCCCATGTGAAGAAGTTCGCGGTTGACGCCATCGCCACTTGGATGCCCTGCGGGGACCAGGCGGTGTAGACCATGTACCAGCGGTCGCCGAGACGCGTCAGGCGCGGGTCCTCAACGCCCCAGGTCTCGGTCTCGTCGGCGGGCTCGAAGACCGGCCGGTCAAGCCGGGCGAAGTTGAAGCCATCGGTACTGACGGCGAAGCCAAGCCGGGAGACGTTGTTCTCCAACCCCTGCGCCCGGTAGATGAGGACGACCGCGCCGTCCATCTGCGCGACGCCGCAGTTGAAGACGGTGCGCGCCTCCCACGGGTGGTCGGGGATCGGCGCTAGTATCGGATTGCCCGCGTACCTCTGAAGCTTCATGCACACTCCACTGTTAACCCTTGACGCCGCCGACGACGATCCCCTCGATGAAGTAGCGCTGCGCGACGAAGAAGAGAGCCAGGATCGGCGCGGCCATCATCGTCGACATCGCCATCATGTAGTGCCACTTCGGCGCCTCCTTGGAGAGGGTCTCGCCGAAGAACTGCAAGCCGAGAATCATCGGGTACTTCTCGAGGGTGTTCAGGTAGATCAACGGCCCCTCGAAGTTGTTCCAGTTCGCTTGGAAACTGAGCACAGCGATCGCGAGAAGGGCGGGCTTGACCAGCGGCAGCATGATCTGCCAGTAGACCTGGAAGGTGTTCGCGCCGTCCAGAATTGCTGCCTCTTCGATCTCGCGCGGGATCGTCATGAAGAACTGGCGCAGCAAGAAGACGAATGAGGGTCCCCAGACGAACCAGGCGCCGACGGTCAGCGGGGAGAAGGTGTCGATCCGCCCGAGCTCCCGCCACATCACGAACTTCGGGATGATCGTCAGGATGCCGGGGAGCATCATCGTCGAAAGCAGCAGGATAAAGAGCGTGTTGCGCAGCGGGAAGCGATAGCGGGCAAAGCCGTAGGCGACGATCGAGGCGGTGAAGATCTCGGCCACCATCGCCAGGGTCGTGATGAAGAGCGTGTTGATCAGGAACCGGCCGAAGGGCAGCACGCGCCATGCCTCGACGTAGTTTGACCAGCGCGGCGGGCGAGGGATCCACTCCGGCGGGTACAGAAAGAGGCTCTGCTCCGCCTTGAGCGAGGTGGAAATCATCCACGCGAACGGGACGAAAACGATGAGCGCGCCGGCGATGAGCAGGAGGTACGTGAGCATGCGCAGCGCGATCTCGCCCGCGCGACTCCGGCCCACGACGGTGGGAGCCACAACCGCTGGTTGGACTTGTTCGACTGTTGCCATCGCGCTCCTCCGCCCTAACCGGCTCGCTCGCCTTCGTAGTAGACCCAGGCGGGTGAAGACTTGAAAACCAGCAGCGTGAAGAGAAGGATGATGACGAGCGCCACCCAGCCGAGCGCCGCCGCGTAGCCCATCCCGTTTAGCCGACCGAACGCCTGCTCGTAGATGTAGACGTTGATGAACGTCCCGACGCGGCGCGAGTGATCAACGAAGAAGGCGACGGTGAACGCCTGGAAAGACCCGATGATCCCCATGATCAGGACATAGAAAAGGCTCGGGCTGAGCATCGGCAGGGTGATCGTCAGGTAGCGCTTGACCCGCCCGGCGCCGTCCAGGATCGCCGCCTCGTAAAGATCGCGCGGAATGTTTTTCAGGCCGGCCAGGAGGATGATCGTGTTGGCGCCGAAGACGCCCCACATCCCCATGATGATGTAGCCGGGCAGGATGAGCCGTGGCTCGGTGAACCACGACGGCGCCTCGATATCCAAGAGGTTGTAAATGGGTCGAAGAATGAAGTTGATTAGCCCGCTGCGCGCGAAAAGCCAGCGCCAGAGAAGGGCTGTCGCCGCCGCCGGCAAGACGGCCGGCAGGTAGTAGACCGTCCTCCAGAATCCCAAGCCCCGGACGTTCTGGTTCAGCAGCGTCGCGGTGAACAGCGCGCCGAGCAGCCCGAGCGGGACGTTGAAGAGGGAGTAGAGGAAGGTGAAGCGAATCACCGGCCAAAAGTTCGGGTCGTCCCGGAACATCCGGACATAGTTGTCCAGGCCGATGAAGCGCGGCGAGCGCAGCGGGCCATACTCAGTCAGGCTGAAATAGAAGGAGGCGATGAACGGGCCCAGATTCCAGATCAGGAAGCCGAGCAGCCAAGGCAAGATCAAGGCGTACCCCGTCGCTGCCTCCCGGTTGACGCCCAGCCATCGCAACACTTTGTTGAGGACGACCATCGAAACGATGATGGCCGTCCCCGCGATGGCGTAATCGACGAGCGTCAGGGTGTACCAGCCGACCATGCGGCTTCCTCCTGATTCGCTCCGCTCGGCTCCTTTGTCCTAAGGCAGCAGCTCCTCGAGCTTGGGGCGAACGGACTGGGCCAGTTCCTGCGCCGTTCCCTCGCCGTGGTAGAGCGGATCCTGGAACTCGTTCCAGAAGATCTCGTCCCACTCCTGGTGGCGCGGGATGATGTTGAAGGACCGCATGTCCGGCATCGCCTTGATGATGGTCGGCGCCGACTCCTGCTTGTCCGGCACACTTGCGGTGATCGTTTCTTCGTTGGCTAGCGACTGGCGCGGCGCGACCACTTTCCAGTGATGGATCCCCTCGGTCAGCGCGACGAGCGCGTCGTAGGCCGCGTCCGCGTTCTCCGTCCCCGCGTAGATAACGGTCGAGGCGGTCCAAGCGAAGGTCGTGCGGCTCTGCGGCCCCTTGGGGACGAGCGCGACCTTCATGCGGGCGTTGGCCGGATCCTTCTTGTGGGCGTAGTCGAGATCGTCCGCGGCGCCGCCGAAGAACATGGCCACCTTGCCAGCCTTGGCCATCTCGCCGAAGCCCTGTTCCTGGAGCGTCGCCTCGGACGGCGCGTACTCCTCATTGAAGATGATGCTGGCGTAGAACTCCGCGGCCTGGATCGCCTCCGGGCTGTCGACCGGGCAGGAAGAGAGGTCCTGCGTAATCACCTCGCCACCGGCCTGCCAAATGAACATCTGGACCGGGGGCCAGCCGTTGAAGGCGGTGCCATAGATCCCCTTCGACGGATCGGTCAGCTGCGCCGCGACCTCCTGGAAGCGCTGCCAATCCCAGGTGTCGTCCGGCTCGGGAATGCCAGCGGCCGCGAAGAGGTCCGGGTTGTAGTAGAGAAGGACCGGCTGGCTGATCCACGGCAAACCGTAGGTGCGCTCTTGGTACTGCGCCGTGCGGAGGATCGGCTCGAAGTAGTCCGAAAGATTGGCGGCCGGCCGCGAATCACCCTCTAGGCGATCCGTGATGTCGAGCAAGGCGCCCTGATCGGCATAGCCGGCGATGTACTCCTGCGAGAGCCAGAAGAGATCGGCAGCCGTGCCGCCGGCGATCGTCGTCTGCAGCTTGACGTAGTAGTCAGCTGGCGTCGGCTCGGAGACGATCTCGAAGTTCGTCGCCTCTTGGTTGACCTTGTCGATCACGCCTTGAAGCTCGTTGGCCTCGTCGGCACCGGCCCAGGTCGCCAGGCGGATCCTCGTCTTGCTTTGTGCCCGTGCCGGCGCCGGCGCGGCAGCAAGCGCGGTCGCTAACGCGGAACCTGTCACTCCGAGCGCCGCGGCCCGGCGGAGTACCGAGCGGCGACTCAACTTGAGACGTTGGACTTCATCGAGAAGCTGAGCGAGCTTCGGGTCGTGCCCCCATTGCACACCTCCTCGTCGCTGTGGCACTCGCGTCTCGGCCACGTAGCCGAGAACGATCTGCGTACCGGTCCGGGAATCGGAAGTGACAGGCGCCGAGGGACGGCTCCAGCCGCTATCCGTCCCGATCACTCAACAGCTTTTCCGGCGGGATTCTAACAGCCGGCCCCACCTACAGCTAGATACGTATGCACCGTGGTGAATATCATGCCGCCGCGTCCCGATCGCGGCCCGCGCCACGCGGTGACAGACCGCTACCCCACGATTTCGCTGGAGTGCCAGTCACTCCTCCCGCCGCAGATGCGCGACGATCTCCACGTGATGTGTCTGGGGGAACATGTCGAAGCCGGTGATGCGCTCCAGGACGTAGCCGTGAGCGTGGAGTAGCTTGAGGTCGCGGCTCAGCGTCGCGGGATCGCAGGAGACGTAGGTCAGTCGCGCGGGATGCAACCGGATCAGTCCCGTCAGCGTTTCCCGATCCATTCCGCCTCGCGGCGGATCGACCACCGCCAGCGAAACGGGTCCAACCGCCCGCCCGCGCTCCGACAACCAGATGTGCGCCGGGACGGCCGCAATCCTCACCTGCTCCAGTCCGGCCTCGGCGGCATTGCGCTTAGCGAAGGTAGCCGCCCGCTGGTGCGCCTCCACTCCGTGGTACCGGTCGAAGCTAGCCGCCAGGGCAAGGGTGAACAGACCGACACCGCAGTACAGCTCAACCGCGACCCGGCGCGAGACGTACTCCCCTCGCCCCACGTGATGCGGCAAGGCCGGGGCGTTCTCCGCGCCTTGCCGTACCTCCGCGATCAGCGCCGGCAAGATGTCGAGATTGGCCTGGAAGAAGCAGTAGGCATCGAAGCGGTAGCGGTGGCCGAGGATGTCGACCACCAGTTCCTTCGCCCGGACGTGCCGGTCTGTCGGGACGACATCCACGCCGTTGTCCCCGGCGACGCCTCGAAACTCGGCGGCGGGAGCGATCTTCCCCGCGCGCAGGCGCTCTCGCAGATCGCGCAGTGCCGCCTCTAGCTCCGGCCGGAGTGTCGGGTCGGACTCGACATCGCAGACGCGGTGTGAACCACGCTCCCGGTATCCGAGCGCTCCAGTTTCCCGGTCGTATGCCCACTCGGCTCGCGCGCGATAGTGCCACTCCCTTGGGGAGGGTACGACCGCGATCGGCTCATCCCAAGTGAGGCCAGCGATCCGGCGCAAGCAATCCGCGATGATGTCAGCCTTCGCGGCAAGCTGCGCCTCGTAGCGCAGGTGGCGGAAATCCTGCCCGCCGCAGCGATCGCGCTCCGGATCAGGCGGCGCGATCCGATCCGGCGACGCTTCGAGGACATCGAGGAGCGTGCCGAATCCCGAGTTGCCCCGGATGCGGTCGAGTTGGGCTCGGACGCGGTCGCCAGGAGCCGTGTCGGGAACGAACACCGTCAACCCCTCGGCATGGCCCATCCCCGCGCCACCCGGGACGATCCGCTCGATCGTCAACTCGACCGTTCGCGGCGGCTCCGGCCTCTCTTGCTCTTTCTGCGGATTTCGCGAGGCCCCTCGGCCCCGGCGTTCCTTCACCACACGAAGCTCCAATGGCACTTGTGCAAGGCGTCACAATCTGGTACACATCCGGCGTCGTTCGCGCCCCAGCGGTGAGGTGTTCGCCGCATTGAGGAGCCGTCCAAACCGCCATGACCGCGTCGATTATCAACGGCGAGGGCAGACTCAAGCTCGCCATTCAACGTAATGGTCGCCTGACTGACGATACCCTTCGTTTGCTGCACTCGATTGGCCTGGAATTCGAAAGCTACGGGCAGCGTCTCTTTTCCGTCTGCAGGAATTTTCCGCTCTCCATTCTGTACGGCCGGGACGATGACATCCCGGAGTACGTCGCGCTCGGGACCGTCGATCTCGGCATCGTCGGGCGCAATCTGATCTTCGAGGAAGAAGCCGATGTCGAGGAACTCGTGCCGCTCGGCTTCGGCTATTGCTCCCTCGTCGTCGCCGTCCTCCGCGATTCGCCATATCACTCGGTCGAGGACGTCAAGGATCGAAAGATCGCGACCTCGTATCCGCACTCGGCGAAGCGCTACTTCTCTACGCTCGGGGCCGATCCGGAAATCATCACGCTGAGCGGGTCCGTCGAAGTTGCGCCGAGTCTTGGGCTTGCCGACGCGATCGTCGAGCTGACGGCGACCGGCTCTACGTTGATTCTCAACGACCTCCGCCCAATCGCCACGATCCTGGAGTCGGAGGCGGTCTTGGTCGCCAACAAGGCGGCGATGGCCGATCCGGAGCGGCGCGAAAACATCGACCGCCTGCTGATGCGGATCAATGCCGTCCGGGCTGCCCGCAAGTACAAGTATGTCATGATGAACGCGCCGGTCGAGGCGCTGCCGGCGATTCGGCAAGTCGTGCCGGGCCTGAAAGCGCCGACGGTCATCCCGCTCGACACCGAGGGCTGGGTCGCCGTCCATACCGCGATTGAAGAAGAAGTGTTCTGGGATCGGATCGAGCGCCTGCGCGCCGCGGGAGCGAGCGAGATCCTCGTCTCCTCGCTCGACAAGCTTCTCCTGTGAGCCGGCGCCGGCACGTGTCTGAGTTGAACGATATTACGTAAACTTCTGGCGCATGGGAGGCGACAGCTTGTTACAACCTCCCATTCGCGGTCCTGAAGGATCATCAATCGTCTTTGCCCCGGGCTCCGGTTCCGGGACCTCTCCGCAGCACGGGAGGCGCCACTCGTGACCACATCCACCGTTGGAGGATCCGCGACATTCGATGCTGCCAAGATCGTCCGCGAGGTCGTGCGGGCAATCCCCACCTACGTGCCTCCAAAGCCAGCCGTAGGAACGCCGACGCGGCGGATCAAGCTTGATATGAACGAGTCGCCGTTTGGTCCGTCGCCGAAGACGCGGGAGGCGCTTGCATCGTATGCGGAGACGAATCGGTACCCGGATTTCGCGCAGACTGAGCTGCGGGAGGCGCTAGCTCGGTACACCGGCATGCCGGCCGAGCAGATCGTCTGCGGCGCCGGGCTGGACGACGTACTCAACACACTTGCTCACCTAATCATTGACGACGGCGACGAAGCGATCATCCACGAGCCGACCTTCGGCGTCTATCAGCCGATGATCTCGCTCCACGGCGGGCGCGTGAACAACGCACCGCTCGGCGACGGTTTCGCGCTCGATCCAGATCGGGTGCTCGCCGCCGTCACGCCACGGACGAAGCTGATCATCATCTGCACGCCGAACAATCCGACCGGGAACCTGCTCGATCCCGCCGCGGTCGAGCGGGTGGTCGCCGGCGCGCCGTGCGTGGTCGCAATTGACGAGGCGTATTCCGAGTTCGCCGGTGTCTCCAATCTGCCACTGATGACGAAGTATCCCAACGTCGTCATCCTGCGGACGTTGAGCAAGTTCGCCGGGCTGGCGGGCTTGCGCGTCGGCTACGGCGTCTTCCCGGCAGCTCTGATGCAATACGCGCGCCCGGTGGTGCCGCCGTTCTTCAACATCTCGCAAGTCTCGGCGCTGGCCGCGACCGCTGCGCTCGATGACCTCCCCCACCTGATGGAGAACGTCAAGCGCATCGTCGCGGCGCGGGAGGCATTAGCGAACGATCTGCGCTCCATTCCCGGCGTCGAGCCGCTCCCGTCGGCGACCAACTTCATCCTCGTCCGCCTGCCGGTTGAGGACGCCTTGCCGGTCGTCCATGAGCTTGCGCGGCGCGGCGTCTACGTCCGCCACTTCGGCCGGCCCGAGCTTGGTCTGCGCGATTGCCTGCGAGTGACGGTCGGGCTGCCGGAGGAAAACGCGATCTTCGTCGAAGAGCTCCGCGCGATCCTGAGCGACGCTGGGAGGTCCTGATGACCGAGACGGTCTACCGCATCAGGAAGAGCGAGATCGAGCGCAAGACCAGCGAAACGGCGATCCGCCTCTCGCTCGATATCGACGGCGCTGGGACCGTCCGCGCCGACACCGGCGTCCCGTTCCTCGACCACATGCTCGACGCGCTCGGCCGGCATGGCCGGTTGGACCTAACGGTCTCCTGCCAGGGAGACGCGGAGATGGACCCGCATCATACGGTGGAGGACGTGGGGATCGCGCTCGGAATGGCCATTCGCCAGGCGCTCGGCGACCGCGCCGGCATTGCCCGGTTCGGTTCCGCCTACGCCCCGCTCGATGAGGCGCTCGCCCGCGTCGTCGTCGATTGCTCCGGCCGGCCGTTCCTCCACTTCGCGGCGGAGATGCCCGAGCCGCTGATCGGCCGCGATTTCGCGGCGAGTCTTGTCGAAGAGTTTTGGCGCGGGCTCGTCATGAACGCCTATCTCACCGTCCACATCGACTTGCTCCGGGCTCGCAACGCGCATCACGCGGCGGAGGCGATCTTCAAGGCAGGCGCCCTCGCGCTGCATCAAGCGACACGCCTCACCGGCGATCCCACTCGCATCCCGTCGACGAAGGGAGTCCTCGCATGATCGCAATAGTCGACTACGAAGCCGGGAACTTACGGTCGATCCGCCGCGCGCTGGAGGCTGCCGGCGCTGAGACGGTGGTGACGCCAGACCCGGCGGTCATCGCCTCGGCTGATGCCGTCGTGCTGCCCGGCGTCGGTCATGCAGGACACGCCATCGCTCGCCTGCGCGCCCAGGGCGTGACCGACGCCATCTATCGCACGGTTGAGGCCGGTAAGCCATTCCTCGGCATTTGCGTCGGAATGCAGCTGCTCTTCGAGGAGCAAGAAGAGGGAGACGCGGTCGGCTTGGGTCTGCTGCCTGGCCGGGTCCGGTCCCTACGTAACGCGCCGAAGGTTCCTCACATGGGATGGAACCGCGTGCGTGTCATCCGGTCCGGTCCCGCCGGCGTGCCAGGCGACGACGCCTACGCCTACTTCGTCCACTCGTACATCGCCGAACCCGCCAATCCGGACGACATTGCCGCCACGACGGTCTACGGCGAGGAGTTCCCCAGCATTGTCGTTCGCGACAACATCTGGGGCACGCAGTTCCACCCGGAGAAGAGCGGCGAAACCGGCCTCGCGTTCGTGCGCAAGTTCGTCGCTCAGCTCGACCGCGCCGCGCTAACGGCGGGAGCGGCCCGGTGATCGTCTATCCAGCTATCGACATTCGCGGCGGGCGCTGCGTTCGCCTCGTCGAAGGGGATTACGCGCGAGAGACGGTCTTCGATGCCGATCCGGCTGAAGCCGCGCGCCGCTGGGCGGCCGCCGGCGCCGAGTGGCTTCACGTCGTGGACCTCGACGGCGCGAAGGACGGCCATCCGACAAACGTCGAGGCGATCAAGCGCATCCGCGAGGCGGTGATGATCCCGATCCAGCTCGGCGGCGGGCTGCGCACCGAGCGGGACGTGGCGCTCGCTTTCGACCTCGGGATCGACCGGGCGATTCTTGGCACCGCCGCGATCCGCGATCCAGAGCTCGTCGCCCGCCTCGCCGTCCGCTGGGGCGACCGGCTGGCGGCGGGACTCGATGCGCGCGACGGCAAGCTCGCCGCGTCCGGTTGGCTGGAGCAGACCGAGGAGCGCGCCGAGGACGTTGCGCTGCGGCTCCGCCAAGCCGGGATTCAGGTATTCATCTACACGGACATCCGGCGCGATGGCACGCTTTCCGGCCCGAATCTTCCGGCGCTGGAATCGCTGGTCAATCTACTCGGCCGGGGCGTTATCGCTTCGGGCGGCATCGGCACACTGGACGATGTCGCCGCGGTCGCGCGCACCGGCGCGGACGGGGTGATCATCGGGCGGGCGCTGTATGATGGCCGCGTGGATCTCGCCTCCGCCATTGCCGTCGCCAAGTCCTCGGAGCCGCTTCGATGCTAGACACCGCTCCCGTGGCTACTGGAACACTGACGCGGCGCGTCATCCCCTGCCTTGACGTGACGGATGGCCGCGTTGTCAAAGGGATCGAGTTCGTCAATCTGCGTGACGCCGGCGATCCGGTCGAGCTTGCCGCCCTCTACAACGCGGAAGGCGCCGATGAGCTGGTCTTCCTCGACATCACCGCGAGCTCCGACAGTCGCCGGACGATGATCGATGTCGTTGCCCGAACCGCAGAGCAGATATTGATCCCATTGACGGTCGGCGGCGGCGTCCGCTCCGTCTCCGATATCCGCGACCTGCTGCGCGCCGGCGCGGACAAGGTCTCGATCAACACAGCAGCGATCGCTCATCCGAACCTGATCGTCGAGGGCGCGGAGACGTTCGGTCGGCAATGCATCGTCGTCGCAATCGACGCTCGGCGCCATCCCGGCGGCGGCTGGCGCGTCTACACGCACGGCGGACGGCGCGAGACGGACCTCGACGCCGTTGCCTGGGCAGAGCGCGCGGCTGAGCTCGGCGCGGGCGAGCTGCTCGTGACGAGCATGGATCGCGACGGGACGAAAGACGGTTACGACCTTGAGCTACTTGAAGCGATCAACAAGGTGGTCACAATCCCGGTGATTGCCTCCGGCGGCGCCGGCAAGCTCGAGCATTTCGCCGAGGCGCTAATGCCCGGCCGCGCTGACGCCGTCCTCGCCGCGTCGGTCTTCCACTTCGGTGAGTTTCGCATCGCCGACGTCAAGCGCTATCTCGCCGAGCGCGGCATCCCGGTCCGTCTATGAGCGATTCGACACCGCTCCCCCTTCGGTTCGACCGTGACGGGCTCGTCCCCGCGGTGATTCAAGACGCTGTCACCGGCCACGTCTTGATGGTCGCCTTCATGAACGAGGAGGCCCTGCGGCTGACGCGGGAGACCGGCCGCACGCATTTCTGGAGCCGCAGCCGTGGCAAGCTCTGGCGCAAGGGGGAGACCTCCGGCCACGAGCAGATCGTCTCGGAAATCTTCGTCAACTGTGAGCAGAACAGCCTGCTGATCAAGGTGCGCCAGATCGGCCCCGCCTGTCACGACGGTTACCAGTCCTGCTACTACCGCCGTCTTGAGCCCGACAACAGCCTTTCTGTCGTCGCCGAGCGAGTGGCCGACCCGGAGAGCATCTACGGCGATGCAGCGGTGGCCGCCCGCTCCCGACTCTGGTACGGCGCCTATGAGTACCTCCGCGACCAGCCGCTGGAAGAGCAATCCGGAACCTCGCGGCGGCTGCGCGGCTCCGGTGAGGGACTCACCCAGCGCGTCGCGGACGAGCTGCGAGAGCTCGCCGGCGCGCTCGAGGGTACCCATCGTCACCGGGACCAGCGGCACGATGTCCTCCTCGAAGGGAGCCAAGCACTCTATTGGGTCGCGCTGGTAGCCGTTCGGGCCGGCTTTACGTGGGATCAGGTGCGACCCGATCGCGCACTGCTGACGAGTGAGGAAGGGCTTGCTCCGTCATCAGCGGCCGCGCTCCTCCGAAGCAACGCCGATCAATGGGTGCGTGAGCCCACGCCTACCGACCTCGTCGCCCGGTGCCACGCCACCATGGCGTTGATCGCCCAAGCGTGTCGTTCGGGCGGCATCACTCCGGAAGCGGTCCTCGCCGCCGATCTCGCCGACCTGCGGGAGAAGCCATATCTTGCGGCCTACTTCAAAGCAGCAGAGCGCGCCGCCTGACCTCGATTGCGCCTTGAGCTAGCGTGCTCGCACGGCTTATCTATCGCCCCTAATCCGGTTTCCAGGCAGGAATTGGGATTTCCTGAAGGAGCCGCGCACATTTTCCCGGTTCCGTGACCATTGCCGATCATTGATGAATGGGACTAAAGGCGGACGTCGCTAGTACCAATGAGGCGGCATACTTGGCATCATGATGAGAGCAGAGTATCCGGTTCCGGTTGGAGGGCAGCAGCGTGTCGTTCATGGGTGAGCTTAGCGACATCGGCGTGCCCGACCTGCTGTACCTGTTGGGCCTCCGCCGGCAAACCGGGAAGCTCACCATCAGCGCCGGTGGAGAAGAGGCGACCCTCTACCTCGACCGAGGCCAGCTGAGCTTTATCACCTCATCGAACATGGCGCTGCGCCTCGGCCGTATGCTGATTCGGCTCGGCTATCTGTCCATGTCCCAGCTGCAAGAGGCGCTCCGCGAGCAGGAGGAGAGCGGACGCGACCGGGGACTGGGGATGATCCTCCTCGAGCGCGGCTGGCTGTCCGAGCGAGAGCTGCGCCACTGCATCGAAGAACAGTGCATCGAGATTCTCGCGCGCGTCATCGCCAGCGATCGAGGCATCTTCAATTATCAGCGCGGCGCGACCCTCCCGAGCCGCACTGAGTATGTGCCGCTGAACACCGACCGAATCGTTTTGGAAGCGACGCGGCGCAGCGATGAGTTGGTCGAGCTGCGACGGCACGCCCCGGATCCAACCGCCGTGCTCATGCTCAGGCACGGCTGCGACGCGGCCATCGACTCGCTGTCGGAGACCGAGACGCTCATCGTTCTCACTCTCCAGGGCAACGCGATGAGCATGGCTGAGCTCGGGCAGCGGCTCGGACTCGATGAGCTGACGCTGCTGCGGTCCGTCGCTCGCCTGCGCCAGCGCGGCATCGTGCTCACTGGCTCCAGCGAGCTGCCACCCCTCGAGAATGGGAAAGCGGCCCCGCCCTCGGACCAAGCAGCGGACGAGGATGCCTCGCTCTACGAAGAAGCCAGTGGCACTTCGACTCCTGCTTTCACCCGTCGCTGAGCACTGCCCCGACGAGGGGAGCCCCAGCCGTCTCCAGCAGCGTCTTGGCTTCCATCGCCGCTGAGCGCGTCGTCTTGCCCGGCCGGAGCGCCAATATCGCGGCATCGCTGCTCGCCGCAATATGAGGAATAGCAGGAGCTCGCACCGGCAACGCCACGACAAGCCGGTCGCACGCCTTCGCCAGCGCCTCCAGCAACACGACCTGCCGGCGCGGCAATGCCGTTGCTATTTCCGAAACGAGCTGCGGAGAGACGACCGATAGATGCGGCACGGTAGTCGGCTGGAGCGCCTCAGTTCCAAGCTCCCGCGGCGTTCCCGGGCCAGAGGCACGAGCCGCGGCACGCGCCCCCGCTGCTGATTGGGTATCGCCGGTCGCTGCCAGCCTCGCCGCCACAGTCTCCCATCCGAGCGCCGCGTACGCCGCCGCCAGCTGTACCGCGCTGCCCCATCCTGGCGTTTCCAAGCCGGCGACCAGGATGATCCTCGACTCGCCCCGAGAGTTTTCACGACCAGCCAGCGCCGCTTCCACGCGCAGCGCGAGCGCGCGGCCCGATTCGGTTGCCACGGCTTCCGGCAGCGATACCGGCTCGGCCGAGGCTGCGGCGCGCGGGATACTGGCAACGCGCTCGCTCATGGCGCCCCCCGCCTGCCACGAAGATCGGCCAGGACCGGGATACCGAGCAGCCGCTCGACCTGGTCCGCGCTGCGCAGCCGGGGATCGAGGAAATCAATCAGTACCGCGAGGCCAAGTCCAACCGCGACGCCGACGGCCAGGATGATCAAGGCGCGGAGCGCTTGCCCAGGCCGGGAGCGGGTCGGGTCACCAGGCGGGTCGATGATGCGCACCGTCGCCGGCTCGGAGGAGCCCTCCGCGACGAGATAGTGATTGATCAGTTCGGGCAGGGACGCCGCGACCGCCTCGCCGATCGCCCGCGCTTCGTCGGCCGACTCGCGCGTCACGCGCACCGTCAAGACGCGGCTGTACCGCTCCCCGCTGAGCGCCGCCCGCACGTCTTCGACCGTCAGCGAAGTTTCCCCGAGCGCCGCATGCACGCCCTCCGCGAACGCGCGCGAGTCGACCAGAGGCGGGAGATCGTCGAGCACCATCAGCTCGGGCCGCTCCGCGCTGCCGGGAATCTCCGTATCTCCGGGAATCAGCACCGTCGCGCGGACGGTTGTCTGGTACGGCGTGGTCCAGGTCCGCCAGAGGAGCGCCGCCGCAGCGACGACGGGCACGAGAACGATGATCCACCAACGCCGGCGGACGATCGCCAACAGCTCCCTCAGATCCACGCCGTCGCTCCGCTCGGAGGTCATCGCTTCCGCTCGGGCTAATGCGCCGTCAGTAGGCGCCGCGCTGGGTCACGATTGCGGGGATCGTCCGCAGCACGATCTTGATATCGAGCCACGGGGACCAATTCTCGGCGTAGTACAAGTCGAGCCGCACCATCTCGTCGAAGGTCAGGTTGCTCCGCCCGTTGACCTGCCAAAGCCCGGTGAGTCCAGGCGTCACCAGCAGCCGCTGGCGGTGCCAGTCCTCGTATTTCTCGACCTCCTCAGGTAACGGCGGGCGCGGGCCGACCACACTCATCTGACCTCGCAAGACGTTGATGAACTGCGGAAGCTCATCGAGACTCAAGCGCCGCAGCCTCCGCCCGATACGAGTCAGCCGCGGATCGTCCGGCAGCTTGAAGAGTCGTGGATCGACGTGACCATTCGATCGGATCAGCTCCTCGCGCATGCAGTCCGCGCCGTCCACCATGCAGCGGAACTTGAGCATCGTGAACGGCTGGCCGTTCTTCCCGACACGCACTTGCCGGAACAGGGCGGGACCTGGAGAGTCGCGCCGAATGAGCGCGGCAATCACGAGCATCGGGATGCCCATGATCAGCAGGACGAGGGAGGCGATCACAATGTCCATCGTCCGCTTGATCGCGTAGTTCACGCCGCGGATGGACGCGTCCTTGATCCCGATGAGCGGCACGCCCGCAACTTCGGCCAGGTCTACGCGATCGAGCGAGAGCTGGAGGAGATTCGGCACGACCTTGAACGTCACGCCCGACTGCCGGCACTGGTCGACGATCTCCAGCACACGCCCCTGCGCCTCGGGAGGCAGCGCGACGATCACCTCGTCGATCTCCATGCGGCCGATGAGGTCGCGCAGATCAGCCGTCGTCCCGAGACGCTCGGCACTGGTGACGCCTCCCTCGGTCGCGACGGCCAGCATCGGGGAGCTATCGCCATCGTCCACGAAGCCGATGACGCGATAGCCCAGGGCCGGCATGCCCATCATCGCCTGCATCACACGCCGGCCGGCATCACCGGCGCCGACGAGGAGCACGCGGTCGACGCCGATCTCCCGTGCCCAGAGCCAATGCCGGATAGCGCGCCAGGCGAGCCGACGCGCTAGCAGGAGCGCGATCGCGAGCCCCCAGGCGTAAAGAAAGACGAGCCGGGAAGGCACGAAGCGGGACAGGAACGCGGTCAAAATCACGCCTGCCATCGCCGTCGTGACGCCGCCGATGAGGAGCGTCGCCTCATCCAGGAACCCGGTCGAGCGGGGCAGGCGGTAGATTCCGCGAATGAAGAAGATGGCAATCGTCAGAGCGACGAAGAGCGCCGCCCGGGAGTGGAACGTCTCGAAGGGTTCCCAAACCCACGGCGGAACATCACCGCCCCACTCCAGCCGGTAGCGCAAGAGCCAGGCAAGCCAGAATGCCAGCCAGACGAGCCCGGCGTCGACGAACACCTGGCCGATGTGCAGAAGTACTAACGCGCGCTCGGCCACGGCGCGGCGCAATCGGGATCGCTCCGCACGCGTAGCGGAGCCCATAGCTTGTGTCGATTGCACTGCAGCCCTCGGTGTCGCTCCGTCCCAGACTGTGGAGCAGCCGGTGACAGAAATCCCTGGTCTGCCACCGGCTGCCTATCATAGCACCGTAACCGGCGCGGATACTCGAAAATGTGTCCTACGCTCCTCGGTCCGCGACGCGAGTGCTACCATCGTGACATGAGCAGCGAGCATGATCGCGTCCGCGACGACGCGCGATTCGAGGAACTTCCAAATCACCCAATCGAGCATCAACGACTGTGGACACCCTGGCGCATGCGGTATGTCGGTGGCGGCGCTAAGGAGGCCGGCTGCCTCTTCTGTAACCGGCTCGCAGCCTCTGATGACGTCCAGAGCCTCATCGTGCACAGGGGCGAGTCGGCCTTCCTCATCATGAATCTCTTCCCGTACAACACCGGGCACCTGATGATCGTCCCGAACGAGCACGTCGCGAGTCCCGAAGCAGCCAGCGAGGCGGCGATCCAGGGAATGGCCGCGCTGTTGCCGCCAACCCTGCGCGCCCTGCGCCGAGTGTTGACGTGCGATGGCTTCAACGTCGGCTTCAACATCGGCGATGTCGCCGGGGCGGGAGTGGCCGGGCATCTGCACCAGCACATCGTCCCGCGCTGGAAAGGGGACGCGAATTTCATGCCGATTCTCGCCTCGACGATGGTGCTCCCCGAGCTGATTCCGGTCACATACGCCAAGGTGCGGGCAGAGGTGGCGCGGGAGCTTGCCCATGAGGGCGACAAGGCCGCTACGATCCGGCTCGTCATCCTCTCGGAGGACGGCGCGGCGGTAGCGATCGAAGATCGAGCCGAGGGCAGCGCATTGCCGGTGGCGCGCGCGGAGGCAACTGAGCCACTCTGGAAGGCGGCTGTACGACACGCGGCATCGCTCGGCGTGACAACCGAGATCGCTGGCTGGGCCGGGTCACGCCGCGCCCAGCCGGGCGGCCAGCCGGCAATGGCGCTTCGCGCGCTCGCTCCCGTTGAGGGCTCCGGTCAGCCCAACTTCGCACCCGTGACGGAGGCGGAGCGCCGTCTGACCGACGAGAGGGACAAGGAAGCGCTCAGCGCGGCGCGGGCGTTGCTCGGGTAAATTCCGGCGCGCGGCGGGCGGAACCCGCCCTCCTCAGGACCAAAGCACTGCTATCCCCCTTTCGATCCGGGCGCAACGTCCTCGCGAAAAGCCCCCGAAAGGGCTAACTGCCCCGTTGCGGCCGCTGTGCGCTCAGGGGCAAGCTGGCGATGCGCGCGAGGTATTGCTTGGCCTGCCGCTTGGGATTGCCACGATGGACCGCACCGACCCGAAGGATGGCATTGCCAGCAAGCCCGAGTTCGACCTCCAGGGACGCCTGGGCAACTTCCTGATTTCCGACATCCTGCAGATGATCAGCCTCTCCGGGAAGACGGGGACGCTGACGCTGATCCAGGGCTGGAACACCCGGACGATCTCCTTCGAGAACGGCCGCATCACCTACGTCGCCGCCGGAGCGCGCCTGCCCGGCATGTTCGATCTTCTCATCCGTATCGGCCGCGTCCAGCGCCACCAGGTCGAGGCGTTTCGCGCGCGCCGGCCAGGCAAGACGGAGGAGGAGATGTTGGCCGAGCTCGTCCAGCGTCGGATCCTCGACCGCGAAGACCTCGAGCGGTGCCACGAGCTACTTCTGGAAACGGCCGTCTACACCCTCTTCCTGTGGCGCAATTGCCAGTTCACCTTCAAGGCAGGCGAGGTCGTCAAGGAGGGAGGCGTCGCGGTCACGGTCGATGGCAACCATCTCATCATCGAGGGCACGCGCCGGGTTGATGAGTGGATCCAGATCAGCCCGGTCGTCCCGTCGGTCTTTATGATCTTCCGGCAGCGTCCCCACCTGATCGAGCGAACCGTGCCGGAGCATCTGCTGCCCGTTTATGAATGCGTTGATGGGCAGCGCGACGTTGCCACGATCGCGAAGCTGACCGGTCTGACCCAATTCGACACGGCCCGCGCGCTCTATGATCTCGTCCAGGGCCGCTTCGTCGAGGCGATTCCGCCCAACAAGGCGAAGCTCTGCGAGCTGTTCAACCTCGCCGTCGAATCGATTTATCTCAAACTCATCTTGTTCGACTACAGCCGCGACGCGCTCCAATTCGAGAACGAACTAAACCGCTTCGCGATCGAGAACCGGCTGAAGGTGCGGATGGCATCCGGCAAGATCATCCGGAGCGATCTCGATACCCCGATCTCGCCCACCGAGCTCGTGGACCTCTACAAGCTCTTCATCGGCATTCAGAACAACAAGTTCTCGAAGACGTATGAGCCGCACGTGCATCAGGGTCTGATGGAAGGGCTCTATCTGAACGCCGATCCCGAGTTCAAGGCGATGATGCGGATGTACGAGTTCATCGAGATCGAGGGGCTGCTGCTCCTCGACATGTTCGATCGGCGCCGCGCCAAGCGGCCGACCGACGGCACCGACACCCTGCCCCAGCGCGCGGAGTCCCACACCGCCTAATCGTGCCCGCCTGAGACGCGGCCAACTCGGTAACGGGCGCAACAGCCCTTCAAGCTATAATCCGACCCTGGGGCCACCACCGCTGCTCGTGGCTACACGGCTCGCCGATCGTTACCCGGGAGCATTCATTTTGGCGGGAGCAGATATCCGCCGCTTCGCGCAAGACCGACGAAGCCTCACCACAACCTTCGTATTCGGCGTCATTGGCGGCGCGCTCGTATCACTCGCTGATGCGCTGCTCTTTCCATCGCTGATCCTCGCGGTCTTCGTCGCGCAATTGACCGACGATCCGGTGACCATCGGTCTGGTCCCCGCCATCGGAACCGGGCTGTGGCTCGTCGCCCAGGTCATTGCTAGCGGTTTGACGCGCGGCAGCCGGCGCCAGATCCCGTGGCTGACCGGGGCGGCGATCGTCCGCGCCGCCGCCATCGCGCTCCTCGCGTACATCGGATTTCGCGAGAACATGAGCGATTCGGAGCGGCTGCGCTCGTTCTTCATCTGCTACGGCGCGTACGCCGCTGCGTCCGGCTTCGCGGCTGCCCCCTCCATCGCCGTCGTCCGCCGCGCGATTCCGCCTGACCGCCGATCGGGGTTCTTGCGCGCGCGATATCTCTGGGGCGCCGTAATCGCGATCGTGGCGGGGCTTGTTGCCCACCGCGTGTTGGGACCGGAAGGTTCGGACTTCCCGCGGAACTTCACGTTTCTCTTCGTCGTTGCCGCTGTCGCGCTGAGCGGCGCAGTCTACTTCTTGGCATGGGGCCGCGAGCCGGCGCGGGTCGCTCGGACCGGGCCGGTCATGCCAGGCGCGTCCGCGCGGCAGGCGCTCGGTAGCCTGCTCGATCCAAATTACCGGCGATTCCTGCTCTTCAGGGTGATCCTGTCACTCGCCGCGGTCGCCGATCCTTTCTACATCCTCTACGCCTTCCGCGAGCTCGCGACGCCCATTTGGTACGTCGGGCCGTACCTAACTGCGCTCGTCGCCGCGCGGCTCCTCACCGCGCCGCTGTGGTCAGCGTTGGCTCGACGCGCCGGGCACCGCACGGTCCTCCAGGGCGCGGCGCTGCTGCGACTCCTGGCCCCGCTCGTCGCGCTGCTGCTCCCGTACCTCGCCGAGACTGACCTCTACCGCGATCGCTTCGACGACGTCCGGCCGCTGTCCATCGCCTTCGGCGCGATCTTCGTCGTCTACGGCGCGACGCTGGCCGCCCAATCGCTTAGTAATCTCGGGTACCTGCTCGCGATCGCGCCGGACGATCGCCGCATCCCCTACATCCGCCTGACGAACGTCATCCTCGCGGTGACAGCACTCGCGCCGATCGCCGGCGGCCGCATCATCGAGCGGTACGGGTTCGACCGTGTCTTCCTCGCGGCGGCGGTCGTCAGTCTCGTGGCGATCCTGGTGAGCGGCGTGCTGACCGAAACGCACACGCGAACCCGCGCTGTCGCTCAAGCCTGGCGACTGCGCGGGGCGCGTTCGTAGCGTAGGAATTGAATCGGCGAATCAGGCCACGAGCTGCGGCATCACCTTCGCCGCTAGCAGCTCCAGCCCGTCGATATCGTCCATGTCCAGCCACTGCGCCTGGACGCGCGTGGCGCCGGCCTCCTCGACCCGGCCCAAGGCTTCGGCGACCGCGTCCGGCGTCCCGAAGATGACGCCGCGCTCCTTCAATTCTTCCGGATCGCCGTTGAGCTTGCGTTGAACCTCCGCATCGTCGCGGCCGATGACGACGCGCGTCATGAGCGTGCGGCGGACAGCCTCACGCGGCCGCCCCGCCTCATCTAGCAACCGGTCGAGCGTCTCATTGAGCTTCTTGTACCGCTCGGCCGGAATGAGCACGCCGTTCCACTCGTCGGCGTAGCGGGCAGCGAGCGGGAGCGTGCGCCGCTCGCCGTTGCCACCGATCACGATCGGCGGTCCGCCAGGGCGAGCCGGACGAGGCAAGAGCAGCGCATCCTCCAAGTGGTAAAACTCGCCGTCGAAGCCGGTGGGCTCGTCCGATCGCAGGAGCCGGGTCACGACCTCCAACGCCTCTTCGAGCCGCTTGAAGCGCTGCTCCACCGTCAGCAGATCGAACCCGTAGGATCGGTGCTCGCGCTCCTGCCAACCGGCGCCGAGTCCGAGGCGGAACCGTCCCCCAGAGAGATCGTCGATCGCGGCAGCGGTCCAAGCGGTGATGACCGGATGCCGGAAGGAAACCGGAGCGACGAGCGGTCCGAACTCGATCCGCCGCGTGTGGCTCGCCAGCCAGGTGAAGGAGGTCCACATCTCCAGCGAGTCCTTGTGCGGTCCGGTTGAATTGGTGAAGTGGTCGGAGCGGAAGAGTCCGGCGAAACCGAGATCTTCTGCTGCCTGCGCCAGCCGCTGCCAGCGCTGCCAGTTGAGCCCATCCTGGCCCTCGATCATGATCGCAAGCTCAATCATGCCTGCCGAGCCTCCTCCCCTCTCCCTGGGCCAATGCCCTCGTAGACCAGATCCAACACGCGATGATAAATGGTCTCCGCCGGGACCGGCGCGCACTTCTCCATGTAGCCGTTGATCTCGAGGGTCACGAATCCGTGACCCGCCGCCCAAATCGCAAGGGCGATCTCAATCGGATCGACCCGGCGCAGATCGCCGGCATCCATTGCCGCCTTGACCTCTCCTACCAGCACCTCGAAGAGCGCCGCAGCCCGCGGGAGAACTGCCTCGCTCGGCCGGTACGACGCCTCGACGCGACCAAAGATCAACTGGAAAAGGTCAGGGTCGGACAAGGCGAAGGCGCGATACGCCCGTCCCAACGCCTGGAGCCGCTCGCGTCCTGGCGGATGCGCCTCAATGGCATCCTTGAAGGCAGCGTGGAGCCGGTCAGTCCCTTCGAGGTAAAGCGCGTCCAGGACCGCGTCCTTGTTCGCGAAGTAATCGTAGAGGGTGGGCGCGTGAACTCCGACGGCTCGCGCTAGCGTGCGCATGGAGAGCGCCTCGATCCCTTCGCGCTGCACGATGCTCCGCGCCGCATCCAGAATGTCACGCCGCATCTGCGCGCGGAGGCGCTCCCGGCGGCTTCCTTCGAAATGCCCAACTGCTTCGTCCGCCACTATCCGCCGCTCCGTTCTCGAACATCGTTATGTTATCCAAACACTGTTATCTTAGCTTGTCTGGCGAATGTGCTGCAATAGGCAGAAACGGCATTTCCATTTCAGTGGTTGCGATCGCGGCCTGTCGCGTGAGAGGATCATCGCCGCGCCCGCACGCGCAGCAACCGGCGCATCGCCGTTCAGGAGGTTCAGGCGTCCACCCGTGTCGCGACCGCGCACACCTCGTATCGCCGTTGTCGGTCTCGTCAGTTGGGACCGTCTCTACGTTGTCGAGCGCTATCCTGCCCCTGGCAGCTATGCGATCGTCCGTGAATCGCTCGAAGCGCCTGGGGGACGGGCAGGGAACAGCGCCGTCGCGGCTGCCCGGCTCGGCGCCAAGGTTTCGATCGCCGCGCTGGTCGGTGATGACCCACTCGGGGAACGCCTGCGCCAGGCGCTGCGGGACGAGGGGATCGACACGACCTGGCTGAGCACCGCGCTTGAAGTCCCGACTGACGCCTCGACGATCGTCGTCTCACAAGACCCTCCGGAGCGCACGATTTTCTGGCATCCGGGCGCTCGCCTGACGCGCGGCTGCCGGCTCGACATCGCCGCGATCTTCGAGCACGACATCGTCCTGCTTGATGTTGATGATCTCCCCTTGCGCCGCTTCTTGGTCGATCTGCCGGCCCACACGGTGCCGACGGCCCGCCTGCTCGGCACCCTGACGCACTTGGCGGACATCGCGTCACCGGAGGTTTGGACGCTCGCGCTCGGACACGACGCGCTCGTCGGCAATCAGCGTGAGTGGCTGGCGCTCACCGGAGCATCATCGTTGGAGACCGCGATCGAGAGGGCGCAGGAAGCCATGGTGGGACACAACCTGCGCGCCGGCCTGATCACGCTCGGCGCGGAGGGAGCGATCGCGTTCACCGCCCGCGAGCGATGGTCGGCGCCAGCGTTTCGCGTCGAGGTGAAAGATCCGACCGGCGCGGGCGATGCCTTTGCCGGGGCGATTGCCTACGCGATGGCGCTGCGCTGGCCCTGGCCGGAGGCGTTGCGAGTCGCCAACGCCGTCGCCGCGCTGGCGACTCGTGCCCTCGGCGCTCAGACGTCTCTCCCGAGCCTTGAAGAGGTAACGGCGCTCCTCGGGGAAGACCCCGAGCTACTGGGTAACTGACGGCGCTTCGACCGGCTCCGCGCCTTCCAGTGCCGCCGCGATCTCTTCTCGCACCTGCTCGTCCGGCTCTTCCCGCCAGCGTCGCTCGATGACTTGCCGCGCCCGCGCGCCGCCAATCCGGCTCAATGCCCAGATCGCGTGACCCCGCACCAGCGGCTCATCGTGCGACTCCGCCGCCTCTTGCAGGTACGGCACATCCTCCTCGGTCCCGACGTTGCCGAGCGCGACGGCCGCGTTTCTGGCAAGCCCTCGGCGTTTCGCGCGGACGACGGCCGTGCCACGGTAGACCTCCCGGAACTCCTCTTGGGTCATGCGTAGCAGCCAGCGCAGCGATGGATAGGCGTTTTCGAGCCTACGCGGCAGAAACGCCGGGTCCGGTTCCGGCTTGGCCGCTTTCGTGTAGGGGCAAACCTCCTGGCAGACATCGCAGCCAAAGACCCAGTCGCCCAAGAGCGGGCGAATCTCGCGCGGGATCGGGCCACGCTGCTCGATCGTTTGGAAGGAAAGGCATCGCGGCGTATCCACGACGTACGGTGCGATGATCGCGCCGGTCGGGCAGCGGTTCAGACAGATAGCGCAGCGCCCACAGTCGCGCGAAAGCGGCGCGTCGGGCTCCAATTCGAGGTCGAGCAGCAGCTCCCCGAGCATGACCCATGAGCCACGGCCGGGGACGATGATGCAGGTGTGCTTACCGTACCAGCCAAGTCCGGATCGCGCCGCCACTGCCCGGTCGACGATGCGCGCGGTATCCGTCAGAAATCGCGCCTCAACCGGCCGTCCGACCTCCGCTTCGATCGCGGCATGGAGCCGACGAAGACGCTCCTTCAGGAGGTCGTGGTAGTCCACGCCCCAGGCATAGCGAGAGATCCGGCCCCGGGGCTCATCGTCCACCGGCTTGCCGGGATCGCGCGACCAATAGGGGACACCGACCGACACGATGGAGCGCGCTGTCTCCTGCAAATTACGTGGATCGGCGGAGAAGGCGCCGCGCTCGGCGGTGAACCAATCCAGCCCGGCCATCCGGCCGGCTGCCACGTGCTCCGCCAGGTACTCCCCCAGCCCCGGAAAGGACTCCGCGGTCGTCACCGCCACGATTGGTAAGCCGTTCTGCACGGCCAGGCGCTTGATCCGGCTCGTCAGGGCGCGCCGGGAGGCGGTGGTTGGCGCCGGCGGATGGAAGGTGAGGAAGGCGGGAAGATGTGCAGCCATCGTCAGGGTCGCTCTTGGCTGGAATCGCGGCGCGGCGATGTCGAAAACGCTGAGAAAAAGCGAAGGGCGGGATTGTCGCCCCGCCCTTTCCCTCGCAGAGTTTGTTCCGGCGGTATCGCCGGCCCGGCTTTACGCCGACGCGGCCTTCATTGCCGTCCGCATGCAGCGGGTGCAGACGTCGAGCCGAACGAGCTTGCCACCAATCATGAGTCGCTTGCGGTGAACGTTCGGCTTGAAGTCACGATTCGTCCGCCGCTTGGAGTGACTCACGTTGTGGCCGAAGCTCCTCGTCTTGCCACAAATCGCGCATTGAGCCACGGCGCCACTCCCTTCCAGGTATTCCGCGTTCGTCGTCGTTCGATATTCCAAGCGCGCCGCCGCGGGCTCGCACGCCGGCGGTGATGCGGTTCGGCGCAAAAGACAGCGCCGACCTGGCTGGACGGCGCCATAGCAACGCCCTATGCTACCACGCGGAGGGACGGCTGGGCAACCGAAACCAGGTGACAGCCAGCGGGGTAGACTTGCACGAGCGGCCACCACCACGCGCGTGCGACTTTATGTGCCGCGTTTGACACAATACCCCAAACTGTGAACGCCACCGCCGTGTCCACGCCCGGGGCCACGTTGGATGGCAAACACCCAATTTTTCGTCGGACCGGAGTAGTGCCTCGATGCCTTAGCTGAGGCTACGTCCGGCAGGGTCATAAGGGGAGCTGAATGATCGATAGCGAGGTGCGCGGCGCCGTCTGGGATGGTCAGGCGCTCCTCGGGGCAATCGGCGCCGCGACGTCCGCGCTCGAAGCGCGCAAGGCCGAAATCAACGCGCTCAACGTTTTTCCCGTTCCCGATGGTGACACCGGAACGAACATGAGTTTGACGCTCCGCTCGGCGCTGGCGGAGGCGGGCAAGCTCGATCGGGCCGAGTTAGCGAAAGCCGGCGTCGTCGCAGACAAGCTAGCGCTCGGATCGCTGATGGGCGCGCGCGGGAACTCCGGCGTCATCCTCTCGCAAATCCTGCGCGGCTTCGCGCGTTCGATCGCGGACCTTGACGAAATTGATGGCCGTGATTTCGCGAATGGTCTGGCCGAGGCCCGGGACATGGCGTACAGGGCGGTCGTCGAGCCGGTCGAGGGCACCATGCTCACCGTCATCCGCGTCGCCGCCGATCGAGCCGCGACAGCCGCAACGACGACGTCGGATCTCGTGTCGGTCATCGCCGCCGCGCTCGAGGGCGCGCGCGAAGCCCTCGCCGAGACGCCCAATCTCCTCGACATCCTGTGCCAGGCCGGTGTCGTCGATGCCGGCGGGCAAGGTCTCGTCACGCTCTTCGAAGGGCTCGAGCGGTATCTGCGAGGCGAATCCGTCTCCACCGCCTCCCTACCCACGGATGGCGTCACGACCACCGGGTTTTTCGACCGGGTAGAAGAGATCCACGCCGCCGAGGATTTCGGCTACTGCACGAACTTCCTCATTGTCGGAGAGCGAATCGACTTCGAACGTGTCCGCGCCGAGCTTTCGGCGATGGGCACCTCGGCCGTCATCATCGGCGATGAGCGCGCCGTTCGCGTTCATCTACACACGGCGAATCCCGGCAGGGCGCTCGAATACGGTCTCCAGCACGGCGAGCTCGATCAAATCACGATCGACAATATCAATCGGCAGGCACGAGACCTCGATGCGACGCGCCGCCAGCCGGCTTCCTCGCTACCGCTCAATCTCCCACCCGTCGGGAAGCAGGCCGTTCTCGCCGTCGCCTCGGGCGAGGGTTTGATTCGGGCGCTGCTCGACATGGGCGCGACCGGGATCATCCCGGGAGGGCTGACGATGAACCCAAGCATCGAGGAGCTGCTGACCGCGGTCCACGACGCGCCAGTTCACGATGTCATCCTGCTCCCCAACAACCCGAACCTCTTGCTCGCCGCGCAGCAGGTCGCGCAGCTCGCCGACAAGCACGTCCGAGTCGTCCCCACTCGGTCGTTCCCCCAGGCGATCGCCGCGCTGACGGCCTTCAACGCCAACGCCGAGCTGGAGCGCAATGTGGCCGCGATGACCGAGGCGCTCAGCGCCGTGCGTACCGTCGAAGTGACGCGCGCCGACAAGGACGTGACGCTTGACGGTGTGAGCGCGCGGAAGGGCGACGCCATCGCGCTCGTGGACGACCGGCTGGTGGCGAGCGAGGCCGACGAGCGCAGCGCGATCTTCAAGGCGCTGCCGCACTGCGATCCAGAACAAGCTGAGCTGATCACGATTTTCGCGGGCGCCGGGGCAACGGTCGCGGAGACGCAGGTGCTAGCATCCGCGATCAAGGACAGCTACCCTTGGGTGGAGGTTCAGGTCCATCCAGGCGGCCAGCCGCACTATCTGTACATCATTTCTGTTGAGTGACGAGCCGAGCCGGGACACCGGGAATGTCAGGTTCGCCGCGCATTGCCATCGTGACCGATAGCTCCGCCGACCTGCCCGCCGAGATCTTGCGGCAGAAGGGCATCACTGTCGTGCCCCTCAATGTCCACTTCGGCGAGGAGGTCTACCGCGATCAGGTTGATATCACGACCGAGACGTTCATGGAGCGGCTCACACACTCTGCCGTGCTGCCGAAGACGTCTCAACCCTCGCCTGCCGCGTTCGAGGCGATCTATAGCGAGCTAGCAGAGTCCTACGACGGAATTCTCTCGATCCACATCTCCGCCAAGCTGAGCGGTACCGTTCAATCGGCGCTCCTTGCCCGGACTCACCTTGAAGGCCGCGTGCCGGTCGAGGTCGTTGACTCGAAGAACGCTTCGCTCGGCCTCGGGCTCCAGGCTCTCCGCGCGGCGGAGCTCGCGGCGTCCGGTCTTTCGCTTTCAGCGATCGCGGCCCAACTGCGCGAAGAGACTGATCGCTACCACCTCATCTTCTTCGTCGACACGCTCGAATACCTCCAGCGCGGGGGTCGGATCGGCCGCGCCGCCGCCCTGGCCGGCTCGATACTTCGGCTCAAGCCCGTGCTTCGCATCGAAGAAGGCCAAGTCGTCCCCCACGAGCGGACACGGACGCGAGCGCGGGCGCTGGCCACGATCGAGCAGTTCATTCGATCCATGCCTCGTATCGAGCGACTCGCGATCGTCCATAGCTCGTCGCCAGACGACGCCAATCGCCTCGCTGAAAGCCTTGCGCCGCTGACGCCAAACGAGGCGCCGCTGGTTGCAACTCTCGGGCCAGCCATCGCGACGCACTCCGGGCCGGGCGCGATCGGCATCGTTGCGTACGAAGGAGCGCGGACCTGATGGCAGCCAACCGCCCTGTGACCGTCGTCGTCGACTCGACGGCCGACATCCCAGCAGACCTGGTCAGCTCCCTCGGCATCACCGTCGTTCCGCTCATGGTTCGCTTCGGTGACCGGACGTACGCCGATGGCGTAGACCTGGGCCCGGATGAGTTTCTGCGTCTCCTTCAAGAATCCTCGACGCTGCCGCAGACGTCGCAGCCACCAGTCTCGGCGTTCGAAGAGGTTTTTCGCCGCGCTCTCGATGCCGGCAACGATGTCGTTTGCGTGACAATCGCCAGCCAGCTCTCCGGCACGTACAACTCGGCCCGGCTCGCCGCCGAGGCCGTGGATTCTTCGCGGATTCGCCTACTTGATTCCGGTACGGTGACAATGCAGCTCGGGTGGGCGGCGATTGCTGCCGCGCGCGCGGCACAGGCCGGCCTCGGCGCGGACGAAGTCGTCGCGGCGGCGCAATCGAATCTCCAGCGCAGCCGGCTCTTTGCCGTGCTGGAGACGCTGGAGTACGTCTATCGCGGCGGGCGCATCGGCCGGGCGGCCCAGCTCGTCGGTTCGATGCTCAGCATCAAGCCCATCCTCACCGTCGAGAATGGCGAGGTCGTGCCGCTGGAACGCGTGCGCACCTGGCGACGAGCGATCGAGCGGCTCGTTGACCTAACTCGGCAAGAAGCGCCGCTCGAATCGTTGGCCGTGATGCATGCCGGCAACCTCAGCGACGCGCAGGCGATCGCCGACCGTCTGCGTGACCTCGTCCCGCCTGAGCAGCTGATCTTCACCCAAGCTGGACCGGTGCTCGCGACGTACGCCGGCCCCGGAGCGCTCGGCGTGATGCCGGTCAAGGCCGCCCAATAGCCGAGCTACCCCGAACCGAATAGTCTCATTCGGCTACACTTGGTCATGCCCCGAGGCGGCCGCGGCCCCGGCGGCCTGTGGCCTGGAAACGGATGCGTCATCAAGTGCCACGACTCAACCAGCGATCCAGCTACGCTGAGCCAACGCCGGCGCCGGACCACGTCGAGAGTGCCCTCGAGGCGTTGCGACGTGAGTGGCGCAGCGGCTGCAAAGGCACCATGGTCCGCTTGGCTGCCGCCAGCGTTCGTCGCCTGCACGCGAGCGCCATCTCGCACGAGGCAGCCGTCCGGCTGGCGGCGGTGGAGACTCGGCTCCGCGACTACACCCAGTTGCCGCCCGAGCGGCGGCAGGCCGAATTGACGGAGATCGCCAACGAGCTGAAGGCAATCCGGCCACTCCTGCGCGCCGCGGCCACGCCATCGTCGCCCGTTGGCAAGCTTCACAGCGCGGTCGCGCCCGGACGCGCCCCAGCGGCTCCCAAGACGCCGCGCCGCTCTTCAGCCCCGGCGGTCCGGCCCGCTAATCCGAGCGAGCCGGTCACCGTGCTGCCAAGAGTCGGCAGCGCGGTCGCGAAGAAGCTCGCCAAGCTCAAGATCCAGACCGTCGAGGATCTCTTGCGCTTTGCTCCCCGGCATCACGTCGACTATTCGCGCACGGTGAAGATCGGCGCAATCCTGGGCTTCGGCCAGCACGACGACGTGACCGTCCGTGGCGAAGTGGTTGACCTGAAGTTCTTCCAAGGTCCGCCGCCCCGCGTGCAGATTCGGCTGGCTGACGAGACCGGCTGGGTCAAGGTCACTTGGTTCAACAGCTACATCGCCAAGCAGATTTCCGTCGGCGACGAGATCGCAATCAGTGGCCGGGTCGAGAGTGGCTTTGGGCCGCTCTCGTTCACCAATCCGGAGTGGGAAAAGGTTGGCGGTCCGGCGCTCTCTACCGGCCGCATGACGCCGATCTACCGCACCACCGAGGGACTGGCGCAGAAGACGCTCCGCTCCCTGACGCGCGCCGCGCTGGACGCCACGAAGACGACGGTCCGCGAGTATCTGCCGCCGGCGGTCATGGGCCAGCTCGAGGTGCCGCCGCTGCGAGAGGCCTACGAGCAGCTGCACTATCCCGACTCCACCTCCAAACTGGAGCAAGCGCAGCGGCGATTCGCGCTCGAAGAGCTCTTCCTCCTCCAGCTCGAATACGTCCGGCGCAAGCGTGAGCGCCAGGCGACCGGCGGCATCCCGATTCCGACTGACTCGGAACTCTACGAGCGATTCAGGCGCAGCCTGCCCTTCCAGCTGACCGGCGCGCAGGAGCGCGCGCTCTCAGAGATCCTGGCCGATCTCGCGCGACCACAGCCGATGACCCGCCTCCTGCAAGGGGATGTCGGCAGCGGCAAGACGGTCGTCGCGGCGGCTGCCGCCTTGATGACGGTCGCGGCCGGCTATCAGGTGGGAGTCCTGGCCCCCACCGAAATCCTCGCCGAGCAGCATTTCCACAACTTTCGCGGACTCTATGCCGGCCTGGAGCAGCGCGACCGCCCTGTCGTCGCTCTGCTGACCGGCAGCACTCGCGCCAGCGAGCGACGGACGATCATTGCCGGGCTGGAGACGGGCGTGATCAATGTCCTCGTTGGCACCCACGCGATCATCCAGGAGGATGTTCCGCTCCCGCGCATCGGCCTGGCAATCGTGGACGAGCAGCATCGCTTCGGAGTCCGCCAGCGCGGCGAGCTATCGGCGAAGGCTACCGGGCTGCCGCCGCATGTCCTCTCGATGACCGCGACGCCGATCCCGCGCACGCTAAACATGGTGCTCAATGGCGATCTCGACGTCTCCATCATTGACGCACTGCCACCGGGGCGGATTCCTATCGAGACACACCGCTACTATGGCGAGGATCGCCGGATCGCATACGATCTGGTGCGGACAGAGCTCGCCAAGGGGCACCAGGTCTTCGTGATCTGCCCGCTGGTGGAGGAATCCGAGACGCTTGAGGCGAAAGCCGCGGTCGCCGAGGCGGAGCGGCTCCAGCGAGACGTCTTCCCCGATGCGCGGGTGGCTGTGCTGCATGGCCGGATGTCCGGACGCGAAAAGGACCGGATCATGACCGCCTTCCGCGACCATGAGGCGGACATCCTGGTCTCGACGTCGGTGATCGAGGTCGGCATCGACGTGCCGAACGCGACGGTGATCATGATCGAGGGCGCCGATCGCTTCGGGCTCGCTCAGCTCCACCAGTTCCGCGGGCGGGTCGGGCGCGGCGGCAAGAAGTCGTACTGCCTCCTCCTGGCCGACTCGGCGACGCCCGAGGCAGAGGCGCGTCTGGACATGATGGTCCAGACGAACGATGGCTTCGTCCTCGCGGAGAAGGATCTCGAATTGCGCGGGCCGGGAGACTTCATTGGCACCCGGCAGAGCGGCATGCCCGCCATGAGCTGGCTCGACGGCTCCTTCGATTCTCGGCTGCTCGACCTGGCGCGGCGAGTCGCCGAGTCGGTGCTGTCGCGGGATCCAAAGCTCGAGCTGCCCGAGCACCAGGCACTTCGAGCGCGGCTTGAAGCATTTTGGGCGTCCGTAGCGCCGGACGTACCGGCATCTTGACCCCACGCCAACGTATGATTTAGGTCGCGGCCGGATTGCCGGCCGTCACGGTTGTTCGTGATCTGAGGAGTGTCGTGCGCGTCATTGCCGGAGAGGCGAAAGGTCACACGCTGAAGGGGCCGCCGAGCCCGGCCACGCGGCCGATGACCGACAAGATCCGGCAGGCGCTTTTCTCTATGCTCGGTTCGCTGGGCGTTGAGCCTGACCGGGTGCTCGATCTCTACGCTGGCACCGGCTCGATTGGGATCGAAGCACTATCCCGGGGAGCGAGCTGGGCTGACTTCGTCGAGCAAAGCTCAGCCGCCTGCCGCGTGATCCGGGCGAACCTCCAACACACCAAATTCACCGACCGGAGCCGCGTCCACCAGATGACGGTCGCGGCGTTTCTCCAGCGCGACGAGGAGCCCTACGACTTGATCATCCTCGATCCGCCATACGCCGATCCAGACATCCTCCCGACGCTCGAGAAGCTCGCCGCCTCCCGGTTGGTACAATCTGGCACAGTCGTCGTTGTCGGCCATTCGCCGCGAGTGACGCTGCCCGATGAGATCGGACGGCTCCAGCGCCTGCGGCACCGCTGTCACGGCGACAGTTGTTTTTCGATCTACGAGGCCGGCGAGCCAATCGAGCCGAGCACGTAGCTGGCGTTAGCCGCGTCTTCCCGTGGCGCGCGGCAATCGGCAACCGGCGGGTGAATGGATGACGATCGCGATCTATCCGGGAAGCTTCGATCCGATCACGCTCGGGCATGTCGACGTCGCGGTGCGGGCAGCGCGGCTGTTTGAGCACGTCGTCGTCGCGGTCTACCGACAATCAGAGAAGCCGGGCGCGCTTTTCTCGGCCGAAGAGCGGGTGGCGCTGGCGCGGGAGGCACTCCTCCATATCCCGAACATTTCCGTTGACAGCTTCTCCGGACTCACCGTAGAGTACGCCCGGGCTAGAGGGGCGGGGATCATCGTTCGCGGACTGCGAGCGGTTTCCGACTTCGAATACGAGTTCAAGCTGGCCCATATGAACGCGCATTTGGCGCCAGACATTGAGGTCGTCTGCCTGATGACCTCATCGCGTCATTCGTTCGTCAGCTCGAGCCTGATCCGGGAGGTCGCCTCGCTCGGCGGCGACGTTACCGCGCTGGTGCCGCCGAATGTTGGCGAGGCACTTCGGGCGAAATTCGCTGTCACCGCGCGCGGCGGGGACGGCACCCGTCCGGCGTGATATAGATATAAGAGACGCATGGCATATCGAGAATCGACGTTGCCAGCGCGTGGGCGGTCGCCTCGGCGATCTGGGAGAGCGGAATCCGTGACGCCCGACGCGGTACCTGGAGCAGCCCGCCGCATGCATGAAGACGACGAACCGACCGACGACGGAACGGTAGACATCCTTTATCTCATAGACAAGCTCGAGATGTTGGTCGGGGAGGGTAAACGCGTCCCGTTCAGCGGCCGCGTGATGGTCGAGGAGGGCGAGTTCCTAGACCTCGTCGAGCAGCTTCGCTTCGCCGTGCCGAACGAGATCAAGCAGGCACAGCGAGTCATCCGCGAGCGGGAGCGGATCATCGCTGAGGCGCAAGAGGACGCGGCGAAGATCATCGAGACCGCGCGCAAGCGGGCCGAGTACATGGTGTCCGAGCAGGGCATCCTGAACGAGGCGCGGCAGAAGAGCGAAGAGATCCTGCGGATGGCGGACGAGAAGCGGAAACGCGCGCTTGGCGAGGTCGACGTCTACGCCATGCAGCAGTTCAACCACGTCGAAGAGGCGCTGCGCGAGGGCTTGGAGATCATCGACAACGCGGTGAGGGAGACCGTCGAGCTGCTCAATCGCGCCAAGAACGCGATCGGTCAGTAGCTTCCGGCTCGCGGATCAAGAAACGGCGCGCAGTGCTCCCAGCACGTCGCTAGCAAGCTGCCGCTTCGGCACCGATCGGAGCATCCTGCCGATCTTCGCCAGCTTCTCCTTCTTCGGCAACCCGTCAACGGTCAGGTATTCCCGCGCGATGTCAGACGCGAGTTGCGGGTACTCACGCAGCAAGTGGGGCCGCGCGTGCGCGAAGGGCGTCACGCGGCGAATCTTGCGTAGGTCCTTGAGAACCACGCTCTCCTCGAGCAGCTCCCGGTAGCGAGCTAGCTGCGCCGCTGAAAAGTCATTGCGCTCCTTCGCCTCGATGATTGCCCGCGCGGCGAGGCGTCCGGAAAGCATCGCGAGGTTCGCCCCTTCCCGATTGACCGGGTTGACGAGCCCAGCCGCGTCACCGACGACGACGACTCCATCCGCATAGAGCTTCGGCAGCCGGTCGTATCCCCCCTCGGGAATCAGGTGCGCCGAGTACTCGATTGTCTCGCCACCAGCGATCAACGGCGCAATGGCCGGGTGCTGCTTGAAGCGGTCGAGCATGTCATTGACATTGATGCCGCTCTCAATGAGGTCGTGGAGGAGCGCTCCGGTGCCGATCGAGATAGATTCCTTGTTCGTGTAGATGAAGCCGTAGCCGAGCAGGCCCCAAGTCGATTCCCCGAAGATCTCATAGGCGGCGCCCATGCTCGCCGGCAGCTGGAATCGGTCCTCGATGGTTGCCGCTGGCAGCGCGATCAGCTCCTTGGCCACCAGCGCCTGCTCGATCGGCTCCCATTCTCGGTGCAGCCCTGCCCGCTGCGCTAGCAGCGAGTTCGCCCCGTCGGCCAGGACGACGCAATGCGCATAGAGCTCGCCGTCCGGATCGCCGGTTGTCACGCCGACCACTCGGCCATCTTCCCAGAGGAGGTCGGTAACGGTGAATTCGGGATAGACCTCGGCCCCGGCTTCTTCTGCCTTCGTCGCGTACCAGCGGTCGAACTCCGCGCGGAGGACAGAGTAGGCGTTGTAGGGTGGCTCCGCGAAGCGCATCGAGCGGTAGACACCGCCCAGCAGCGCGTCTTCAGTCAGGACCAAGTAGCGCTGCTCGATGATCGGCCGCTCGAGCGGAGCCTCGGCCTCGAAGCCCGGGCACATCTCCTCCGTCGGGTGCCGATACAGAATCCCGCCTGAGACATTTTTCGCACCCGGGTATTGGCCGCGCTCGAGCACGACCACCGACAGCCCCGCCGCCGCCATGTCCTTCGCCGCGGTGATGCCGGCCGGGCCAGCCCCGACCACGATCGCATCGAATCTCTCTTCGTCCATTGCCGCCGCTTTCCAGGGTTGTTCTCGTCAGACGGAAAACCGAGCGAAGCCGAAATTGATAGCCCCTGGCCCTCAGCGTGCTCTCACGCCTTGGCCGCGCGGAGCTCGGCGATGACGGCCGGAACTACCTCGAAGAGATCGCCGACGATGCCGAACGAGGCTATCTTGAAGATCGGCGCGTCCGGGTCGCGATTGATCGCGACGATGTAGTCCGATCCCTGCATCCCGACCAGGTGCTGCACCGCTCCGCTGATCCCCACGGCGATGTACAGTCGGGGCGACACGGTCTGACCCGTCTGCCCAACCTGCTCGTGGTGCGGCCGCCAACCGGCATCCACGACCGCGCGAGACGCGCCGACAGCAGCGCCCAGCTCGGCGGCCAACTCTTCGATCAACTGGAAGTTCTCCGGCTCCTTCAATCCGCGCCCGCCCGCGACGATCACCGGCGCCTGATCGAGCCGAGTCGCGCCGTTGGACTCTTCTGTCACCAGCCCCTTGACCAAGACGCGCAGATCATCATCCGAGAGATCGACCGGGATCGGCTCGACAGTGCCTTCGCTGCCCGACGCGGTCGCCTTCTCGAAGCTGCCTGGCCGGATCGTCGCCATTTGCGGCCGGCTCCCGCCGAGGTTCACCGCGGTTTGCACGCGACCGCCGAGGATCGGGCGGACTGCGACCACCGCTCCATCCTCAACGGCCAGCTCTACGCAATCGGCCGCGAGACCCGTTCGCAAGCGCGCGGCGAGACGAGGCGCGAAGTCGCGCCCGGCAGTCGTTCCTGGGATGAGGATGACGGACGGCTCCAACTGGCGCGCGATGCTGGCGAGGACGGCCGTCGTGGCTCCGGCGGTGTAAGCAGCCAACCTGGGATCGTCCACGACGAGCACCCGCTCGACGCCAAACCGGGCAAGCTCGCGGGCCGCGCTCTCGATGCCCGAGCCAAGCAGAGCGGCGACCAGCGGTTGGCCGAGACTATCCGCGACTTGCCGGCCCGCCGAAACGATTTCGAGCGACACCGGGCGCAACGCACCCTCGGTCGCCTCGCCAACGATCAGCACTCCCCCATCTGCCGCCATTACCGTCTCCCGTCGTCCGTCACCAAACTCGCCAGCCTCGCGCGCTCTTGCCCATTGACTCAACCGGTTGGGATCAACTTCTGCTCGCGCAGCCACGCGACGAGCTCTTTGGCCGCCTCCGCTGCCGGGACGTCTTGCAGGATTCGCCCGGCGGAGCCGCGCTCCAGTACGAATGGCTCGCCCCAGCGCAGACGCGCACCCGCCTCCGGCACCGTGACGCTGACCTGCTCGATCGGCTTCTTCTTCGCCGCCATGATCCCCTTGAGCGACGGGTAACGGGGTTCATTGAGCCCGGTCATCGCCATCAGCAGCACCGGCGTGCCGACCTCGACGACCTGCTTGCCCTCTTCAGTGTCGCGGTGCACTGTCAGCTGCTGACCGTCGAGTTCGACCTTTGTCACCGACGAGATGTGCGGGATGCCGAGCAACTCGGCGACCTGCGGACCGACGTGGCCGGTCGCGTAGTCGTCGGAGTTCTGGCCGCAAAGGATGATGTCGTACGTCATCCCGCGCAGGTGATTGGCCAGAATTTCCGCCACGGCGAGCGTATCGAAATCGTTGATTTGGTCGCAGGCCAGCAGGACGCCCCGATCCGCGCCCATCCCGAGCGCTCGCTGAATCGCGTCCTTGACGCTCGGTGGGCCAGCTGACACGACGACGACCTCGCCGCCGTGGGCCTCCTTGATTCGGAGCGCCTCCTCGATCGCGTACTCATCGAACGAGCTGATGACCCGTTGGTCGCTCAGCACCGGCTGACCGGTGGCGCGATCGATCCGGACAGCATTCATGTCCGGCACCTGCTTGACCAGGACGATGATCGAGTAGCCCATCCGCCGCTCTTCCCCTGCTGTCTCAGCGCCTCACGCTCCGGTGAAAACCGGAGGCCGCTTCTCGATAAATGCCTGCATTCCCTCACGCTGATCGGCAGAGCCGAACGCCGCCGCGAACGTCTCCGCCTCGGTCTCCAATCCAGTCGCCGTCTGCCCATTGAAGGCCAGCGCGATCAGCTGCTTGGCCGCCGCCATCGCGCGCGGGCTGTTCTTCGCGATCTGCCCCGCCAGCTCGCGCGCCCGCGGCAACAGCTCCGGCAGCGGCATCACCGCGTTGACCAGCCCAATGCGCAGCGCTTCTTCGGCCGAGACACGACGCCCGGTCAAGATCATCTCCGCGGCCATGCCGGGCCCGATCAATCGCGGCAGACGTTGCGTCGCTCCCCAGCCGGGCGGGATGCCAAGCGTCACTTCCGGCTGGGCGAAGACCGCGTTCTCCGAGGCGAGGCGAATGTCGCAGGCAATGGCGATCTCGCAGCCGCCACCGATCGCGAACCCGTTGACGGCGGCTATGGTCGGCTGCGGCAGTTGCTCGATTGCATTGGCGACGCCATGTCCCAGCCGCGCAAATTCCAGCGCCTCATCCGGCGACTTGGTCGCCATCTCCTTGATATCCGCGCCGGCGGCGAATGCGCGCTCCCCGGCCCCGGTGATGATCACGCAGCGGACGGACCGATCCTCGCGGATCTCGCGCAGCGTCTTCAGCATCGCCTCGAGCTGCGGCGTATTGAATGCGTTCAGCGCTTCCGGGCGGCTCATCGTCACGAGCGCAATCCCATCCAACCGCTCGACATCAATCGCCACCGCGTGTTCCCTCCGCCTCACGCAGCCATTCTTCAGTCCGGTCCTCCAGCGTCGCCTGGAACCGAGCGGCGTTCGCGACGTACCCACTCGCGCTGTCGAGGAGCGCGCGACGGCGTTCCTCATCGAGGATACGCTTGACCGTCGCCGGCACACCCGCGACGAGCGCACCGTCCGGAACCTCCATCCCTTCCGGGACGACCGCGCCGGCCGCGATGATCACGCCGTTGCCAATCCGCGACCGGGAGAGGATGACCGAGCCCATGCCGACGAGCACGCCATTGCCGATCGTTGTGCCGTGGACCACCGCACGGTGACCGATCGTGACGTCGTCGCCGACGATGCACGGGGCATCCCGGTCGAGGTGAAGCACGGCGCCGTCTTGCACGTTCGTCCGCGCCCCGATCCGCACCGGCGCGACATCTCCCCGAATCACAGCGTTGAACCAAACGCTGGAACCAGGACCGATCTCGACGTCACCGACGATGACGGCGCCGGGAGCGACGAAGACATCAGGCGCGATGCGCGGCGCGACGCCATTGACGGCCAGGATCAACGGTCGAGGCGATGCAGGCATCTCTCTACCCCTCGACCTCGATCACGACCGCATCGCCTTGCCCCCCTCCGGAGCAAATTGCAGCCACGCCGATACCGCCGCCGCGCCGCTTGAGCTCGAGCGCGAGGGTGAGGACGAGACGGGCTCCGCTGGCGCCGATCGGGTGCCCGAGCGCGACCGCGCCGCCATTGACGTTGACCTTCTCCGGGTCCGCGCCCAGGCGGCGTGCGGAGATCAGAGCGACGCTGGCAAACGCCTCGTTGATCTCGATCAAATCGACATCATTGATCGTCAGGCCGGCCTTCTTCAGGGCCTTGTCCGCCGCCATCTGCGGCGTGTAGGCAAGATAGGCGGGTCCCCAGGCGGCAGCCGCGTGCGCCAAGATCCGCGCCAGCGGCCGGACTCCACAATCCCGCGCCCAGGACTCGGATGTGACGATGAGCGCCGCCGCGCCGTCGTTGACGCCCGGCGCGTTGCCGGCGGTCACGGAGAGCTGAGGATCGAATGCCGGCGGCAGCTTCGCGAGTGCTTCGATACTGGTGTCCCGTCGCGGCGCCTCGTCGCGATCGACGACCGTCTTGTTCCCCTTCCGGTCCGTCAGTTCGACCGGCACGATCTCCTCGGCGAAGATCCCGTTGTCTTGCGCCGCGATCGCGCGCTGGTGGGAGCGCAGCGCCCAGGCATCCTGTTCCTCCCTGGTCACGCCCTCCTCCGCCGCGACGGAGCCGCCGTGGACTCCCATGTGACACCCCTCTAGGGCGCACATGAGCCCATCGGAGATCATCATGTCCTCAAGCGTCGCGTTGCCCATGCGGAGCCCTTGGCGAGCACCCCGGAGCAGATACGGCGCTTGGGACATGCTCTCCATCCCGCCGGCGGCAATGACCTGGAATCCTTCGGCGCGGATCAGCGTATCCGCCAGGGTCACCGCGCGCATACCGGAGCCGCAAACGCGGTTGATCGTCTCCGACGTAACGGTCTTGTCCAAGCCCGCCTTGAATGCAGCCTGGCGCGAGGGGATCTGACCGGCTCCGCCTTGGAGCACTTGTCCCATGATGACGTGCTCGATCGCGGACGCCTCGATGCCCGAGCGCTCGATCGCGGCGCGCAGCGCGATCGCCCCGAGCTCGACGGCCGGGAGCGAGGAGAGCGCCCCGTTCAGCTTACCGATCGGCGTCCGCGCCCCGCCGAGAATGACTGACCTGCACATCTGCTCTCTCCCAGGGGATGAGGACGAGGCGACACCACACGGCGGAGCGGCACCCCGGACCCTTCCGACTGGCGCGCCGCTGAGGACACGTCAGTCGGCCGCCACCGCATCCGGAGACTCGAAGCCGACGGCGGGCGGCTGCGGCCGTCGCAGCGGCTTGTCCTTCCGATAACCGAGCGCGTACTCCGCCTGCAGGATGGTATGAACCTCGCGCGTACCCTCGTAGATCACCGCTCCCCGCGCGTTACGCCAGAAGCGCTCGACCGGGTACTCGTTCGAATAGCCGTAGGCGCCGTGAATTTGGATCGCGTCGTCGGCGGACCGCAGCGCGACGTCGCAGGCATACCACTTCGCGAGCGACGTCTCCCGCGTGTTGCGGATGCCCCGGTTCTTCAGTTCGGCGGCACGCATCGTCAGCAGCCAGGAAGCCTCGTAGCCGGCGACCATCTTCGCGATCATCTGCTGGACCAGCTCGAATTTTCCGATCGGCTGTCCGAAAGCGTACCGCTCGTTCGCGTATTTCACGCTCGCGTCCAGGCACGCTCGCGTCAGCCCGCAGGCTCCTGCCGCGACGGTGAAGCGTCCCTGGTCGATGCAGCTCATCGCGATCTTGAAGCCTTCGCCCTCTTCGCCGATCCGGTTTTCGATCGGCACGCGGACATTGTTGAAGGCGAGCTCGCCGGTGTTCCCGGCGCGAACGCCAAGCTTTCCTTTAATGGTCCCCGTCGTCAGCCCTTCCATGCCGCGCTCGAGGACGAACGCTGTCAAACCATGGTGCTTCTTGGAGCGGTCGACGCTGGCGAAGACGAGGAAGTGATCGGCGACGTCGGCGAGCGAGATCCACATCTTCGCGCCATTGAGAATGTAGTAATCGCCGTCGCGGACGGCGGTGGACTCGATCGAGCCCGCGTCCGATCCCGCGTTGGGCTCCGTTAGCGCGAACGTCGCGATCTTCTCACCACGCGCCTGCGGAACGAGCCAGCGCTGCTTCTGTTCCTCCGTGGCCCACTGGTGCAGTGCCAGGCTGTTCAGGCCCACGTGGACGCTCATGATGACCCGGAGGAAGGTGTCGACGTACTCGAGCTCCTCGCAGGCGAGCGCCAGAGAGACATAGTCCAGGCCGAGTCCGCCGTACTCCTCTGGGATCGGCAGCCCTAGGAGGCCGAGCTCGCCCATCTTCGTCAGCACCTCGCGATGGAACTCGCCCTTCGCGTCCCATTCCTGGATGAAAGGTGCGACCTCGCGCTGTGCGAACTCGCGGACGAGGTCCCGGACCTGCTTTTGCTCCTCGGTCAGATCGAAGTTCATCCCGCCCCGGATCCTTTCGCTCTCTTGCGGATCCTCACCGGGGACCCGCGTTGCACGGACTCCATTGTCCTGCACGGTCCAATGGACCGCCAACCCGGCAGTATAGGAGAGCACTTCGCGGCCCCACAACCGCGGAATCCGGCGGCAAAGTAAAGGTCAAGGACCGCTCCCGCTCAACGGAGGGTGCCGCGATGCACGGCCCAGGTGCTGGCATCACAAGCCCGACCAGGGATAGCCAGGACTCCGACCACCGGAAAAGGGGGCCTCCCAGCGGCCGCCCACAGATCTCATCAACAGGCGGAGGGCACCATGTCCGGCGCCCTCCGCCCATCGACGGTCTGAGAGTGGATATAGAGGAGCCTAAGAGGGACGCGGCCGATCAATCGCCCGCTTACTGCAGCGGCTCTGGCGAAGGCTCAGCCTGCGTCTGCGCAGAATCCGACACGCCCGCCTTGCGGGTCTGGGTCTGGTCGGCGTCGGCCCCGTAGTAATCCTTGTCGTAGTAATAGTAGTAGCCAGCACCTTCGCGGCCGGTCTGGTGATTCACTACCACGCCGACGAGCCTGACCTCACCCTGCGTCAGCGTCTGCGCGGCCCGGCGCAACGCATCGATCCGCGTCCGCCCCGCCCGGCAGACGAGCGCGACGCCATCCACGCGCGGCGCGATGACCAGCGGATCCGACACCGCCAACACCGGCGACGTGTCGATGATGACGATATCGACTGCCTGGTTGATCTCGTCGATCAGTTGCTTGAACCGATCGAGGCTGAGGAGATCGGCCGGATTCGGCGGAATCGGCCCGCACGGGATGACCGAGAGGTACGGCCCGAGCACCGGCACCGCCGCGCTCTGCCACGGCTGCTCCGGATGCGTCAGCAGCGTCGTAAGCCCGCGCATATTGCCGATGCCGAAGATCTTGTGCTGGGTCGGCCTGCGAAGGTCCGCGTCGATAACTACTGTTGTGAAGCCCGCTTGTGCCATAGCAATGGAGAGATTCGCGGTTATCGTGCTCTTTCCTTCATTCGGACCAGCACTAGTGACCGCCAGGCTCGTGATCTCCTTTGCCGCCGCCGCGAACTCCAAGTTCGCGCGCAGCAGCCGGACCGACTCAGCGACGGTCGATTTCGGCCGATGCAGTACGAAGAGCTGATCGCGACCATCCTTCAGCTTCGGCACGGCGCCGACGACGCTCAGCAGCGGCGCTCCAACGAGCGCCGGGAAGTCCAAACTCGCCTTGACCGTGTTGTCGAGGTACTCCAGAAGCCCGACCGCGCCAACCGCGATGATGCCACCGAGGAACGCGCCAAGTAGCGTGTAGAAGAGAGTGCGTGGTGCGTACGGTGACTGCGGAATCGTCGCGGGGACGTAGACACGGACCTGATTCTGCAGGGCCGCGGCATTGAGATCGAGATTCTGAGCCTGGACAAGGAGTCCCGCCAGCGACGTCTCCAGCTGCGACAGCCGTATCCGCAGACCGTCCAGCTGCGCCTGATCTTCCGGGCTAAGCTGCGGCGCTGCCTCGAGATCGCGGATTTGTTGACGGGTGTCTTCGACCTGCCGCTGCGTTTCGTCGATCAGTTGCTGGAGCGCCTGTCGGGCGCTGGTGCTACTTTCCAGCTCCTGCTCTGAGATAAACGCCGAGAACTGCTCCGCCACCGCGTTGGCGATCTCCGCCGCGAGCTCGGGATTCGTATCCGACGCGGAGACCCGCAGCAGCTGCGTGTCGCGAACCGTACTCGATGAGACCTTATCAGCCAATTGATCCGCGGTGTATGGCAGGGACAGCCGTTCGATGACGGGTTCAAGCACCGGTTCCGTCACAACAAGCTGCTGATAGGTCGCCGCCAGGCTTTGTCCGGTACGAATGGCCGTGACGTTGTCTGTGCCTTGCCCTTGCCCTGGCTTGATCAACAGCGTCGCGGTCGCCCGGTAGAGCGGCTGTTGCCGGGAACTCACCGCGTAAGCCGTCCCAGCAGCCAGCAGCGGCAGCAGCACCAGCAACCACCACCAACGCCGGGCATACATGAAGAGGTGGCGAAGCTCGAGTTCCACCGTCTCCCCTCCCCTCCCCGCCGGCGACATGGCAATGCCCATGCGGGCTGGCGGGATGAGACGTTCTCGATTGGGTCGAAGTCTAGCGTGAGACGCTACTCAGAACCAACGGGTACAGAAGTCATGGCCCGGATGGATGCCGCTCGGTCCCGGTAAACGGCGTCATTGTGGGAACGCCGCCACCAGAGATGCCCTCTCGCTTGAGCACCTTGGCGACCGTCTTGACCAAGATCTTAGCATCCAGCCAGAGCGACCAGTTATCGACGTACCAGACGTCCAGCGCGAACCGCTCTTCCCAGCTCAGCGCGTTGCGGCCATTGACCTGCGCCCAGCCAGTGATGCCCGGTCGGACCTCGTGGCGGCGCGCTTGCTCCGGAGTATAGAGCGGCAAGTATTCCATCAGCAGTGGCCGCGGCCCGACCAGACTCAGATCTCCCCGGAGCACGTTCCACAGCTGCGGCAGCTCGTCGAGACTCAACTGCCGAAGAAAGGAGCCAAGGCGCGTCAGGCGCTCGCCGTCGGGCAGCGGACGGCCATCGGGGGAGAACGCCTCGCGCATCGTCCGGAATTTGACCAGCGTGAACGGCGCGCCATGCAACCCAGGGCGAACTTGCCGAAAGAAGACCGGTCGGCCGAGCGTCGTCGCAATCGCGACCGCGATCAGGAGCAGTAGCGGCGAGAGCAGGACGAGCCCCAGCGCGGCGACGACGATATCCAGCGCGCGCTTGACTGCCAGGCTAACCTGCCGTCCCACCTGGCGATCGGCGCTAGTCATCAACACGCCCCACAGTGAACGCATCAACGCGCGCCGGCACGCCCTTGGCGACCACACCCGGCGGAATATCCTCGACGACCGCCGCGCCAGCGCCGACCGTTGCCCAATCGCCGATCGCGCGCCCTGGGATGACGCACGCCCCGATCCCGACGAGGGCACCCTCCCCAACACGAACGCCGCCGGCGAGGCGGGCGCCCGGGGCGATGTGCGCGAGATCACCGATGACCCCGTCGTGATCCACGCTACTTCCCGTGTTAATGATCACGTGCCGGCCGATTACCGAGTCTGGCTGCACGATGGCGCCGGCGAACACGACCGTCCCCTCCCCAAGCCGGACGCTCGGTGCGACGACCGCGCTCGGATGGACGAGGGTGACCCAGGTGACGAGCCCTTCGAGCCGGTCAGCCAGCTCTGCTCGCACCCGGTTATTGCCGATCGCGAGCACCGCCCGCTCGACACCGAGCTCCCGCAGGCGATCGGGCGCAATCGGCCCGGTGACTGGCAGACCGAGCACCGTTGAGCCCCAGCGGCTGGCGTCGTCATCGAGCACGCCCACTGGCTCGAACGTGGCCATCGCTCGCGCCGTCTCGATCACGACCTTGGCGTGACCACCTGCTCCGATGATCCAGAGGCCAGACACTTGCCCAAACCGCCCCTAATTCGATCCGGCCACGCCCGCGGTCGCCGGCTCGTGTGCTCCCACGCTTTCGAATTCGACAATCTGATCCGGCTTTGGCGGAGGCAACCCCTTCTCCTGCAAGAGTCTCACGTATTCCTGGAAGAGCGCTTCCCAGATCGCCTCCTGCCGGAACTCGCGCAGCACCCTCTCACGACCCGCCTGCCCGTGCCGACGACGCAACTCGGGAGCCTTCAGGTAGGCGCGGATGGCAGCGGCAAGTGACTCCGGATCGCGCGGCGGCACCAACGTGCCAGTCACGCCGTCCTGCACCGCGTCCACGCAGCCGGGGATGCGCGTTGCGACGACGGGCACCTCCAT
>ERZ777003.770-NODE-770-length-58306-cov-18.519854_pt1 | contig 58306 bp, 64 predicted proteins | sample MGYA00374956_ERZ777003 | MGnify/ENA primary metagenome ERZ777003 (study PRJEB29302, sample SAMN06268252) | bioreactor metagenome | isolation source: Joint BioEnergy Institute, California, USA | place: USA:Joint BioEnergy Institute, California, USA | collected...
AGGAGGAGCTGTCGGTGATCCTGCCTTATTCGAAGCGGAGCTTCCGGGTGCCGAGCAACGTCTATCTGATCGGCACCATGAACACGGCCGACCGGTCGCTGGCGGGGCTGGATATCGCGCTGCGGCGGCGCTTCCACTTCACCGAGATGCCGCCGCGGCCGGAGCTGCTCGACGGCGTGACGGTCGAGGGCGTGGATATCGGCAAGCTGCTGGCGGTGATGAACGCGCGCATCGAGGTGCTGCTGGATCGCGACCACCGCCTCGGCCACGCCTATTTCATGGAAATGAAAGAGGATGTGAGCAAGCGCACGCTCGGCCACCTGGCGGGCATCTTCCGGCAGAAGATCCTGCCGCTGCTGCAGGAATACTTCTTCGAGGACTGGCAGCGCATCCAGTGGGTGCTGAACGATCACCGCAAGCCGGATCGCAGGGATCGCTTCGTCGACAAGCGAGGACTGAACCTGCGGGCTCTGTTCGGCGATGACGTCAGCGTGCCCCGCCGCGATGGGGGCTGGTTCGTCAACGACGAGGCGTTTGCGCGGCCGAGGGCGTACCTGGGCATCCTCGACGCGGTGGAAGCCGAGTCCGCGTGAGCCAGACCATCGTCGTCCGCGAATATGCCCGGCTGACCACCGCGCCGGTGGCAGCGACGCTGGACTGCGCGCCGGTGCCGGCCAGCGCCTTGGACTGGCTGTGCGAGCTGGGCGCGGCGCTTGGCCGCGGCAGCGCGCCGCTGGTGGCGCCGGATGGCCGGCGGACCCTGCGGCTCGGCAGCTACGTGGGGGTGGTGACCATGCCGTGCGGCACCACGCTGGAGATCCTGCCGAAGCACACCGAGCGGGGCGACAGCCTGCAGGAGGGGCGGGCGCTGCTGCAACGGATGATCGCCGCGGCGCTGAATTTGCCGGCGCGCGAGACCAGCGAGGCGCAGTTGCGGTTGTTCGACGCGCCGCTGCCGGAATGGGTGATGGGCCGCTTCCTGGCGGCCCTGGACCGCTTGCTCAAGCGCGGGGCGCGCTTCGACTACCGGCGCGTCGAGGAAGAACAGCGCTTCCTGCGCGGCCAACTGAACGTGGCCGCGCAGCTGCGCCAGCCGCCGGGGCGGCGGCATCTGTTCCAGATCCGTCACGATGTGTTCCTGCCGGACCGGCCCGAGAACCGCCTGCTGCGCTCGGCGCTGGAGCGGGTCGCGCGGAGCACGCGCCAGCCCGACAACTGGCGGCTGGCCCAGGAGCTGCGCAGCCTGCTGCAGGAGGTGCCGCCGAGCGGCGACGTGCGCGCTGACTTCCGGCGCTGGAGCGACGACGCGCTCATGGCGCATTACCGGCCGGTGCGGCCCTGGTGCGAGCTGATCCTCGGCGGGCGCTCGCCGCTGGCCGTGCACGGCGAATGGCAGGGCATCAGCCTGCTGTTCCCCATGGAAAAGCTGTTCGAGCGTTACGTCGAGGTGGCGCTGCGCCGTCGCTTGCCGCCGGGTGCGCGGCTGTTGCCCCAGCGCGCCAGCGAGTACTTGTGCCAGCACGAGGGTTGGCCGATGTTCCAGCTCAATCCGGATCTGCTGCTGGTGCACGAAGACCGCCGCTGGGTGCTGGACAGCAAGTGGAAGCTGCTGGACGCCGGCGATCGGGCCAATAACTATGGCCTCAGCCAGGCCGACTTCTACCAGCTCTACGCCTATGGGCAGCGCTACCTGGACGGCGAGGGCGACATGGCGCTGGTCTACCCGCGGACCGAGCGCTTCGCCGCGCCGCTGGGGCCGTTCGCTTTTTCCGACCGGCTGCGGCTATGGGCGCTGCCGTTCGAGCTGGACAGCGGCGAGCTGCTCGGCGCCGAGCGGCTCGGGCTGCCGCTCGCCAGCGCCAGGGAAGCGCCCGGCCTGGTCGGCGTCGCGTCGCTCTGAGCGAGGTACACTGCGGGTTCGTCGCTAGGATCAAGGGCCATGACCGAACCGGTACGCCTATCCAAACGCCTTGCCCAACTGCTGTCGTGCTCGCGCCGCGAGGCGGAGCTGTACATCGAGGGCGGCTGGGTGCGGGTCGACGGCGAGGTGGTGGAGGAGCCGCATGTCCGGGTCACGGACGAGGCGATCGAGCTGCTGCCGGGCGCCAGGGCCGAGCCGGTGCCGCCGGCCACCTTGCTGCTGCACCTGCCGGCCGGGGTCGAGGAAGACGCCGCGGCCGCGCTGCTCGCGCCCCACGCGCATTGGCCCGAGGATCCGCACCGGGTGCGGATGCTCAAGCGCCATTTCCGCCGTCTCGAGCTGGCCTTGCCGCTGCAGCCCGGCGCTGCGGGGCTGAGCGTGTGGAGTCAGGATGCGCGCTTGCTGCACAAGCTGCGCGACGACGCCGGGCGGCTGGAGCAGGAGTACGTCGTGGAAGTGGCGGGTACGCCGGCGCGGGACAGCCTGGTGCGGCTGCGGCGTGCGGCGAGCGTCGAGGGGCGGGCGCTGTCGGCCGCCAAGGTGAGCTGGCAGAGCGAGAACCGGCTGCGCTTCGCGGTCAAGGCGCCGCGGCCGGGACAGATCCGCGCGCTGTGCGAGCAGGCGGGTTTGCGGGTGCTGGGCATGAGGCGCATCCGCATCGGCCGCCTGCCGTTGGCGAGGTTGCCGGCGGGGCAGTGGCGGTACCTGGGGGCGATGGAGAAGTTCTAAGCGTCCGCCTATCGTAGGCCGGGGTACCTGCGCGGCAGCGGCTCGCGGCCGAGCCGCCGCCACGCGGCGAGATCACGCTCGCCGATTCCCCAGCATGCGCGCCAGCACGTCCTCGTCCTGCGGGCGGCGGCGGTGCACGAACACCATGGCGATGTGGCCGAGGATCAGCGCCAGCAGCAGCCAGCCCAGCCAGCCGTGCAGCAGGTTGGCCGGCGCCATCATCCACTCGATCTTCTGCCCGGTGCCCGGCATCAGCGGCAGCCCCAGCGGTTCGAACGAACGGCCGGAGCCGTACTGGCGCAGCAGCGCGAGCAGCGGCACGAACACCATCAGCGCGTACAGCGCCAGGTGCCCCAGCTGGGCCATCACGTTGAGCGACGGCGGCCGATGACCGCGGTTGTACAGAGACCAGGCCGCCCGCACCAGCACCAGGACGATCAGCAGCAGGCCGACGGTCTTGTGCGTCCCCCACAGGAAGCGCTCGATCGCGGTGTCTTCGAGCAGCGCGCGTGCCGCGGCGGTAGCGAACTGCCAGGCCATGGCCAGCGCCATGCTCCAGTGCAGGAAGCGGCTGATGGTGCCGTAGCGTTCTTTGCTGTCTTGTAGTTGCATGGTCGTGTCGCCGTCGTAGTTGGAAGGCCGGGCGCGCCAGGAAAGGCTGGCGCCGCTATAAGGCAGCCAGCATATCAGCGATCCGCTTGCGCGGGTCGTCCAGATCGGCCTGCAGCCGCTGCAGTGCCCGTTCGATGTCGGCCAGGCCGCGGCCTTCGATTTCCGGCGTGGCCAGCGCCACGAACACGTGGCGGCCGTCCAGGGATACCAGCGTGGCTTCGGTCAGGGCATAGGCGCGCATCGCCTTGAAGTAGGAGATCCGCACCCCGGGCAGCCGCAGCGCGCCGGCGGCGACGCCGAACGGGTTGTAATGGAAGCGGGGCAGGACGGGGGCCCCGAGCAGCTCGGTGAGCACGCTCAGCGCCGGCACTCGTCCTAGGCGCTCGGCGGTGGCGCGGCCGCGGGCCACGGCGGCCACCAGCGTCTCGACCGTGTCCTCTTCCCCGATCGGCACGCGCACGAGCAGGTCGTCCGACAGCAGCCCGTACAGCGCCCGGCTGCGTGGCGGGCGATTGGCGTGGGACTCGCTCAGGGCGATGTCGGTGTGGCCGGTGAGCCAGCGAATCAGCAGGACGTACAGAACCCGATGCAGATCGGCGGCGGTCAGTCCGAAGCGCTTGCGCGCGCGCTCGGCGCTGGCGGCGTCGAGCCGGATCAGGCCATGTGCCTCGTCGGGCATGGGGAAGCTGACGTCGAGCTTGCGCCGCAGGCAGTCGGCGGCCGGCGCCAGCCAGCTCAGCAGCTCGGTGCGCTCCTGCCGAAACGCCGGCGACTCGAGGTAGGCGGCTTGGCCGGCGAGGTGGGCGCGCAGCTCGGCGTCGGCGGCATCGCCCGGCTTCGGCTGGCCAGGGACCGCGTAGTACTTGGACACGGTGCGCAGGAACAGGGCGATCGACCAGCCGTCCACTAGCAGATGATTAGCGCACAGGACGAGCACATGGCGGGTCGGCGAGCGCCGCACCACGGTGACGCGCAGCAGGGGCGGGCGCGTGATGTCGAATCGATGGCCGATGGCCTCGCGCACGGCCTGCTTGAGCGGCTCGCCGCCGCCGCTGCGGTCGAGGTAGACGAAGGGCGGATCCATGCTCGACGGCTCGGCGCGCAGCTTGGCCGGTGCCGCGTCGGCCGGCGAGAAGTAGGAGCGCAGCGCGGGGTTCTCGGCGAACACGCGCAGCACCGCGGCGCGCAGCGCCTCGACGTCGAGTTCGCCGCGCAGCGCCACGGTGAGCAGCATGTTGCCGGCGGGGGAAGCGCCGGTCGGGCCGTAGCGCTCGAAGCCGCGCTGGCGGATGAGGTGCTCGCGCAGTGTGAGCGGAAGGGCGGAAGGGGCACTCATGCCGGCACCGTCTCCAGCGCGTGCCGCAGGGCGACCGTTTCTACCGTCTTCGCCAATCCGGCTGCGCCGCCCTCGCGGCGCAACTGCTCGGCATAGCGTTGGCGCGGTTCCACCGGCAAGGCCTCGGCGGCCGCCAGCAGCGCCAGCAGGCGCTCGAGACTCAGCTCCGACGGCGGGCAGGTCACCGCGACGCCGGCCGCATCCAGCCAGGCGGCATTGCCCGGCTGGTCGAACGATACCGGTACCACGATCTGCGGGATGCCGTGCACCAGCGCCTGCGAGGTGCCGCCGATGCCACCGTGGTGCAACAGGCCGCGCGCCAGCGGCAGCAGAGCATCGAGGTTGGTGAAGCGCACCCCGGCGACCCAGTCCGAGTAGCGTCGGAAAGGTTCCGCTTGCGTCCGATCGAGCAGGATGCCGCGGCGGCCGCTGCGCTCGCAGGCCTCGCGCACCAGGTCGTTGAAATTGGGGCAGGCCTTGCGCAGCGTGCCGCCGGTGCCGGGGGAGAACACCCATGGCGCCGGACCGTCCTCAGCGAAACGCTGGGCTTCCTCGACGATGTCGCGGCTGCTCTTCAGCGGGAAAGTGCCGGCCAGCATATTGGCCGCGCGCGGGCCGGCGTGCGGTGCGAACTAGGCCGGATACATTTCCAGCCAATAGTCGAACTCCAGGCTGAAATCGCCTGCGAAACGCCGCTCCGGGTCATAGACTGGAGGCGGCAGCGGCGAGATGCCCGCGGCGCGAAAAGCCGCACGAACGACGCCGTCGCTCACCGGCCGTGGCATCTGGTAAATCGTGAATATCGGCGGCGCCGGAATCAGCCCGATCGATAACGCGCCGAAGCACCGTGCGCCCCACATCGCGCCGACAGCGTTTCCCGGCCCGAGCACCACCACCTTCCGGCCATGCTCGGCGACGGCCGCTTCGACGGCGCGGAACTGCGGCAGCACGCTGGGAGCGACCAGCACTTCCGTGATCAGCGGCTGAGTGATGTCGAGCATGCGCTTATCGTCCAGATCGCGGGCGTATTGCCCGGCATCTCCGTAAGCGATGGCCGTCACGCCTTCGGGCATGTACGGCAGGAAGTATTCCTGCGCCACGATGTCCACCTGGTGACCCCGCGCGGCCAGCGCCTGCCCGATTGCCGCCGCCGGGAGAAAGTCGCCGAGCGTACCGATCGGCGCCATAACGATGTGCAGCTTGCTTTCGATATTGGCCATTGTCGTCGAGAACCCTTGCTGTTTTTTTGCTTATTGCTTGGATCTTCGGTAACGCTCTGCGGGCGTGAAAATGCGGCAATAATAATCGTGTTTCTAATTAAATTGAATGCTTAGCCAGCTAGCAGGCGCATTTTCCTCTTGCCGGACGCCGCTTGGAGAGCGTCCGTCGCGCACATAGATAGAAGGCGGTTTCCGGGCTCGCGAGGGAGGCATCATGGGCGAGCGCGACGCGGTCCCCGCCGCACCCTACGACGGTTTCGAGCGGCAGTTCATCGCCGGCGAGTGGCGGCACGGCAGTGCCCACACCCGAATCCCCGACCACGATCCCTATACCGGCGCCATGCTGGTGGAGATACCCGAGGCGAATCGCGACAACCTCGAGGAAGCGTTTCGCGCGGCCAAGGCGGTGCAGCCGGCCTGGGCGGCCATGCGGCCCGGCGAGCGCGCAGCGGTGCTGCGACGCGTTGCGGCGATCATGGACACGCGGCGCGAGGAGATCATTGGCTGGCTGATTCGCGAGTCGGGCAGCACGCGCCTCAAGGCCTCGCTGGAGTGGGCTGCGGTGCGGGCGGTGGCGGAGCACGCGGCGACGCTGCCGTACGTACCGCTCGGGCAGATCCTGCCGGCCGACGTGCCGGGCAAGGAAGGGCGGGTCTACCGTCGTCCGGTCGGCGTGGTGGCGGTGATCAGCCCGTGGAACTGGCCGCTGCAGCTCACGGCGCGCTCATTGTTCCCGGCGCTGGCGCTCGGCAATGCCGTGGTGGTGAAGCCCGCCAGCGACACACCGATCTGCGGCGGTCTGCTGCTCGCCAAGATCCTGGAAGAGGCGGGCCTGCCCGCGGGCGTGCTGAGCGTGGTGATCGGTTCCGGCTCCAGCATCGGCAAGGACATGGTCACCCATCCCGTACCGCGGGTGATTTCCTTCACTGGCTCGACCGCGGTGGGCCGCCAGATCGCCCGGCTGGCGGCGGAGGCGGAGATCCTCAAGCGGCTGGAGCTGGAACTCGGCGGCAACTCGCCGCTGATCGTCCTGGCCGACGCCGACCTGGATCGGGCCGTGGAGGCGGCGGTGTTCGGCAAGTTCCTGCACCAGGGCCAGATCTGCATGATCGCCAACCGCATCATCGTCGAGGATACGGTGCACGATGCCTTCGTCGAGCGCTTCGTCGCCCGGGTGCGGGCGCTGAAGGCGGGCGATCCGAACGAGCCGGATACCTTCGTTGGGCCGATCATCAACGGCGGTCAATTCGAGGGGCTGCTCAATAAGATCAAGGCGGCGCGGGCGGAGGGCGCCCGGCTGGCGCTCGGCGGCGACGCCCGTGGGCTAGTGCTGCCGCCGCACGTGTTCGTGGACGTGCGCAACGACATGACGCTGGCGCGCGAGGAGATCTTCGGCCCCATCGCGCCCATCCTGCGCGCCCGCGACGCCGACGAGGCGATCCGCATCGCCAACGACACGCCCTACGGCCTGTCGGCCGCGCTGTTCACTGCCGACCTCGAACGCGGCGTGGCGCTGGCCGCCCGCATCGAGGCGGGCATGGTGCACATCAACGACCAGCCGGTGAACGATCTGCCCAATCACCCGTTCGGCGGCGAGAAGAACTCCGGCATCGGCCGCTTCAACGGCGACTGGGCGGTGGCTGCGTTCACCACCGACCAATGGCTGACCCTTCAGCACAGGCCGCGGCCGTACGCCTTCGACGCCCGCCAGCTGCTGGGACCGGGCGCCGGCGGCTGAGTGGGATAGCGGTAAGGGCGCGCTGATTGAACGGTTTCCGGTTCACCCTCAGGAAAGGAAAAGAGCTCGTTTCCCCTGAGGTCGGCGCATGCGCGTGGTCTTCCAGCTGGCGGTCGCGCTGGCGCTCTCGCTGAGCGCCGGCTGCGAGTTCCCGCGCGATCCCGAACAGAGCCTGGACGAAATCCGCCGCGGCGTGCTGAGGGTCGGCGTGGTCGATAACCCGCCCTGGGCTGTGCATGGCGCGGCCGAGCCGGGCGGCGTGGAGCCGGCGCTGCTGCGCGAGCTGGCCGCTCAGCTCGGCGCGCGCATCCAATGGGTGCAAGGGCCCGAGCAGGAGCTGTTGCGGGCGCTGGAGAAGGGCGTGCTGCACGTAGTGGTGGGCGGCTTCGCCGACGACAATCCCTGGACCGCGCGGCTCGGCAAGACCCGGCCTTACTACACCACGCGCTTCATCGTCGCCGCGCGGCGGCAGGCGCCGCCGCTGACTGAGCTGGCGCGGGTACCGGTGGCGGCCGCGGTCGGCTCGGCGGCGGCCGGCCATTTGCGGGAGCGGGGAGCGCGGCCGGCCCCGCCGGATTGGCAGTATCGGGCGTTACCGAGCTGGCGGCTGCCCGACAGCGGCCTGCAACCGACGGGACTGACGCTGTACGAGGACCGCCAGGTGATGCTGGTGACCAAGGGGGAGAACGGCTGGCTGGTGACCCTGGAACGCTTTCTCGACGCGCAGCGCCCGCGCATCGAAGCGCTGTTGCGGGAGCAGGCCCGTGCGTCTCCGTAGGCCGCATCGTTTCCCCGCCGAGCAGGCCCGGGCGAGGGTGCGCGCCCGGCGCCTGGAGTGGCTGACCCTGTTGTGCACGTCCACGGTGATCGCGGCGATGGGGCTGGTACTGGGCAACTCCCAGGCCATGCGCACCGCGTGGATCGAGGATTTGCTCAGCCTGGTTCCGCCGGCCGCGGTGCTGATCGCGATGCGCATCGAGCAGCGGGCGCCGAACCAGCGCTTTCCGTTCGGCTATTACCGCACGGTGTCCATCGCCTTCCTGACGGCGTCGTTGGCGTTGACCGCCTTCGGCGCGCTATTGCTGTTCGAAGGCGGCAAAACCCTACTGACCCGCGACCATCCCACCATCGGCACCATGCAGCTGTTCGGTGCGACTGTGTGGCAAGGCTGGTTGATGATCGCGGCGCTGGTCTACAGCGTGATTCCGCCGATGATCCTCGGGCGGCTCAAGCAGCCGCTGGCGGTCGAGCTGCACAACAAGGCCCTGCACGCCGACGCCCGCATGAATCGCGCCGATTGGATGACCGGCGCGGCCGCCATCCTCGGCGTGCTGGGCATCGGCTACGGGCTGTGGTGGGCGGATGCCGCGGCGGCGATCGTGATCGCCGCCAGCGTGCTGCGCGACGGGCTCGTCAATCTGAACCGGGCGGTGAAGGATCTGGCCGACGAGGCGCCGCGCCGCATCGAAACGGGCGACTTCGATCCCCTGCCGGAGCGCATGCGGGCGCTGCTGGAGGAGCTGCCGTGGGTGAAGGAGGCAGCGGTGATGCTGCGCGAGGAAGGCCACCTGCTGACCGGGCAGGTGTACGTGGTGCCGCGCGCCGACGGCGACATCACCCGTTGGGTGGAGGAAGCCGCGGCGCGGCTACAGGCTCTCGACTGGCGATTGTACGACCTGGCAGTGATGCCCGTGCGCCGTTTGGATTAGCGGGCGCGCGGGCGCGCCCGCCGCGGGTCAATCGTCGCGGTTCGGCGGGCCGATGGCCCGATCCCACTGGTTGACGATGCGGCAGAACAGCTCGGCGGTCTTCTCCGCGTCGTAGATGGCCGAGTGCGCCGAGCGCCCGTCCCATTCCACGCCGGCCGCTTCCAGCGCCTTGGCCAGCACCGTCTGGCCGTAGGCGAGCCCGCCGAGGGTGGCGGTGTCGAAGCTGGAGAACGGGTGGAAGGGGTTGCGCTTGATGCCGGTGCGGGCTACCGCGGCGTTGATGAAGCCGAGGTCGAAGAACGCGTTGTGCCCGACCAGGATGGCGCGGGTGCAGCCGGTTTCCTGGATTTCCTGGCGGATCGGGCGGAAGATCCGGGTCAGCGCCTCGTGCTCGGGCAGCGCCATGCGCAGCGGGTGATCGACCTTGATGCCGTTCAGTTCGAGCGATTTGGGGTCGATGTTGGCGCCTTCGAACGGCTCCACATGGCAGGAATGGGTGGCGGCGGGGAACAGCTGGCCGTCGTCGTCCATCCGCAGGATGACCGCGGCGATCTGCAGCAGCGCGTCGGTCTGGGCGTTGAGCCCTCCGGTTTCGACGTCGACGACGACCGGCAGGTAGGTGCGGAAGCGGCGCGCGATACGCGAGCGTGCTCCGTTCGTTGGGCGATTGCTCTGCACGGTGTCCTCTTGAGAGGGCTAGGGTCAACGGGTGGCCGCCCATGGTAGGCAGCCTGTCCCCCGGGTTCAAGTCATTGGGCCAAGCGCCAGGATAAACGTTCCCCGGCCTGCAGCGGCACGATCACCTCGGCGCCGTAGGGCAATTCCTCGGGCAGCCGCCACTCCTCGCGCACCAGGGTGACGGTGCCGGTGTTGCGCGGCAGGCCGTAGAAGTCCGGGCCGTGATGGCTGGCGAAGCCTTCCAGCTTGTCGAGCGCGCCGGCCTGCTCGAAGGCCTGCGCGTACAGCTCCAGTGCCGCCGGGGCGGTGAACGAGCCGGCGCAGCCGCAGGCGGCTTCCTTGGCGCGGCGCGCGTGCGGTGCGCTGTCGGTGCCGAGGAAGAACTTGGGGCTGCCGGAGGTGGCCGCTTCCAGCAGCGCCTGGCGATGGCGCTCGCGCTTGAGGATGGGCAGGCAGAAGTAATGCGGCCGCACGCCGCCCACCAGCATGTCGTTGCGGTTGAACAGCAGGTGATGGGCGGTGAGCGTGGCGGCCAGGTTGGCCGGGCCCTGGCGCACGAACTCGGCGGCCTCGGCGGTGGTGATGTGCTCCAGCACCACCTTCAGGCGCGGGAAGCGCTGCAGTAGCGGCGCGAGCACGCGGTCGAGGAACACCGCCTCGCGGTCGAAGATGTCGACCGCCGGGTCGGTGACCTCGCCGTGCACCAGCAGCGGCAGGCCGTGCTGCTCCATGGCCGCCAGCGTCTCGTCGCAGCGGCGGATGTCGGTCACGCCCGAGTGCGAGTTGGTGGTGGCACCGGCCGGGTAGAGCTTGACCGCGTACACGTGGCCCGAGGCCTTGGCCCGTTCGATCTCCGCCGGCGGTGTGGCGTCCGTCAGATAGAGTGTCATCAACGGCTGGAAGTCGCTGCCCGCGGGCAGCGCCGCGAGGATGCGCTCGCGATAGGCCAGCGCCTGCTCGGTGGTGGTGACCGGCGGCACCAGGTTGGGCATGACGATGGCGCGGGCGAACTGCCGGGCGGTGTAGGGCAGCACGGCCTTGAGCGCCTCGCCGTCGCGCAGGTGCAGATGCCAGTCATCGGGGCGGATCAGAGTGATGCGGTCCACTTAAGCGCCGTCCTGTGTTCGGGATGCCGGGAGGCGGCCATTATAGCCTTGGATTCCGTGCCCGGTTTCCTTGATTTCTCCAGTCCCAGCGCGGATCATGTGAGGCTGCTTTCGGCCCGCCCGACGCGGTTTCTCGGACAACCCATCAAGACATCGATGAGCGAAATCAAGAAGGTCGTACTCGCGTACTCCGGAGGACTCGACACCTCCGTCATCCTCAAGTGGCTGCAGGAGACCTACCAGTGCGAGGTGGTGACGTTCACCGCCGACCTGGGCCAGGGCGAGGAGCTCGAGCCGGCGCGCAAGAAGGCGCAGCAGCTCGGGGTGAAGGAAATCTTCATCGACGATCTGCGCGAGGAATTCGTGCGCGATTTCGTCTTCCCGATGTTCCGCGCCAACGCCATCTACGAGGGCGAGTATCTGCTGGGCACTTCCATTGCCCGGCCGCTGATCGCCAAGCGACAGATGGAAATCGCCGCGCAGGTCGGCGCCGACGCCGTGGCCCATGGCGCCACCGGCAAGGGCAACGACCAGGTCCGCTTCGAGCTGGGCTATTACGCCTTCAACCCGTACATCAAGGTGATCGCCCCCTGGCGCGAGTGGGATCTGCTCTCGCGCGAGAAGCTGCTGGCCTACGCCGACGCCCACGGTATTCCCATCGATGCCCGCAAGCGGCAGGGCTCGCCCTATTCCATGGACGCCAACCTGCTGCACATCTCCTATGAGGGCCGCCACCTGGAGGATCCCTGGGCGGAGCCCGAGGAGGACATGTGGCGCTGGACGGTCAGCCCGGAGCAGGCCCCGGACAAGCCCACCTACATCGAGATCACCTTCGAGCGCGGCGACGCGGTGGCGATCGACGGCGAGCGCCTAAGCCCGGCGGCGCTGCTCGCCAAGCTCAACCAGATCGGTGGCGCCAACGGCATCGGCCGCCTCGACCTGGTGGAGAACCGCTACGTCGGCATCAAGTCGCGCGGCTGCTACGAGACGCCGGGCGGCACCATCCTGCTGCGCGCTCACCGCGCTATCGAGTCGATCTGCCTCGACCGGGAGGTGGCCCACCTCAAGGACGAGCTGATGCCGCGCTACGCCAAGCTCATCTACACCGGCTACTGGTGGAGCCCGGAGCGCAAGGCGCTGCAGGCGCTGATCGACCAGACCCAGGAGCACGTCAACGGCGTGGTCCGGCTGAAGCTGTACAAGGGCAACGTCATGGTGGTGGGCCGCAAGTCCGAGAAGGACTCGCTGTTCGACGCCCGCATCGCCACCTTCGAGGACGATGCCGGCGCCTACAACCAGAAGGACGCCGAGGGCTTCATCCGCCTCAACGCCCTGCGTCTGAAGATCGCCGCCAAGCTCGGCCGCAAGTAAAGGCCGGCTCATGGGACGCGGGCGCCGTCGCGGCGCCCGCGCCTGATCCCTCCCGGGCGCTCACTCCTTGCCCAATCGGGCCGCCATCTCCCGCAGCTGCGCCATGTAGGCGCGCTCGTCCGGCATCACGCCGTCGCGCTGGGCGTGCCAGAGCACGTCGGCCAGCGCTTCCATCATCAAATGCTCAGCGTCCATGGCGCTGCCCAGCGCCTTGCAGAACCGGCGGTGCAGGGCGGTGATGCCCTGCGGACGGTTGGTCGCCACCTGCTCGCGGATGGCGATGTGCATGCCCAAGTGCAGGAACGGGTTGGTCTCGCCGTGCTCGGGCAGATACTCGCGGCTGAGGGCGCGCTCCTCCTGTTCGAGCGCGGCGTGGTACTCGGGGTGCTCGGCCACCACCTCGGCGATCAGCCGCTCCAGCGGTTCGAGGGGCAGGCCGGCGCGGGCCTTGCGCCAGCTTTCCACGTAGTAGCGGCGGATCTGATCCCTATCGTTGGAGAACAGCATGGTCGGCTCGCGTTCGTTGTCGCTCGGTATGAGATGCGTGTGCGGCGCGCGTGAGGCAACCGCCGGCCGCCGCGCTCACGCGGTCTTTTCCTTGTACTCGCACAGGTCGTAGATCACGCAGGCGCCGCAGCGCGGCTTGCGGGCGACGCATACGTAGCGACCGTGCAGGATCAGCCAGTGATGGGCGTCGTGCAGGTACTCCTTCGGCACGAGGCGCATGAGCTTGTCCTCGACCTCGCGCACGTCCTTGCCCGGCGCCAAGCCGGTGCGGTTGGCCACTCGGAAGATGTGGGTGTCCACCGCCATCACCGGCTGGCCGAAGGCGGTGTTGAGGATCACGTTGGCGGTCTTGCGCCCCACGCCCGGCAGCGACTCCAGCGCCTCCCGGTCGGCCGGCACCTCGCCGCCGTAACGCTCCATCAGGATGCGGCAGGTCTTGAGGATGTTGGCGGTCTTGGTCTTGCAGAAGTTGATGGTGCGCAGGTACTCCGCCAGCTTCTCCTCGCCCAGGTCGAGAATGGCCTGCGGCGTGTTGGCCACCGGGAACAGCTGCGCGGTGGCCTTGTTGACGCCGCGGTCGGTCATCTGCGCCGACAGCATCACCGCGATCAGCAGCTCGAACGGCGTGCTGTAGTTCAGCTCGGTGGTGGGCTTGGGATTCTCGGCTTTCAGGCGCTCGAAGATCGCGCGGCGTTTCTCGGCGTTCATGGCGTCAATCGTTGTTCTGGCGGTCGTTCCCAGCCGTTTGCTGCGCGGCCAGGCGAGCCTTCTTCTGCTTGACCCGCTCCAGTGCCGCGGCGATATAGGCTTTGCGCGGATCGACGGCGCTGCTCTGCGCCTTCGCTTCTCGGCGCTGGCGGCGGCGCTCGGCGAGTTCCGCCTCTTCCCGCGCCAGGCGCAAGCGGCGGAACTCGAAGCGGGCGCGGAAATGGGCGGCGCGCCGTCGGCGCGGCGGTTCGCCCGGCGGCGCCGGCCGCAGCTGGATGCAGTCCACCGGGCAGGGCGGGATGCACAGCTCGCAGCCGGTGCACTCGCTGGCGATGACCGTGTGCATGCGCTTGGCCGCACCGAGGATGGCGTCCACCGGGCAGGCCTGGATGCAGCGGGTGCAGCCGATGCACGCCGCTTCGTCGATCCAGGCCACGATCGGCTCGCTCTCGACGCCGTAAGCGGGGTTCAGCGGCTTGGGCGGCACGCCGAGCAGCTCGGCCAGCGCCCGCACCCCTTCGGTGCCGCCCGGCGGGCAGCGGTCGATGTCGGCTTCGCCGGCGGCGATGGCCTCGGCGTACGGCCGGCAGCCGGAGAAGCCGCATTTGGTGCACTGGGTCTGGGGCAGCAGGGCGTCGATGGCGTCGGCGTCGACCCGGCGCGGCGGGGAAGTGGCGTCGTTCATGAGGCGTAATCTCGTCTGGCGCCTCGGCGGCGGGCCGGCGCGATCGCCGGCCGCCCGCGGCGGTCGCCTATTTCACCCGCATGCCCGGCTGCGCGCCTTCGTGCGGCTCCAGGATCCACAGATCCTTGCCGCCGGGACCGGCGGCCAGCACCATGCCCTCGGAGGTGCCGAAGCGCATCTTGCGCGGCTTGAGGTTGGCGACCATGACGGTGAGCTTGCCTTCCAGCTGCTCGGGGGCGTAGGCCGACTTGATGCCGGCGAACACGTTGCGGGTCTCGCCGCCCAGGTCCAGGGTCAGCCGCAGCAGCTTCTCGGCGCCTTCCACGTGCTCGGCCTTGACGATGCGGGCGACGCGCAGGTCGATCTTGGCGAAGTCGTCGTAGTCGATCTCGGGGGCGATGGGTTCTTGCGTCAAAGCGGTCTCCTTGGCCGGCTTCGGCGCCGGCTGAATGGTCTCCCGGGAGGCTTCCACCATGGCGGCGACCGCGGCCGGATCGACGCGGGTCATCAGCGGCTGGTAGGGCTTGATGGTGCCGCCGAGCAGCGGCTGCGCGATCCGCGCCCAGTCGAGCGGGCTCAGCCCGAGGAAGTCCTCGGCCTGCGCCGCGAGGCGCGGCAGCACCGGCTTGAGGTAGCCGACCAGCACCCGGAACAGGTTCAAGCCCATGGTGCAGATCGCCTGCAGCTCGGCCTCGCGGCTCGGATCCTTGGCCACCACCCAGGGCTTCTGCTCGTCGATGTACTGGTTGGCCTTGTCGGCCAGCAGCATGATCTCGCGCACCGCCTTGGAATACTCGCGCTGCTCGTAGAGCTCGCCGATGCGCTCGGCGGCGGCGGTGAATTCCTCGAACAGCGCTGGCGCGGCCAGCTGCTCGGCCAGGCGGCCGTCGAAGCGCTTGCTGATGAAACCGCTGCAGCGGCTGGCGATGTTCACCAGCTTGCCCACCAGGTCGGCGTTCACCCGCTGGGTGAAGTCCTCCAGGTTCAGGTCCAGGTCATCGACGCCGCTGCCCAGCTTGGCGGCGAAGTAGTAGCGCAGGTACTCCGGGTTGAGGTGCTGCAGATAGGTGCGCGCCATGATGAAGGTGCCGCGCGACTTGGACATCTTCTGGCCGTTGACGGTCAGGAAGCCGTTGACGTTGACCCGGGTCGGCGTGCGCAGCTGCGCGCCGTGCAGCATGGCCGGCCAGAACAGGCAGTGGAAGCGCACGATGTCCTTGCCGATGAAGTGCACCATCTCGGTGTCGGTATCGGGGCGGACGAAAGATTCGAAGTCGATGCCGGCACGGGCGCAGTAGTTCTTGAACGAGGCCAGGTAGCCGATCGGCGCGTCCAGCCAGACGTAGAAGTACTTGCCGGGCACGTCCGGGATCTCGAAGCCGAAGTAGGGGGCGTCGCGCGAGATGTCCCAATCGCGCAGGCCGTCCTCGAACCACTCCTGCACCTTGTTGGCCACCTCGGCCTCCATGTGCTCGGCGCTGACCCACTGCCGCAGCCAGGGCTCGAAGTCGGCGAGCTTGAAGAAGTACTGCAGCGACTCCTTCTCCACCGGGCGGGCGCCGGACACCACCGACACCGGGTCGATCAGCTCGGCCGGCGTGTAGGTCATGCCGCAGACCTCGCAGTTGTCGCCGTACTGATCGGGCGACTTGCACTTGGGGCAGGTGCCCTTGATGTAGCGGTCCGGCAGGAACATCTCGGCCTGCGGGTCGTACATCTGCATCACCGGCCGCGACACGATGTGGCCGGCGTCGCGCAGCCGCAGATAGATCCGCTCGGCCAGCTCGCGGTTCTCCGGCGAGTGGGTGGTGTAGTAGTTGTCGAACTCCACCAAGAAGTCGGCGAAGTCGGCGGCGTGCTCGCGGCCGATGCGGGCGATCAGCTCCTCGGGCGTGATGCCCTCGCTGCGCGCCTTGAGCATGATCGGCGTGCCGTGGGCGTCGTCGGCGCAGACGTAGTGGCACTCGTTACCACGCATGCGCTGGTAGCGCACCCAGATGTCCGCCTGGATGTAGCCGACCAGGTGGCCGAGGTGAATCGGGCCGTTGGCGTAGGGAAGGGCGTTGGTAACGAGGATCTTGCGGCTCATGCGGCTCTAATGGTCCGTCCCGGTGGGGTTGATGTCAGGGCAGGCCGCGTCTTGGGCGAAACGGCGCTGGTGCCTGCGTCGAAAAGGGCGATTATGCCAGATAGCGCCGTCGGCGTGGCTGTGTCAGTTCCCCGTCCGCCGCCGCCACCAGCGCACCAGCAGCGCGGCGGTCAGCCCCCACAGCGCGCTGTTGAGCGGCAGTATCAGCCACACCAGCGCCTCGGCCTGGCTCGGTGCCAGCAGGCGCGGCACCAGCGCGCCGGCCGGCAAGGTCAGCAGGCCGAGCAAGGCCATTAGCGCCTCGGTCATCAGGGTGGGAGCGGGGAAGCCTTGCTCGACCTCCTCGATCCGCGCCAGCAGGGTCAGCCAGCCCAGCGCGAGGGTGAGCAGGAGATGGGCGATGCCGACTGTCAGGCCGGCCCTGAGCGCTGGTCGTGGCATGGCGGTGTCGTCAGTGCGCTGTGGTTTCCTGCGCCGGCCCCCGCAGCGGCAGCGTCAGGCGAAAGGTCGCACCTTGGCCGGGGGCGCTGTCGACCGTGATGTTCCCGCCCAACGCCTCGATCACGTTGCGGGCGACCCAGAGATTCAGCCCGTAGCTGCCGGTGTCGCGCCGGCGGATCGGGTCGACGCGCTGAAAGATCCCGCACTGCCGCGCCGGCTCGATGCCGATGCCGTGGTCGCGCACTTCCAGCCGCGCCCAGTCGCCGTCGCAGGTCAGGCGTAGCGCCACGGGGTTGCCGGCGCCGTACTTGAGGGCGTTGGCGAGCAGGGCGGCGACGATCCGTTCGAGCCGTCGGCGGTCCCAGCAGCCGACCGCGGCCGCCTCGGCGTCGACGGTGACGGCGCAGCCGGCGGCCTCGATCGCCGCGCGCTGGCGCGCCACCACCTCGCGCGTCAGCGCCGCCAGATCGACCGGCTCCAGCGTCAGGCGCAGGCGGCCGGCCTCGATCTGGGCGAGATCGAGCAGATGCTCCAGCAGCGCGGTCAGCCGCCGGGTCTGGTCGCCGAGCCGCTCGACGTGCGGCTTGAGCGGGTGACCGCCGTCGCGGGCAATCTGGCGCGAGATCAACTCCAGGGTGAGCTGCATGGCGCTGAGCGGGGTGCGCAGATCGTGCGAGGCGATCGACAGCAGGCCGTTGCAGGCGCGCCGCGCCGCCCGCAGCTGGCGCTCGCTGCGCTGCATGCGCAGCAGCACCGTCACGGTGGCCAGCAGTGCCGGCGGCGCGACGGGTTTGGGAAGGCTGATATCGGCCTCGTCCTGGGCGCCGCCGATCCACAGCACCGGGATGTGCTCGGTGGCCGGTTCGGCCGCGAGGCGTGCGCCGATATCGCGCTCGGGCAGCGCGGCGTCCGCCACCACCAGTTCCGGCAGGCGCGCACCCGCCAGCTCGATCGCCGCCGCGCCGCTGGCGGCCTCGTGCACCGTATGTCCGCCCAGGCGCAGGGTGTGCGCCAGTTCGTGACGGTCGGCGGGGTTGGCGCTGACGACCAGGATCGTGCCTAGGGGCGTTTTGTCCATGCCGATTCCAGGGTGGGGGCGGATACCGCGCCGCTTATCGTTCGGCTTGCGCGCGGCGCCGATTTTGCCTTTTGTCGGCCGGGTGCGTCTTAGCGGCGTGCGATCACCCAGACCGCATGCACTATGCCGGGAATATAGCCCAACAGGGTCAGCAAGATGTTCAGCCAGAACTGCGGGCCGAACCCTACCTGCAGGAAAACGCCGAGCGGCGGCAGGAGAATCGCGACGAGGAGGCGCACGAAATCCATGGGGCGAGCCCTATTGCGCGTATGGCATTCCCCCAGATGTACAGCCTTTACCGAGCCGGTTCAAGGTGAGAGGTTAATCCCCGCGGGGCTCGCGGTGTGCCGGAGCGCCTCAAGGCGCTCCGGCGGCGGTGCTCAGTCGAAGATCACCGTGCGGTTGTCGTAGCACAGCACTTTGCGCTGCAGGTGAGTCCACACCGCCCGCGCCAGCACCAGCTGCTCCAGGTCGCGGCCCTTGCGCACCAGATCGTCCACCGAGTCGCGGTGACTGACCACGGTCACGTCCTGGGCAATGATCGGCCCGGCGTCGAGCTCGGCGGTGACGTAGTGGCTGGTGGCGCCGATGATCTTCACGCCCCGGTTGTAGGCGGCGTGATAGGGGCGGGCGCCGGCGAAGGCGGGCAGGAAGGAGTGATGGATGTTGATGATCCGTTCCGGGTAGTGGGCGATGAACTCCGGCGACAGGATCTGCATGTAGCGGGCCAGCACCACCAGGTCGATGTTGTGCTGGCGCAGCAGTTCGAGCTGCCGCTCTTCCATCTCGCGCTTGTTGGCCTGGTTCACCGGGAAGACATGGAACGGGATCTCGAAGCGATCGGCGATCCAGCGCAGGTCCTCGTGGTTGCTGATGATCAGCGGCACCTCCGCGCGCCACTCGCCGGACTGGCAGCGCGAGAGCAGATCGAACAGGCAGTGAGGCAGCTTGGAGGCGAAGATGGCGATGCGCGGCACTTCGTTGGAGAAGTGCAGGGCCCAGTTCATTTCGAACGGTTCGGCCAGCGCTTGCTGGAAGCGCGCGCCGATCTCCTCGGGCGGAATGGCGAAGCCCTCCAGCTCCCACTCCAGGCGCATGAAGAACACCTGTTTCTCGGCGTCGACGTGCTGATCGAGGTAGATGATGTTGCCGTTATGGGTCGACAGGAACTGGGTGATGGCCGCGACCAGGCCGCGGCGGTCGCGGCAGTGAATGAGCAGGATGGCGGAACGCGCTTGCGGCTGCGTTTGACGGCGGTCCATGACTATTCCAGGAACTTGTTGAAACGAAGAACGGGCAACCATAGCAGGATCGAGACGGCGCCGGAAAGCGAGCGCCGTTTTGTGCGTTGCACCCTATGGCAGTGTGCCCGCTTTCACCTAACATGACAGTGACCGCATGCGCGCGGTCGCGGTCGCGAACGCCATGGAAGGGCGACGACCCAGAATTCAGAATAACGATCAATGCTGGGGAAAGCGCATGGACGCCGACCAGGATCAAACGCCGGACTCCGGTTTATGGAAGTCGCTCGGCGGGTACATCGCGTTGTGGTTCGGGCTGGCGCTGCTGCTCGGCATGCTGGTGTTCAGCGGCCAGCTGCGCCAGGCGGAGGACGCCTTCCGAGCCCGCGCGGCCACCATCTTCCGTGATGTCGAAAGCCGTCTGATCGCCAACGAGTCGGTGCTCGACGGCGCCGCCGCGTTTTTGCGCGCGGTCGATCCGACCGACCGTGACGGTCTCGAAGCCTATGCCGCCCAAGTGCTGGGGCGCTTTCCGCACGTCTACAGGCTCGGTCTGTTGCGTCGGTCGTCGCCGGTCGATGCCACGGAGGGCTTCCAGCTGACGCCGATCCTGGTGGTGCCCACCGAGTCCGGCGCGAGCGACGGCCTCGGCGCGGACGTCGACACCGTGGCGGCGCTGCGCGCCGCCGCCGAGCGCTCGCTGCGAGCCAGCCGGCCCAGCGCGTCGGAGCTGTTCGCGCTACGCGACGGCGCGCTGGCGTACATGCTGTTCCAACCGGTGCTCGATCCGGACCATTCGGGTTTTGAGGCACTGCTGATCTCGCTGCTGATCCGCGTCGCCGATCTGCTGCCGACTAGCGACAGCCTGAGCGGCCTGGAGCTGCGGCTGCAGTCGGCGCACGAGGACGGGGACCGGTCGCCGGTCTGGCTGTCGACCAGCGACGTTTCCGCCGGGGCGTTGGAGCGCGCCCTCTTCCCGGTCTTGCAGCAGCGGGCGATCTTCGGCACGGAGGCTCAGCCGTTCGCGCTGACCGTGCGCCAGCAGTTGGGCTGGTGGGTGATCGACCCCTTGGTGGCGGTCTCCTTCGCGCTGGCCGCCGGCTCGGCGCTGATCGTGGCGGTGGTGTACGGGCGCGCCCGCAGCTTGCGCGAGGATGAGCGGCGCGCCTGCGAGCAGCGTCTCTATCACATGGCCAATTACGACTCGCTCACCGGCCTGCCCAACCGCAATCTGTACAAGGACCGCCTGCAGCAAGCGCTTGCCCGCGCGCGCCGGCGCAACCGAGCGGTGGCGCTGTTGTTTCTCGACCTGGACGGGTTCAAGGCGGTGAACGATACCGCCGGTCACGAGGCCGGCGATCGCTTGCTGAAGATGGTCGCCGATCGCCTGCGCGGGCTGGTGCGCGAGCAGGACACGGTGGCGCGGCTGGCCGGCGACGAGTTCGTGGTGCTGCTGGAGGACGTCAAGGAGCGCGGCGACGCCGAGAGGGTGCTGCAGCAGCTGCGGGACGTGTTCATCGAGCCGTTCGAGATCGGCGAGTTCCGCTTCATGATCACCGCCAGCATCGGCCTGGCGCTGTATCCGGAGGACGCCGAGGACGGCGCGAGCTTGCTGCGGCGTGCCGACGAGCGCATGTACATGGTCAAGCACCCGGAGTGGGTCGGCAGAGTGCGATCGTGACACGGCCGCCCGAAAACGAAACCCCGCCGGCGGCGGGGTCTCGAGTCCGGGAAGCGTCGGCTCAGGTCGCCAGGCGCTTGTACTTGATGCGCTGCGGCTGATCCGCGGCCACGCCCAGCCGACGCTTGCGGTCGGCTTCGTACTCCTGGTAGTTGCCCTCGAACCAGACCACCTGGCTGTCGCCCTCGAAGGCGAGGATGTGGGTGGCCACCCGGTCCAGGAACCAGCGGTCGTGGGAGATCACCACCGCGCAGCCGGGGAAGGCCAGCAGCGCCTCTTCCAGCGCCCGCAGGGTCTCCACGTCCAGGTCGTTGGTCGGCTCGTCGAGCAGCAGCACGTTGCCGCCGCTCTTGAGCAGCTTGGCCAGGTGCAGACGGTTGCGCTCGCCGCCCGAGAGGTCGCCGACCCGCTTCTGTTGGTCCGGCCCCTTGAAGTTGAAGCGGCCGACGTAGGCGCGCGAGGGCATTTCCCACTTGCCGACCGTGACCACATCCAGGCCGTCGGTGACTTCCTCGAACACCGTCTTGTTCGGGTCGAGGTTGTCGCGGGTCTGGTCGACGTAGGACAGCTGCACCGTCTCGCCGATGCGGATGGTGCCGGCGTCCGGCTTCTCCTGGCCGACGATCATGCGGAACAGCGTGGTCTTGCCGGCGCCGTTCGGGCCGATCACGCCGACGATGCCACCCGGCGGCAGGCTGAAGGTCAGGTTGTCGTACAGCAGCCGATCGCCGAAGGCCTTGCGCACGCCCTCGAACTGGATCACCACGTTGCCCAGACGCGGCCCGGGCGGAATGTACAGCTCTTGGGTCTCGTTGCGCTTCTGGAATTCCTGGCTGGCTAGCTCCTCGAAGCGCTGCAGGCGGGCCTTGCTCTTGGCCTGGCGCCCCTTGGGGTTCTGCCGCACCCACTCCAGCTCGGCCTGCAGGGCCTTGCGGTGCGCGTCTTCCTTCTTCTGCTCCAGGGCCAGGCGCTTCTCCTTCTGCTCCAGCCAGGAGGAGTAGTTGCCCTGCCAGGGGATGCCGTGGCCGCGGTCCAGCTCCAGGATCCAGCCGGCGACGTTGTCGAGGAAGTAGCGGTCGTGGGTGACCGCCACCACCGTGCCCGGATACTCCTTGAGGAAGCGCTCCAGCCACGCCACCGACTCGGCGTCGAGGTGGTTGGTGGGCTCGTCCAGCAGCAGCATGTCCGGGTTGGACAGCAGCAGCTTGCACAGCGCCACGCGGCGGCGCTCACCGCCGGAGAGCTTGGTGACGTCGGCGTCCCAGGGCGGCAGGCGCAGGGCGTCGGCGGCCACTTCGAGCTTGCGGTCCAAATCCCAGGCGCCGGCGGCGTCGATCTGGTCCTGCAGCTTGGCCTGCTCGGCGATCAGGGCGTCGTAGTCGGCGTCCGGCTCGGCGAAGGCCGCCGAGATCTGGTTGTAGCGATCCACCAGCGCCTTGGTCTCGGCCACGGCCTCCTCGATGTTGCCGCGCACGTCCTTTTCCGGATTGAGCTGCGGCTCCTGCGGCAGATAGCCGATCTTGATGCCGGGCATCGGATAGGCTTCGCCGTCGAAATCCTTGTCGACCCCGGCCATGATGCGCAGCAGCGTGGACTTGCCCGCACCGTTGAGGCCGAGCACGCCGATCTTGGCGCCGGGGAAGAAGCTTAAGGAGATGTCGCGCAGGATCTCCCGCTTGGGCGGGACGACCTTGCTGACCCGGTGCATGGTGAAGATGTATTGGGCCATGAAAAGGTTAATTACCTCAAAAGGTTGATTGGCGAAAACGGTTCGGCCGGAGGTGGCGGCGGCCGAGCATACCACGTTGCCGCTCGAAATAGGCCGTCGGCGGCCCGGCGTCAAGCCGGCCGGGCGGATTCCCTGCGGATGCGCCGGCGGCGCCCGCTCAGCCTTGGCCGCGCGTCTTGGTCTTGCCCGGCTTGGCGTTCTTCTCGATGAACTCGTAAATCATGCCGGCGATGTTCTTGCCGGTGGCGGTCTCGATGCCCTCCAGGCCCGGCGAGGAATTCACCTCCAGCACCACCGGGCCGTTCTTGGAGCGCATGAGGTCCACGCCGGCCACGTTCAGGCCGACGATCTTGGCCGCCCGCACCGCGGTGGCGCGCTCGGCGGGGGTGATCTTCACCGGCATGGCGGTGCCGCCGCGGTGCAGGTTGGAGCGGAACTCGCCCTCCTTGGCCTGGCGCATCATGGCCGCCACGACCTTGTCGCCGATGACGAAGCAGCGGATGTCGGCGCCGTTGGCCTCGGCGATGTACTGCTGGGTAAGGAAGTAGGCCTTGAGGCCGCGGAAGGCGTCGATCACGCTCTCGGCGGCCTTGTCGGTCTCGGCCAGCACCACGCCCTTGCCCTGGGTGCCCTCCAGCAGCTTGATCACCAGCGGCGCGCCGCCCACCAGCGAGATCAGGTCCTGGGTATCGTCCGGGGAGTAGCCGAAGCCGGTGACCGGCAGACCGATGCCCTTGCGCGACAGCAGTTGCAGCGAGCGCAGCTTGTCGCGCGAGCGGCTGATTGCCACCGACTCGTTGAGCGAGAACACGCCCATCATCTCGAACTGCCGTACCACCGCCGTGCCGTAGAAGGTGATCGAGGCGCCGATGCGCGGGATGATGGCGTCGAACGGCCCCAATTCCTCGCCCATGTAGTGCACCGTCGGGCGGTGCGGGCTGATGGTCATGTAGCAGCGCAGGGGGTCGACCACGCGCACTGTATGGCCCCGCTCCTGGCCTACCTCGATCAGGCGTCGAGTGGAATAGAGATCCACGTTGCGCGACAGCACGAGGATGCTCAGCGAGCGGGCCATCGGTTACTCCGGGATGTTGGCAGAGATGGGGCGTTTGGCTTCGCGCCGCGGCCGGGCCTCGCCGTCCGCCGCGCCGGCGAGGAACGAGGCGCTGGGATCGACCAGCAGCCGGCCGTGCATGGCGGAGCGGCCCAGCAGCATGCGGAAACCCATCGTATCGCGGTTGGTCAGGGTCAATTCAATAGGCCAGGAGCGGCCGCCAATCGCCAGTTCGGTGCGGATTACCAAGCGTTTTTCCCGATGTCCGCTGGAGCTGATCACCAGCCGCTCGTCGCAGACGTCGGCGACGCAGCGCACGGTGTGGTCGGTGCGCCGCTGCAGCGGGTGGACCTCGAACTCGACCCGATCGCGGCCGCCCTCGCGGAAGCGGCGCAGGTGCACGGCGTGCAGCGCCGAGGTGCTGGCGCCGGTGTCGATCTTGGCCTTGATGGCGTCGATGCCCAGCTCGGGCAGGGCAACCCATTCCCGCCAGCCGACCCAGGCGCGGGGTTCGGTTTTGCGCTTCATCTCCCTTGGCCTCTGGCTCCGGCTCCGCGGACGGTCGATGGTCGCCCCGGCGGGCGGATTTCAGCTTCTTGTAGAGTAAGCCGATACGGCTGACAAGCGGGTGAGGGATGCGCCTGTTATGCGATGAAATGCTGATACGTCTATGCCGTTGGCTGCGCGCGGCCGGCTACGACACTGCTCTGGCTAGTCCGGGAACCGCCGACCGCGAGCTGATGCGGCAGGTGGTGGCCGAGCGCCGCCTGCTGCTCACCCGCGACCGCGAGTTCCTGGAGCGGCGCGAGGCGCACCGCCACGTGCTGCTCCTGGACAGCACCGACCTGGAGCGGCAGGCCGCCCAGCTGCGCGTGCAGCTCGGCATCGACTGGCTGTACCGGCCGTTCAGCCGCTGTCTGCTCTGCAACGCCCCGCTGTGCCCGGCGGCGGCCGAGCAGCGCCCGCCGGGCGTGACCGGCGAGGTGCTGGCTTGTTGCCGTTGCGACAAGATCTACTGGGAAGGGGCGCATGTGCGGCGCATGCGCGAGCGGTTGCGTAACTGGGCGGTGCCAAAATAATAACGATTCTTATTTATTGTGGGGCGCGCTAGAATCGCTGCCTATCCAACCTTAGCGATCGAGGTCCTTCCCGTATGAAGAAGCTGTGCGTCGCCTTGCTGGGATTGGTGATGGCGGGAACCGCGGCGGCCGCCGAGGTCGTGGTGTACTCCGCTCGCAACGAGCAGCTGATCAAGCCGGTGTTCGACGCCTACACCCAGGAAACGGGGGTGACGGTCAAGTTCATCACCGACAAGGAAGGCCCGCTGATGGCGCGGCTCAAGAGCGAAGGCCAGAACACGCCCGCCGACCTGCTGCTGACGGTCGACGCCGGCAACCTGTGGCAGGCGGCGCACGCCGGATTGCTGCAGCCAGTGCAATCCGAGGCGCTGAACAAGAACGTGCCGGCGCATCTGCGCGATCCCGACAACCAGTGGTTCGGGTTGTCGGTGCGCGCCCGCACCATTTTCTACAACCCGACCCTGATTAAGCCGGAGCAGCTTTCCAGCTATGAGGATCTGGCCGATCCGAAGTGGAAGGGCAAGCTCTGCCTGCGCACCTCCAAGAAGGTCTACAACCAGTCGCTGGTGGCGATGCTGATCGCCCAGCACGGCGAGGCGGTGACCGAGCGGGTGGTCAAAGGCTGGGTCGCCAACCTGGCTGCGCCGCCGTTCCCGGACGATACCAAGATGCTGGAGGCCATCGCCGCCGGGCAGTGCCAGGTCGGCATCGCCAACACCTACTACTTCGGCCGGCTGCTCAAGCGCCAGCCCGAGCTGGAAGGCAAGGTGGCGTTGTTCTGGGCCAACCAGGACGGCAGCGGCGTGCACGTCAACGTGGCCGGCGCCGGTCTGACCAAGTACGCCAAGCACAAGGACGAGGCGGTGAAGCTGCTGGAGTGGCTGTCCTCGGAGAAAGCGCAGAACCTGTTCGCCGACGAGAACATGGAGTTCCCGGTGAACCCGGCGGTGAAGCCGGCGCCGGCGGTGGCGGCCTGGGGCGCGTTCAAGCCCAGCGTGATCAACGTCGCCAAGGCCGGCGAGCTGCAGGGCGATGCCGTCAAGCTCATGGACCGCGCTGGCTACAAGTGAGCGCGGGCGGCGGGGGCGGCGTTCGCCGCTCCCGCCGCGAACCTGTCGCTGCGTCCCCCGGTCGCTGCAATGCGGCGCTCTCTTTGAGGCTCATATAACTCGTGCTCTCCCGTCGTCGACTCCTGCCGCTGCGTGTCGCCGTCTGGGCGGTGGCTTCGCTCGCGGCGCTGCCGCTCGTCGTCGTGCTCTCGTCTCTGCTGCACCCGGAGACCGCCGTATGGGCGCATTTGGGCGAGCACGTGCTGCCGGAGCTGATCGGCACCACGGCCGCGCTGGTGCTCGGGGTGTGCGCCGGCGTATTGCTGTTGGGCGTGTCGCTGGCGTGGCTGACGGCGGTGTACGAGTTCCCCGGGCGGCGGTTCTTCAACTGGGCGCTGATGCTGCCGCTGGCGATGCCCGCCTATGTGCTGGCCTTCGTCCAGGTCGGGCTGCTCGACTTCACCGGGCCGCTGCAGACCGTGCTGCGCGGCTGGTTCGGCGCCGACCTGCGCCTGCCCGAGATCCGCAGTCTGGGCGGCGCGGTGCTGGTGCTGTCGCTCAGCTTCTATCCCTACGTCTACCTGCTGGCGCGCGACGCCTTCGCCAGCCAGGGCCAGCGTGCGCTCGAGGTCGCCCAGTCGCTGGGTCTGACCCCGGCCCAGGGGTTCTGGCGGGTGGCGCTGCCGCTGGCGCGGCCGTGGATCGCCGCCGGCGTGCTGCTGGCGATGATGGAAACGCTCGCCGACTTCGGCGCCGTCTATATCTTCGGCGTCGATACCTTCACCACCGCCATCTACAAGGCCTGGTTCTCGCTGTTCTCGCTGCCGGCGGCCACGCAGCTGGCGTCGCTGCTGGTGCTGGCCGCGCTGACGCTGATGTCGCTGGAGCAGTGGCAGCGCGGCTGGCGGCGCTATACCCCCACCGGGCGCAGCCAGGTGGTGCGCCGGCGTCGGCTCACCGGCTGGGCCGCCGCCGGCGCCTGCGGCTTCGCCGCGCTGGTGCTGGCGGTGGCGTTCGTGGTGCCGGTGGCGCAGCTGCTGATCTGGGCGATCGAGGTGGCGCCGCAGGATCTGGATGCCCGCTACCCGGCGTTCATCGGCCGCTCGCTGCTGCTGGCGGTGCTGGCCGCGTTGCTGGTGGTGGGGCTGGCGCTGGTGGTCGGCTACGGCGAGCGACGGATTCGCGACCGCTCCACCATGCTGGCGGCGCGCATCGCCTCGGTCGGCTACGCCATCCCCGGCACGGTGCTGGCGGTGGGCGTGTTCGTGCCGGTGGCGTGGCTGGACAACGGGCTGATCGATGTCTTCGGCCTGCAGACCAGCGCCGTGTTCAAGGGCACAGTGGCGGTGATGCTGCTGGCGTTGGCGGCGCGCTTCCTGGCGGTGGGACTGCAGCCGATCAGCAGCGGCCTCAACCGGGTGTCGGTCAATCAGGAGCAGGCGGCGCGTAGCCTGGGCGCGGCCGGCGCCACCCTGGTGTGGCGCCTGCACTTGCCGCTGCTGCGCCGTAGCTTGATGACCGCCGCCCTGCTGGTGTTCGTCGATGTCATGAAGGAGATGCCCATCACCCTGATGACCCGGCCGTTCGGTTGGGACACGCTGGCGGTGCGGGTGTTCGAGATGACCTCGGAAGGCGAGTGGGAGCGGGCGGCGCTGCCGGCGGTGGCCCTGGTCCTGGTGGGGCTGCTGCCGGTGATCATGCTCACGCGCACGGCCGAGGGCGCCCGCGCCGCAGCGAGCGGTTACGCTGGCGCGACGGTGACGGAGGTAGTGCGATGATCGGTGCCCAATTGCAGCTCGATGCGGTCCGTGTCGGCTACGGCGGCAAGCCGGTGGTGACGGACGTCAGCTTCCGCCTGGCGCGCGGCGAGATCGGCTGCCTGCTCGGCGGCTCGGGCTCGGGCAAGACCACGCTGCTGCGCGCCATCGCCGGCTTCGAGCCGGTGATGGGCGGCGAGATCCGCCTGGCCGGCCGGGTGGTGAGCTCGGCCGGCCAGGCGGTGCCGGCGCACCGAAGGGGCGTCGGCATGGTGTTCCAGGACCATGCGCTGTTTCCGCACCTGTCGGTGGCTGACAACGTCGGCTTCGGGCTGCGCGCCCTCACGCGCGCTGAGCGGGCGCGGCGGGTCGACGAGCTGCTGGCGCTGGTGGGGCTTGCCGAGTACGCCCACGCCTGGCCGCACGAGCTGTCCGGCGGTCAGCAGCAGCGGGTGGCGCTGGCGCGGGCGCTGGCGCCCAGGCCGGCCCTGGTGCTGCTCGACGAGCCGTTCGCCAATCTCGACGTCGGGCTGCGCGAGCGCCTGTCGTACGAAGTGCGCGAGCTGCTCAAGAACAGCGAGAGCACGGCCCTGCTGGTGACCCACGACCAGCACGAGGCGTTCGCCATGGCCGACACCGTCGGCGTGCTGGCCGACGGGCGTTTGCAGCAGTGGGCGCGGCCCTACGAGCTCTATCACGAGCCGGTCAACCGGCGGGTGGCGGAGTTCATCGGCGAGGGCGTGTTCCTGACCGGGCGGGTGCGGGCCGACGGCTGCCTGACCCTGGAGCTGGGCGAGGTGGTCTGCCCGCGCGAGCGCGATCTGCCGGTCGGGGCGGAAGTGGACGTGCTGATCCGCCCGGACGACGTGGTGCACGACGACCACAGCCCCGTGACCGCCGTAGTGCGCGCCCGCGCCTTCCGGGGCGCGCAGTTTCTCTATACCCTGGAGCTGGCCAGCGGTGCACGGGTGCAGTCGCTGGTGCCCAGCCACCATGACCACCGCCTGGGCGAGGCAATCGGCATCCGGCTGGAGCTGGATCACGTCATCGCCTTCCCTCGGGGCGGGGAGGGCGCGCACCAGCCGGCCCCGGCCGAATGCAGCGTTCCCACATATCGTTTATAATCCCCGCCCTTCCACGGCCGGACACTGTCCGGTAAGCGTCGGCGCCGCGCCGCTTACCAGACAGCGTTTTCCAAGAGGATATCCCATGTTCTCCAGCGACATGACCATCGCCAGCTTCGACCCCGAGCTCGCCGAAGCCATCCGGCAGGAGCGCCGGCGGCAGGAGGATCACATCGAGCTGATCGCCTCCGAAAACTACACCAGCCCGCGGGTGCTCGAAGCGCAGGGTAGCGTGCTGACCAACAAGTACGCCGAGGGCTACCCCGGCAAGCGCTACTACGGCGGCTGCGAGTACGTCGACGTAGCCGAGCAGCTGGCGATCGACCGCGCCAAGCAGCTGTTCGGCGCCGACTACGCCAACGTCCAGCCGCACTCCGGCTCGCAGGCCAACGCCGCGGTGTACTTCGCGCTGCTGCAGCCGGGCGACACCATCCTGGGCATGAGCCTGGATCATGGTGGCCACCTCACCCACGGCGCCAAGGTCAACTTCTCCGGCAAGTTCTTCAACGCGGTGCAGTACGGCCTGAACCCGGCCACCGGCGAGATCGACTACGACCAGGTCGAGCGCCTGGCCCGCGAGCACAAGCCGAAGATGATCGTCGCCGGCTTCTCCGCCTATTCGCGCGTGGTGGACTGGCAGCGCTTCCGCGACATCGCTGATTCGGTCGGCGCCTATCTGTTCGTGGACATGGCGCACGTGGCCGGTCTGGTGGCGGCCGGGCAGTACCCGAGCCCGGTGCAGATCGCCGACGTCACCACCACCACCACGCACAAGACCCTGCGCGGTCCGCGCGGCGGTCTGATCCTGGCTAAGGCCAACCCGGAGATCGAGAAGAAGCTGCAGAGTCTGGTCTTCCCCGGCACCCAGGGCGGCCCGCTGATGCACGTCATCGCCGCCAAGGCAGTGGCCTTCAAGGAGGCGCTGCAGCCGGAGTTCAAGGAATACGCCAAGCAGGTGGTGGCCAACGCCCGCGCCATGGCCGAGGTCATCATGAGCCGCGGCTACGACGTGGTGTCCGGCGGCACCGACAACCACCTGTTCCTGGTGTCGCTGATCAAGCAGGGCATCACCGGCAAGGCCGCCGACGCCGCCCTGGGCCGCGCCCACATCACGGTGAACAAGAACTCCGTGCCGAACGATCCGCAGCCGCCGTTCGTGACCTCCGGCCTGCGCCTCGGCACCCCGGCGGTCACCACCCGCGGCTTCAAGGAGCCGGAGATTCGTCAGCTGGCCGGCTGGATCTGCGACGTGCTCGACGACATCGACAACGAGGCGGTGATCGAGCGGGTGCGCGGTCAGGTTCAGGAGCTGTGCGCCCGCTTCCCGGTCTACGGGGGCTGACGACCGCGCATGCGCTGCCCGTTCTGCCAGACCCAGGACACGCGAGTCATCGACTCGCGGCTCGCCAACGACGGCGACATGGTGCGCCGTCGCCGCGAGTGCACGGCGTGCGGGGAGCGCTTCACCACCTTCGAGACCGCCGAGCTGGTCATGCCGCGGGTAGTCAAGGCCAGCGGCAACCGCGAGCCTTTCGACGAGCGCAAGCTGCGCACCGGCATGTTGCGCGCGTTGGAGAAGCGTCCGGTGGCCACCGAGGCGGTCGAGGAGGCCATCAACCGCATCAAGAAGCGCCTGCGCGCCAGCGGCGAGCGTGAGGTGCCCTCACGCACCATCGGCGAGTGGGTAATGAACGAGCTGCGCGAGCTCGATCAAGTCGCCTACGTGCGTTTCGCCTCGGTATACCGCAGCTTCCAGGACGTGAGCGCGTTCCGCGAAGTCATCGAGGGCCTTGAGAACAAGGACGGTTCCAGGTCGGCTTCCGGCACCGATACCTGAACGCCATGTCGGCTCGCCCGGTTCGCAGTACGCCATGAGCCCCTCCTTCAGCGCCGACGATCACCGCTTCATGGCGCGCGCCTTGCAGCTGGCCGAGCAGGGGCTGTTCAGCACCCGTCCCAATCCGCGCGTCGGCTGCGTGCTGGTCAAGGACGGTCGCATCGTCGGCGAAGGCGCTCATCTGCGCGCCGGCCAGCCGCACGCCGAGCCGTTGGCGTTGCGCGCCGCCGGCGAGGCCGCGCGCGGCGCCACCGCCTACGTTACCCTGGAGCCCTGCAGCCACCACGGCCGCACGCCGCCCTGCGCCGACGCGCTGATCGCCGCCGGCGTGGCGCGCGTGGTGGCGGCCATGCGGGATCCCAATCCGCGCGTGGCCGGCCAGGGCCTGAACCGGCTGCGCGAGGCCGGCATCGCGGTCGAGTCCGGACTGCTGGAAGAGCAGGCGCGGGCCCTCAATCCCGGTTTCATCAAGCGCATGACCCAGGGGCTGCCGTATGTTCGGATCAAGCTCGCCGCCAGCCTGGATGGGCGCACGGCGCTGGCCAGCGGTGAGAGCAAATGGATCACCTCCGCTGCGGCGCGCGCCGACGTGCACCGGCTGCGCGCGCGCAGTTGCGCGATCCTCACCGGTAGCGGTACGGTGCTGGCCGATAACCCAGCGTTGACCGTGCGCGATGTCGAGCCGCCGGCGCACTGGCCGGGCCAGCCGCTGCGGGTGGTGCTGGACTCGGCGCTGGTGACGCCGCCCGGCGCGGCGGTGCTCGCCGACGGCGGCGCTATGATCTTCCACGATCCGGCGGCTGCGGTCGAGCGGGCGGCGGCGCTGGCCGCCGCCGGCGCGCGCCTGGAGACGGCGCCGCGGCGCGAGGGCAGCCTCGACGTCGAAGCGGTGCTGCGCCGGCTGGCGCAGCTGGAGATCAACGAGGTCCTGGTCGAGGCCGGGCCGACGCTGGCCGGAACGGTACTGCGTTACGGACTGGTCGACGAGTTGGTGATCTACTTGGCACCCCATCTGATGGGACACGACGGCGCGCCGCTGCTGCGGCTGCCCGGTATCGAGACCATGGCCGACCGGGTGCCGCTGACTATTACCGACCTACGCCGGGTCGGCGACGATCTGCGCATCGTCGCCCGGCCGGGCGCGTCCAGCTAGGAGGAGTCGGGATGTTTACCGGAATCGTACAGGCCGTCGGCCGCATCCGCCGCCGCGAGCCGCGCGGCGAGGACATGCGGCTGACCATCGCCACCGGCGGGCTGCCGATGGCGGACGTGCGGATCGGCGACAGCATCGCCGTCAACGGCTGTTGCCTGACGGCGGTGGAGCTCGATCAGGACAGCTTCGTCGCTGATGTCTCCAACGAAACGCTGGTGCGTACCACCCTGGGCGCGCTGGACGTGGGCGACGCCGTCAATCTGGAGAAGGCCCTCACCCTGAGCACGCCGCTCGGCGGCCATCTGGTCAGCGGCCACGTCGACGGCGTGGGCGAGGTCATCGAGCGCCGCCCCGACGGCCGCTCCGAGCGCTTCCGCATCCGGGCGCCGGCCCAAATGGCGCGCTACATCGCCGAGAAGGGCTCGATTTGCGTCGACGGGGTGAGCCTCACCGTGAACGGCGTCGACGGTGCCGTTTTCGACATCAACCTCGTGCCCCATACCTTGTCCGTGACCACGCTCGGCGAGGCCCGGCCGGGCCGGCGCGTGAACCTGGAAGCGGACCTCATCGCCCGCTACCTGGAGCGGCTCATGCTCGGCGAACGGGCGGCCGAATCCGGCAGCGGGGTTACCGAAGAATTCCTTCAGCGCTGCGGCTTCATCAAGCCCTAGGTAGAGATCCATGCAGCTCAATAGCATCGAAGAGATCATCGCCGACCTGCGAGCCGGCAAGATGGTCATCATCATGGACGACGAAGACCGCGAGAACGAAGGCGATCTGCTCATGGTGGCCAGCTTGGTCCGGCCCGAGGACATCAACTTCATGGCGCGCTACGGCCGCGGACTGATCTGCCTCACGCTCACCAAGCAGCGCTGCGAGCAATTGCGTCTGCCGCTGATGGTGGGCGACACCGACAGCAAGCACGCCACCAACTTCACCGTCTCGATCGAAGCGGCGACCGGGGTGACCACCGGCATCTCCGCCGCCGACCGGGCGCGCACGGTGCAGGTGGCGGTGGCGCCGCACGCCAAGCCCGAGGACCTGGTGCAGCCGGGCCACATCTTCCCGCTGATGGCCCAGCCCGGCGGCGTGCTCACCCGCGCCGGCCACACCGAGGCTGGCTGCGACCTGGCGCGGCTGGCGGGCTTCGAGCCGGCGGCGGTGATCGTCGAGATCCTCAACGAGGACGGCTCGATGGCGCGGCGCGACGATCTGATCGAGTTCGCCCGCACCCACAATTTGAAGATCGGCACCATCGCCGATCTCATCGCCTACCGCATCCGCCACGAGCGCACGGTGGAGCGGGTGGCCGAGTGCGAGCTCCCCACCGAGTTCGGCACCTTCCGGCTCTACGCCTATCAGGACAGCGTCGAGAACGCCTTGCACTTCGCCCTGGTCAAGGGCGCGATCAGCGAGCAGGAGCCGGCGCTGGTGCGCGTGCACGTGCAGAACACGCTGTCCGACGTGCTGGCCAGTGTCGGTCCCAACTGCGGCTGGCCGCTGCGCTCGGCGCTCAAGCAGGTGGCCGAGGCCGGTAGCGGCGTGGTGGTGGTGCTGCGGCGCAAGGACGACGTGCCGGACATCCTCAACCGCATGCGCGGCTACCAGCTCAACACCACGGTCGAGGAGCAGGAGCTCGGGCGCCGGGGCCAGCGCAGCCAGGACTTGCGCACCTACGGTCTGGGCGCGCAGATTCTGTTCGATCTGGGCGTGCGCCAGATGCGGGTGCTGTCGGCGCCCAAGCGCATGCACGGCCTGTCCGGCTTCGGCATGGAAGCGGTGGAGTACATCGAGCCGCAGACCTGAACGTCGCTCTTGCCTAAAGCGGGCGTCTGCACAATGCTAGGCGCCCTTTGCATTAAGGATCAGCCAATGAGAATCATCGAAGGGGATTTCACCCACCGCGACGGCCGCTACGCGCTGGTGGTGGGGCGCTTCAACGCCTTCATCACCCAGAGCCTGCTGGAGGGCGCGCTCGATACGCTGCGCCGCCACGGTGTGCCGGACGAGAACGTTACCGTGGTGTGGGCGCCGGGCGCGTACGAGCTGCCGCTGGTGGCCAAGAAGCTGGCCAAGAGCGGTAACTACGACGCCATCATCGCCCTGGGCGCGGTGATCCGCGGCGGTACCGCCCACTTCGAGTACGTCGCCGGCGAAGCCAGCAAGGGCCTGGCGGCGGTGATGATGGAACACGAGCTGCCGGTGGCTTTCGGCGTGCTCACCGTCGAGAACATCGAGCAAGCCATCGAGCGGGCCGGCACCAAGGCCGGCAACAAGGGGGCCGAGGCGGCGCTGAGCGCGCTCGAGATGGTCAGCTTGCTGGGTAAGCTTGAGGCGCGATGAGCAGGGGCAAACGGCGAGAGGATCCGATCGGCAGGCTGCGCACGCGCGCTCGGCGGCGCGCGTTGCAGGCGCTGTACCAGTGGCAGCTGGCCGGCCAGGATCTGCGTGACATCGAGGAGCAGTTCGCCCAGGAAATGGACATGTCGGAAGTGGACGTGGAGTTGTTCCGCGATCTGCTGTACGGCGTGCCCAAGCGGGTGGACGAGCTGGACGCGCAGTTCCGCCCGTATCTGGACCGGACGGTCGACCAGCTCGACCCGGTGGAGCGGGCGATCCTGCGCATGGGCACGCTGGAGCTGAACGAGCGTCTGGACGTGCCGGCGCGGGTGGTGATCAACGAAGCGGTGGAGCTGGCCAAGCAGTTCGGCGCCGAGCAGAGCCACCGCTATGTCAACGGCGTGCTGGACCGCGTCGCCAAGGCGCTGCCGCTGCGCGCCGCCGAGATCGCTGCCGGCCGCAATCCCTGACCGTCCCATGCCGCTGCCACCGCCCGCCGTCGCCCGTCAGCATCGCCATACCCGCACCATCGAGCTCAACGGCTATGAGCGCGAGGATGGGCTGTGGGACATCGAGGCGCGGCTGGTCGACCGGCGCGGCTACGACTACCACAACCCCTTTCGCGGCGGGCTCGGTCCGGACGACCACCTGCACGAGATGTGGCTGCGCCTGACCGTGGACGACTCGCTGACCATCCGCGAGGTGGCGGCGAGCACCGAGTTCTCGCCGTTTCCGGACTGCCCGAACGCCGCCGACAGCTACCGGCGGCTGGTGGGCCTGCGTATCGGCCATAACTGGATCGACCGGGTCAAGGAGCGCATTCCCAACCCGGACGGCTGCACCCATCTATCCGAGCTGTTGCGGCCCATGGCCACGGTGGCGATCCAGACCATCATGCCGCTGCGCCGGCCGCCCGATCCGAGCAGCGATCGCCCGCCGCCGCTGCTCGACAGCTGCCACGGCTGGCGCGCCGAGGGCGTCGGGGTGGCCACGTTGTTCTCGCGCTGGCACCGCAAGGAGCCGTGAGTTGTCGGAGTTCGAGCTGATTCGCCGCCTCACCGACGGACTGGGTGCCGTCCGTCCGGAGGTGCTGCTCGGCGTCGGCGACGACGCCGCCCTGATCGACGTCGGCACCGCCGAGGCGCTGTGCGTGTGCGTCGATACCATGACGGCGGGCGTGCACTTCCCGGTGGACGCCGAGCCGGCCGCGGTCGGCCACAAGATCCTGGCGGTGAACCTGAGCGATCTGGCGGCGATGGGCGCGCGCCCGGCCTGGGCGCTGCTGGCGCTGACCCTGCCGGCGCCCGATCCGGCCTGGCTGGAGGGGTTCCGCCAAGGTTTCGCGACGTTGGCGGCGGAGCACGGCGTGGCCGTAATCGGCGGCGACACCACGCGCGGTCCGCTCACCATCAGCCTGACCCTGGCCGGCTGGGTCGAGCCCGACCAGGCGCTGCGCCGCGGCGGCGCGCGGGCGGGCGATCTGATCTACGTCAGCGGCACGCTCGGCGACGCCGCCGCCGGCCTGCGCCTGTGGCAGAGCGGCCGTGCCGGGCAGGAAGGCGCCGCTGAGCTCTGCCAGCGGCTGCACCGCCCGCAGCCGCGGGTGGCGCTGGGGCGCGCGCTGCGCGGGCTGGCGAGCGCGGCGATCGACGTCTCCGACGGCTTGGCCGCCGATCTCGGCCACATCCTCGCCGCTAGCAGCGTCGGCGCCACCCTGGAGGCGGCGCAGCTGCCGCTATCGGACACCCTGCGCCGGCTGTGCGGCGACGCCGAGGCGCTGGTGCTGGCGCTCACCGGCGGCGACGACTACGAGCTGTGCTTCACCGCACCGCCGCGGCACGAAGCGGACATCGAGCGGATCGGTCAGCGCCTGGGACTGCGGCTGACCCGCATCGGCCGCATCGACGCCGAGCCGGGGCTGCGGCTGGCCGACCCGCAAGGCCGGCGGCGGCCGCTGCCCGGGCACGGCTACGACCACTTCCGGAGCGGACCGGCATGAAAGCGCGGCCCGCGCCCATATCCGTGAGCCTGGTCAACCCAGTGCATTTCCTGGCCGTGGGCGGCGGCGCCGGCTTGGCGCCGTGGATGCCCGGCACCTTCGGCACCCTGGTCGGCATTCCACTGTACCTGCTGCTGGCGCAGCTGCCGCTCGCTCACTACCTGCTGATCACCGCCGCGCTGTTCCTGGTCGGCATCTACCTGTGCGGCAAAACCGCCCGCGACGCCGGCGTCCATGACCACCCGGCCATCGTCTGGGACGAGATCGTCGGCCTGCTCATCACCATGGCCGCGGTGCCGCCGCACTGGGCCACCGTGCTCGCCGGCTTCCTGGTGTTCCGCACGCTCGACATCGCCAAACCCTGGCCGATCGGCCTGCTCGACCGCTACGTCAAAGGCGGTTTCGGCATCATGATCGACGACGCCGTCGCCGCGCTGCTCGGCGTGGTCATCATGCACCTTGGCCTGGCTTGGTGGGGGATGGCTTGAGCCAGCGCCGACGCGCCGGACCTAACCCGGCGAGGCGCCGTCGAGCGCGGCCCGTTTAGAAGCTGTTTGTGCTGTCCATATCTGCCGTTACGGGCGCTGTGCTGATAAAGGCGGTATACTGGCCGGGCGCACCATTCCGAGGGATCGTTTAATGACGAACGAACGCAACGGCAACGTTGTTCGCTTGTCGGGCATTCGGCATGCCTGCGGAGACTGCAGCCTGTTCGAGCTGTGTCTGCCGGTAAGTCTCGGGAAATCGGATATCGATCTGCTCGATGAGATCGTGCAGCGTCGCCGTCCCCTGGCTAAGGGCGATCATCTCTACCGTTCGGGCGATCCGTTCCACGCCATCTACGCCGTGCGCGCGGGCGCCCTGAAAACCGTCGCGATCAGCGAGGATGGGGAAGAGCAGGTCACCGGCTTCCACCTGCCGGGCGAGATGCTGGGGTTCGACGCCATCAACCACGGCGTGCACCCGTGCAGCGCCATCGCTTTGGAGACCACCAGCGTCTGCGAGATCCCGTTCGAGAATCTCGAAGAGCTGGCGATGCGGATTCCGGGGCTGCAGCACACCTTGCTGCGCATCATGAGCAAGGAAATCTTCCAGGATCAGGAGATGCTGCACGCGGTGGCCAAGCGCACCGCCGAGGAGCGGCTGGCCATCGTGCTGCTGAGCTTCTCCGAGCGCTACGCCAAGCGCGGGTTGTCGGCGGTGCGCTTCCGCCTGCCGATGTCGCGCAGCGATCTCAGCAACTACCTGGGGCTGGCGCCGGAGACCATGAGCCGGCTGTTCAAGCGCTTCCAGGAGCAGGGATTGGTGACCAGCGACGGCAAGGAGATCGTCCTGGAGAGCATCGACGGCCTGCGCGAGATGGCGCACCAGAGCATGGGCGCCGGTCCCAGCCGCTACTCCCGCAAGGGGCTCGTCTGAGCCGCCGGCCGCCGCGCGGCCTATCCTTCCTCCAGGCCAGACCGGCCGCGGCCGGTCAGCGCTTGGCGAACTTCGCCGCCAGCAGTTCGAGCTTGCGCTGAGTGCGCTGCGCGGCGTCCTCGCGCTTCTGCTTCTGCTGCGGCCGGCGCGGGCGCTGCGGTTTCTGCGGCCGCCGCGCCGCTTGCCGGGCTTTGATCTGCTCCAGCTGTTCGCGGGCGTGCGCCTGCTCCTGCTCGGTCACGTCGCCGGCCACGCTGCCGTCGAGATTGATGCGCGGCCGCTTCTGCACGATGGCGTTGTAGTAGGCGGGCGAGCGCGTGTAGATGGCCAGCGCCTGGCGCACCAGCCAGCCCGGCGTCTGCTGCCAGTCCGGATCGTTCGCGAGGTCGGCGCGCAGCTTCTGCTGGATGCCGATCGCCAGCGGCCGGATCTTGTCGCGCTCGCGGGTGAAGCAGTTCGGATAACGCTCGACCAGCCGCGCGAGGAACTCCCGGGCCTCGGCGCCGCGATCGCGCTTTGCTTGAGCTTGTACGGTTTCGGTCATGACGGGGTTACTCGCTACCGCCTCGGCTTGTTGTGGTCGGCATTGTGGCAGATTCCGGCCCGTTAGTTGAACTGTCGCCGCCGGTTCGGTGCCCGGCGCCGTCGAGCGGGCGAAATTGGCTTTTTAAAGGATTCTTGAAGCCATCTGCTGTGACCTCATATCCGTTGCCGGTATATCCGCTATCACCGACTTCCGGTAACACAACCCGGCCGCTCGACGTCATGTTCAACGCGGCCACGCCCACTGGCCTGCGCCCGGCGGCGGTTCGCCCGCCCAAGGCCGGGAGCGGCAGTGTGCAGTCACGGGGTTCAACAGGTATGGGCGATGTCATTCCGTTTCACAAGCCGAAGCGGTTCGCCACTCAGGGCGACAAGGCACTCTGCCGCAGCGGCCGCCATGACTGGGAGATCGTGCACGCCCAGCGCTTCGATGTGAAACGCGGGCGCCTGGTGACGGTATCGCGCTGCAGGCGCTGCAACGCGATCAAGAACGAAACCTTGTAGCGCGCCGAACGGCGGATTCCGCCTCATGCGAAGTAGGCGGCGAGAAACTCCTCGAAGGTCTGGGAGCGATCGGCCTCCAACTCCGCTTGCTGCGCCAGCGACAGCCGTGCCGCCTCGCGGTAGGCGGCGATGGTCTCGGCCGGCAGCGGCAGCGTCTTGAAGTGGCGCTCGTGCGCGCGCGACATGCGCATGGCGAAGGCGGTGAACGATTCGCCGCGCGTTTCCATCTCGCTCAGTACCCGTGCTGACGGCGTCAGCAGCGGATCCTCCACCGCCCGCCGCTGGGCGGCGACGGCGCGGCCGTATAGCGGCTCCGGGTTGCCGGCGTCGAGCGCGGCGGCGATTGGCTCGAGCGCGTCGAGCAACGCCAGCGCCCAGCTTTTCAACGGCAGCTCCTGGCTGTGGCGGCGCAGGGTCAGGCCTGGCTCGCGGCCGCGACCGGCGGCCAGCGCCTGATTGTGGCTGATCTCCCGCTGCTCCTCGGCGTTCACCGGGGGGCTGTCCTCCAGCAGGCAGAACCACAGCAGCGCCTCGATCAGCCGCAGCGAATCGGCGTCGACCCCGGTGGGCGCGAACGGGTTGACGTCCAGGGCGCGGATCTCGACGTACTCCACGCCGCGCCGGGCCAGCGCCTGGGTCGGCCGCTCGCCCTTGTGCGGCACCGCCTTGGGGCGGACGAAGCTGTAGTACTCGTTCTCGATCTGCAGCACGTTGCCGTTGAGCTGCTGCCATTCGCCGTTGGCATCGTGCGTGCCGAGCGCGGTGTACTCGGGGTCGGGCGTGAAGATCGCCTCGGTCAGACTGGAGACGTACTGCGTCAGGCCGTCGTAGGAGACGTGCAGATTGGCCTGCGCCTTGTTCTTGTAGCCGATGTCGCTCATGCGCAGCGAGGTGGCGTACGGCGCGAACAGGGTACAGGCGTCGAAGCTCTGGAAGCTGTGCGGGCGCCCCTGCAGGAACGAGCGGCAGACCGCGGGCGAGGCGCCGAACAGGTAGGGCACCAGCCAGCCGTATCGCTGGAAATTGCGGATCAGCCGGAAATAGCCGGCCGAGCGATAGGCGTCCACCGGGCCGTCGGCCCCTTCCAGCCGCTGCAGCAGCGGCCAGAGCGAGCGCGGCAGGGAGAAATTGAAGTGCACGCCGGCGATGGCCTGCATCATGCGGCCGTAGCGCAGTCCCAGGCCGCGCCGGTAGATGTGCTTGAACAGGCCCAGGTTGGAGGTGCCGTAGCGGGCGATGGGAATGCTGTCGTCGCCGCCGACCACGCAGGGCATGCTGGTCGCCCACAGCAGCTCATCGCCGATGTGCTGGTAGGTGAAAGCATGCGTGTCTTCGAGCGAGCGTAGCGTGCCGCTCAGCTCGGCGAACGGCGGCGTGATGAACTCCAGCAGCGCTTCCGAGTAATCGGTGGTGATCGTCGGATGGGTGAGCGCCGAGCCCAGGCTGGCCGGATGCGGCGTCTGCGCGATATGGCCTTCGGGGCTGACGCGCAGGCTCTCCTTCTCCAGCCCCTTGAGGCTGCCGCGCAGCGCCTCGGTGCCGCCGGCGTCGAGCAGTCGTTGCAAACGTTGGCGATAGGCGTGGAACAAATGCTGTCAGCTCGCTGCAGGCACGGAAAACGGCGGTTTCACGCCCGCCGGCTGCGCCGCGGCGGCTGTCCCGGCGCGCGCCGTCTGACCGGCGACGAGCCGGAATCCGCCGTCGTGCTCGATGTTGAAAGCCTGGGGCATGAAAACCTCTGCGCAATGGCCGAGGTCGGATTATTGCGAACAATCCCCGCTCGGGAAAGACCGAGCGGCTACAGCAGGCCGGTCTGCAGGCGGGCGGCTTCCGACATCCGCTCCGCGCTCCAGGGCGGGTCGAACACCACCTCGACGGCTGCTTCGACCACGGTCGGCACCAGCAGCACCTTGCTGCGCACGTCGTCGGCGAGGATGTCGCCCATGCCGCAGCCGGGCGCGGTCAGCGTCATCTGGATGTCGACCCGGCGCTGGTCGTCGCCGATGCGGCGGATCTCGCAGGCGTAGATCAGCCCGAGTTCGACGATATTGATCGGTATCTCCGGGTCGTAGCAGGTGGCCAGCTGCGCCCAGACCAGATCCTCCACGTCCTTGTCGGTCGGGTTGTCGGGCAGGGTGGGCAGCGGCAACGGCTCCTTCCCCAGGGCATCGGCGTCCTTGCCGGCGATGCGGAACAGGTTGCCGCCGGCGTAGACGGTGAAGCTGCCGCCCAGCGCCTGGGTGATGGTCACCAGGGTTCCCATGGGGATGATCCCTTCCTCGCCGGAAGGAATGCGCACCGCATCGCAGTCTCGGGTCAAGGTGACGGGCTCTTGCCGGTGGTGATTCATGGCGGTTGCCTCCTGAGGACTGCTGCGGCGCAATATCTTAGCAGTTTGGTCAGGAATGGCGCAGTGCAATGGCGCCGCCAACGGGGCCTAGCGCGGCTTGGCGAAGGGGCTCACGCCGCGGGCAATTCGATCCGGAACAGCGCGCCGCCCAGCTCGCCGCGGTCGACGGCGATCGTGCCCTGGAATGCGCTCACCAGCTCGGCGACCACCGCTAGGCCGATGCCGTGCCCCGGCACTTGCTCGTCGGCGCGCCGGCCGCGCTCCAGCACCAGCTGCGCCTGCTCCGGCCGGATGCCGGGGCCGTCGTCCTCGACCTCCAGCCGCAGGCCGCGCCGCCCGCCTGGGCCGGCGGCTAGGGGGGTGATTGACACCCGCAGTCGCTGCCGGCCCCACTTGAAAGCGTTGTCCAGCAGATTGCCGAGCAGCTCCATGAGATCGCCCTCGCTGCCGTAGAACACCGGCTCGCCACTGCTGCGCAGCTCGCAATCCAGCGTCTTGTCGGGGTAGGCCTTGCGCAGGGTCTGCAGCAGCCGCTCCAGCACCGGCTTCACCGGCAGCGGCGCGGCCAGCGTCTCCGGCGCGGCGGCGGCGGCGCGCCGCAGCTGGTAGTCGACCGCGGCGTCGATGCGGGCGATCTGCTCCAGCGCTTCCGGCGGTGCCTCGGGCAGGCGGTCGAGCGCACCGCGCAGCACCGCCAGCGGGGTCTTGAGGCTGTGGGCGAGGTTGGCCAGCGTCTCCTGATAGCGGCGGGCGCGGCGGCGCTCGCTGCTCAGCAGGGCGTTGAGGCCCTGGGTGAGACCGAGGATCTCGGCCGGATAGCGCCCGTGTAGCAGCTCGGCGCGGCCTTCCTCGATGGCGCGCAGATCGGCGGCGACCCGCCGCAGCGGCAGCAGGCTCCAGCGCAGCACCAGCAGCTGGGTCGCCAGCAGCACCGCGCTGGCCGCCCCCAGCCAGCCCCACAGGCTGCGGCGGAAGGCCGAGAGCTGGGCCTGGTAGCTGGTCAGATCCTCGGCGACGTGCACGGTCAGGGTCCATTCCTTGCCGCCGGCGTCCTCCCAGGACAGGCCGTAGGCCAGGGTATAGAGCGGCTGGTCGCCGGCCAGCTCGCGCTGGAAGCGGGTGTCGCCGGGAGCGAGGCGTTGCTCCGGCTCCCACGGCAGCCCCAGCAGCGACGGTGAGCGCCAGATCTCGCCGTGCTCGTCGATCACCCGCGCGTACAGCCCCGAGCCGGGCGTGCTCAGGCGCGAATCGGGCAGGGCGTGGGGCAGGCGCAGGCCGCTGGCGGTCAGGTCGGCGGCGGCGAGGATGGTGTAGAGGGTGCCTTGCAGGCGGTCCTGCTGGGCTTGTTCCAGGCTCTGGCGGAAGGCGTTGTCGAGAATGCTGCCGGTCAGCCCGAGAAAGGCCACCAGCACCACCGCGGCCACCACCAGCAGGCGGCGGTTGAGCGACACCACCTCGCGCCGTGAGCCGGCGGCTTCCCCGATCGGCGCGGTCATTTCGGCGGCGCGAGGGCGAAGCGGTAGCCGCGGCCGCGCAGGGTCTCGATCGGCTGCAGGCGGTTGTCCGGATCGAGCTTCTTGCGCAGGCGGCCGATGAACACTTCGATGGTGTTGCTGTCGCGGTCCTGGTCCTCCTGGTACAGGTGCTCGGTCAGGGTGGCCTTGGAGATCACCTCGCCGGGATGGAACATCAGGTATTCGAGCAGCCGGTACTCGAAGGCGGTCAGCTCCAGCGGGCGGCCGTCGATCTGCACCTGCTGGCTGCGGGTGTCCAGGCTGATCGGCCCGAAGCACAGCACCGGCCGGGCGAAGCCGGCGGCGCGCCGCAGCAGCGCCGCGACCCGCGCCAGCAGCTCCTCCATCTCGAAGGGCTTGACCAGATAGTCGTCGGCGCCCGCCTCCAGGCCCAGCACCTTGTCCTGCCAGCGGCCGCGGGCGGTGAGGATGAGGATGGGAAAGCGTTTGTCCTCGGCGCGCAGGCGCTGGATCAGGTCGATGCCGGGCAGCTTGGGCAGGCCCAGATCGATCACCGCCAGATCGACCGGGTACTCGCGGCCGAAGTAAAGCCCTTCCTCGCCGTCGACGGCGGTGTCGACCGCGTAGCCGGCGGCGCGCAGCCGTTGCGCCAGCTGCTCGCGCAGCAGCGGTTCGTCTTCGACCACCAGAAGCCGCATGGATCGGTCCTGTCCGTTCGCTTTGTTAGAAGATGCGCCCGCTCTGCGGGTCGACCCGGAACACGCGTACCTGGCCTTTCTTCACCAGCACCCGCACCAGGTAATAGGTTCGGCCGTTCTCGTGCACGGTTTCCGCCGCCAGCACCTTGCCGCCGGTGCTGGCGCGCACCCGTTCGGCGGCCTCCTGCAGGCTGATGAGACCCGCTTGCGCGAGCTGCAGCGGCGGCCCGGCGCTGACCGGCGGCGGCGCGGCGGCGACGAGCAGCAGAGCCGTCAGAGCGGCGAGTACGGCGCGACGAGTGGTCATGCGATCCTCTTCAGATGCCGTGGCCGTCGGCGCGCCGGACGCGCCCGACTTACAGCACCGGCGTTACCGAGACCCGCACCCGGATGCGGCTGCCCGGATCACGATCGGTACGGGTGTAGTAGTCCCGTCCATTGTAGCGGTAGTGGACGTCATAGCCGACGATGCGCTCCTCGCTGTGGCTCACCTGCACCGTCTCGCAGCGCTCCTCGTAGGCAGTGCGGCTGCGGCTGGGCCCGCGCGACAGGTGATGGCCCACCGCCGCGCCGGTGACCGCGCCGACCGCGGTCATGGCCTTGTTGCCGTTGCCCTTGCCGAAGTGGTTGCCGACCACGCCGCCGACGATGCCGCCCAGCACCACGCCGGCGATGTTGCCGTCGTCGCGGTCGTGATAGGTCACCTGCTCCTGCCAGCACTGTTGTTCCGGCCGGGAGACGTGGACCACGCGGGTGATCGGGGTGGCGCTGACGACCTTGGCGTAGTCGTAGTGGTCGTCGCCGCGGCCGGCGACGGCCGTGCCGGAGGTGTAGGCCAGGCTGGCGGCCAGCAGGATGGCGAGCGTCTTGTTCGGTTTCATGTCTGCCTCCCTGGAACTTGCGGTCGGCGCCGGCGGATTCGCCGTGCTTGCCAGCCAGCTTAGGCGGGGGCGACTGAATGGAACCTGAACGGGGAGCGTCGGGTGGGCGGAGGGCTAAAAAACGAAGGGGGCGTCGTGGACGCCCCCTTGCGCGGCGGATCGAGCGATCAGGAAGCCCACTCCTGACGGTCGCGGGCGATGCTGATCTCGCGCTGGATCCGGTAGTCGGAGCTCAGCAGGGCTTCGTTCAGTTCGTTCTCGGCGCGCGGCGAGAAGTGGCTGAGCACGGCGGTGATGACGGCAACGGCGAGGAGCACGATGAGACCCATGGCAAAGTCCCTCCAGCAATCGGTAGATCCAGGTCCTGCGGTGTCGGTGCTTGGCGGCGGGCCCGGCATCCGCGTTGAGGGAATTATCAGTCGATGGATGTTGCGTCGCAACATAGAAAAACTCGCCGTTCGCGATAGTTTTGCTAATGCTAGATTTCCTGACATGCCAGTAAGTTGCGTGCGTTCGGCAGCGCCCCGCGCGGCGCCGGCGGGCAAGGCGCATGATGCGCTGCACAGCGCCTGAGGCGGGCGGCATCTTGAGACCTCGCTCCCAAATCACCAACCCCTTATATGGCGCGGCCCAGGCCGCGGGTGAATGCGGGAGAGCGCGATGAAGAGGATGATGACCCTGTGGCTGGCGGTTCTGTTGACCTGTGTCGTGACCGCCTGCCAGACCAAGCAGGATACTGGCACCCTGGCCGGCGTCGCCGCCGGGGCCGCGGTCGGCTCGGCGGTGGGCGACAGCACCACCGCCACCCTGCTGGGCGCGATCGGCGGCGCCCTGCTCGGGCGGGAGATCGGCCGGCGCATGGATGAGCGGGATCGCCGCGAGGTGGCCTCGACCCTGGAGGATCAGCCCACCGGCGAAACCAAGTCGTGGACCAACCCGGATACCGGGCAAACCTACGCGGTGACGCCCACCGACACCTTCGAGCGGGACGGCCAGCCGTGCCGGAAATTCCGGATGGACGTCGAGGGTGAGCAAGAAGAGGTAGTCGGCACAGCGTGCCGCAACAGTGAGGGGCAATGGCAAATAGTGGGTTGACGGCGGTCGCCGATGACGCTGGCCGTGCGCGCCGCGACGGCGGTCTCGCCGCGTTCGCTTGGCAGGATCTGCTGCGGCGGCGGCGCGGCGCGTGGCTGGAGGCGCTAGGCCTGGGGCCGCGCCAGACGCCGGCTACCGAGGTGGCGGCGCGGCCGGGCTATCGGCTGCTCGATTACGGCGGCGAGGGCGAGGCGCCGGTGCTGATCGTACCGGCGCCGATCAAGCAGGCCTACATCTTCGATCTGCTGCCGGCGCGCAGCGTGGTCCGGCAATGCCGCGAGCGCGCTCGGCAGCGGGTGTTCATGCTGCATTGGACGCCGCCCGGCGCGGCCGAGCGCGGGCTGGCCGAGTACGTCGGCGGCGATCTCGACGGGGCGGTGGCGGCTGTGACGGCGCTGACCGGACGCGCGCCGGTGCTGATCGGCCACTCGCTCGGCGGCACCTTCGCCGCGCTGTACGCCGCGCTCCATCCGGAGCGGCTGCGCGGCCTGGTGCTGCTGGAGGCGCCGCTCAAGTTCGGGCAGGACGCCTTCGCCGCCATGGTGCGGCGGCCGCAAGCGCAGGCGCTGCTGGAGGGCGACGGCCCGGTGCCCGGCAGCTTTCTGAATGTCGCCAGCGTCAGCGCGGCGCCGGAGGCGTTCGTCTACGAACGCCTGGTCGACCGTCTCGCCTGCCTGAGTCAACCGCAGGCCGCCGAAGTCCACCTGCGGGTGGAGCGCTGGACCCTGGACGAGATGCCCATGGCTCGGCGGCTGTTCGCCGACGTGGTCGGGCAGCTGTTCCGCGACGACCGCTTCATGCGCGGCGAACTGGTCATCGCCGGCCAGCCGGCCCGCCCCGAGCACGCGCAAGTTCCCCTGCTGGCGGTTGCCGACCCGCGCTCGCGCGTGGTGCCGGCGCAGGCGCTGCGGGCGTTCTTTGACCAGGTGCGGCACCCCGCCAAGCGCTGGCTGGAGTACCACGGCGACGTCGGCGTCGGGCTGCAGCACGTCGGGGTGCTGGTGGGCGAGAGCGCGCACCGCGAGCTCTGGCCGGCCATCTGCGACTGGATCCGCGAGCGCGACTGAGCGGCGCGGTTTCAGGCCTCCCGCAATTCCCGCAGCTTGCGGTAGAGCGTGCGCTCGCTGATACCTAGCCGCCGTGCCAGCTCGCGCTTATCGCCGTGGAAACGCGCCGCCACCGCCGCCAGGTAACGACGCTCCAGTTCGGCCAGCGGTACGATGCCGTCTGGATCGTCGTCCGGCGGGTCGCCCGCCGCGCCGCGCACCTCGTCCGGCAGATGCTCGAGGTGGATGGTCTCGCCGTCGGCGAGCAGGGTGGCGCGCTCCAGGATGTTGCGCAGCTCGCGCACGTTGCCGGGGAAGGGGTAGGTTTGCAGGCACAGCTCGGCGGCCGGCGATAGCCGCAACGGCCGCTCCGGGCTGATGCGCCGCAGGAGGGTGTCGACCAGCAGCGGCAGGTCGTCGCGACGCTCGCGTAGCGGCGGCAGCGTGATCGGGAACACGCCGATGCGGTAGTACAAATCCTCGCGGAACTCGCCGCGGCGCACCATCGCCTTGAGATCGCGGTGGGTGGCGCAGACCAGGCGGAAGTCGGCGCGCTGTGGCTCGGCGCTGCCGACCCGGCGGTAGGTGCCGGTCTCCAGTAGCCGCAGCAGCTTGACCTGCAGCGCGAGCGGGATGTCGCCGACCTCGTCCAGGAACAGCGTGCCGCCCGAGGCCGCTTCCACCAGACCGCGGGTGCGGGTGTGGGCGCCGGTGAAGGCGCCGCGCTCGTGGCCGAATAGCTCGCTCTCGAACAGGTTCTCGTTGAGCCCCGAGCATTCCACCGGCACGAACGCGCCGTGGCGGCGCGGGCTTAGCTCGTGCACGGTGCGCGCCACCTCCTCCTTGCCGGTGCCGGATTCGCCCAGCAGCAGCACCGTCGCTTCGCTCGGCGCCACCCGCTCCACCAGCTCCAGCATGCGGTTGAAGGCCGGCGAGCGGCCCACCAGCCCGCGCTGGCGCGGGTGGGCGCTGGCGCTGTGCGTCGGGCGCAGCACCTCCACCAGATAGCGCACTTTGCCCCCGGCGTCCCGGATCGGACGGGTTTCCACGTCGACGTGCTCCTCGCCCTGCGCGGTGTGATGCAGATGCAGCACGCGCTGCGGCTCGCCGCTGCGCAGGCTGTGCCTGAGCGGGCAGTGCTCGCCGGCTTGGTCGCAGGGCAGGGGACTGTGGTGGGAGATCTGATGGCAGCGCTGTCCGACCACCGCCATGCCCCCGCCGTAGCGCGCCAGGTAGGCCTGGTTGGCGGCGAGGATGCGGTAATCCGGGCTGAGCAGCACCGCCGGGTCGCGGTAGCCGTCGAGGATGGCGGCGATCTCGGGCAGGGCTTGGAGCGGTGAGGCAGTAGCGGTCATGGCGCGTTGCTGCAGGCGAATGTCATTTTGACAGCCATGGTAGCGTGCTCTCTGCCATTTTTGGCAGTCATGGCGTGTCCTTTGGGCCCGAGTCGCGGCAAGATCATTAATTAATCAACGAGTTATCTGGGCACCGGCGGTTCCCGAACGCTGGCACGGGGTTTGCGATTGCTCCGGCAAGCACAGGAGAACGCCTGGTCATGTCGTCCCGTTGTGTTCCCTCCGACGTCTCCCGCCCGACCGCGCGGTCCTGGCGGCGCGATCGCCTGATCCGCGAGCTGGCGCTGATGCTGCTGCTCAAGCTGGCGCTGTTGTTCGCGCTGTGGGCGGCTTTCTTCGCGCCGGACCGTCGTGTGCCGGTGAGCGATTCCCGTGTTAGCGAGGTGCTGCTCGGTGACGGGCGGCCTGTACAGAAGGAGAGCGAGTGATGGTTGCCGACTCGGTGGTGGAGTTGTCGCGGCTCCAGTTCGCGCTGACCGCCATGTACCACTTCCTGTTCGTGCCCCTGACCCTGGGGCTCGCTTGGATTCTGGTGATCATGGAGTCGGTCTACGTGATGACCGACAAGGAAATCTACAAGGACATGACCCGCTTCTGGGGCAAGTTGTTTGGCATCAACTTCGCCCTCGGGGTCACCACCGGTATCACGCTGGAGTTCCAGTTCGGCACCAACTGGGCCTACTACTCGCACTACGTCGGCGACATCTTCGGCGCGCCGCTGGCCATCGAGGGGCTGATGGCCTTCTTCCTCGAATCCACCTTCATCGGCCTGTTCTTCTTCGGCTGGGAGCGGTTGAGCAAGGTCCAGCACCTGGTGGTGACCATCCTCACCGCGCTGGGCTCGAACCTGTCGGCGCTATGGATTCTGATCGCCAACGGCTGGATGCAGAACCCAGTGGGCGCCGAGTTCAACTTCGAGACCATGCGCATGGAGATGACCAGCTTCGCCGAGCTGGTGCTCAACCCGGTGGCGCAGGTGAAGTTCGTGCACACCGTCGCCGCCGGCTATGTCACCGGCGCCATGTTCGTGCTCGGCATCAGCGCTTGGTATCTGCTCAAGGGCCGCGATCTGGCTTTCGCACGGCGCTCGTTCGCGATCGCGGCGGCCTTCGGACTGGCGTCGATCCTGTCGGTGATCGTGCTCGGCGACGAGTCCGGCTACCTGCTCGGCGACGTGCAGCAGGTCAAGCTCGCCGCCATCGAGGGCGAGTGGGAGACGCAGCCGGCGCCGGCCGCCTTCACCCTGTTCGGCGTGCCCGACGATGAGGCCATGCGCACCGACTACACAGTGAAGATTCCCTGGGTGTTGGGGCTGATCGCCACCCGCTCGGTCGACGAGCCGGTGCTCGGCATCAAGGAGCTGATCGCGCTCCACGAGCAGCGCATCCGCTCCGGCATGCAGGCTTACGCCCTGCTGCAGAAGCTGCGCAGCGGTGACTACGACGAGGCCGACCGGCAGGCCTTCGAGCGGGTCAAGGGCGATCTCGGCTACGGGCTGCTGCTCAAGCGCTACACGCCGGCGGTGGTCGATGCTAGCGACGCGCAGATCGCCATGGCCGCACGCGACACCATCCCCAAGGTCGCGCCGCTGTTCTGGTCGTTCCGCATCATGGTGGCGGCCGGTTTCCTGATGCTGTTCATTTTCGCCGCCGCGGCCTGGTGCACGGTCAAGCGCACGGTCGAGCGCAAGCGCTGGCTGCTGCGTCTGGCGGTGGCGGCCATTCCGCTGCCGTGGATCGCCGCCGAGCTGGGCTGGTTCGTCGCCGAGTACGGCCGCCAGCCGTGGTCGATCGGCGGCATCCTGCCGACCCGCCTGAGCGTCTCGACGCTGGCGCCTGGCGATCTCTATTTCTCGCTGGCCGGTTTCGTCGGCTTCTACACCCTGCTGCTGGTCGCGGAGCTGTACCTGATGTTCCGCTTCGCGCGCCTGGGGCCGAGCAGCCTGCATACCGGCCGTTATCACTGGGAAAACGGCGCCGCCGAGCCGCGCCCGGCGCGCGAGGAGGGCTGAAGCATGCTGCTCGATTACGAAACGCTCAAGCTGATCTGGTGGGTGCTGGTGGGCGTGCTGCTGATCGGTTTCGCGGTGACCGACGGCTTCGACATGGGGGCGGCCGTGCTGCTGCCCTTCCTCGGCCGCAACGACCGGGAGCGACGCGTGATCATCAACACCGTCGGGCCGCACTGGGACGGCAATCAGGTGTGGTTCATCACCGCCGGCGGGGCGATCTTCGCCGCCTGGCCGCTGGTGTACGCCGCGGCTTTCTCCGGCCTCTACATCGCCATGCTGCTGGTGCTGTTCGCGCTGTTCTTCCGTCCGGTGGGCTTCGATTACCGCAGCAAGATCGAGCACCCGACCTGGCGCGCGGCCTGGGATTGGGGCCTGTTCGCCGGCGGCGCGGTGCCGGCCGCGGTGTTCGGCGTGGCCTTCGGCAATCTGCTGCTGGGACTGCCGTTCCAGTACGACGAGTCGCTGCTGCCGACCTATACCGGGTCGTTCTGGCAGTTGCTGAATCCGTTCGCCCTGCTGTGCGGGCTGGTGAGCCTGACCATGCTCACCCTGCACGGCGCGGTGTGGCTGCAGCTGCGCGCCGGCGAGCCGCTCGCCGAGCGGGCGCGGACGGCGGCGAGTTGGGTGGGCCTGGCGTTGTTCGTGGCCTTTGCGGCGGCCGGGGTCTGGGTGGCTCTGGATATCGACGGCTATAGCGTGGTCAGCATGCCGTCCCCGGCCGCCCAACCCAACCCGTTGGCGAAGCAGGTGGCGCAGGCCGACGGCGCATGGCTGGCCAATTTCGCCCGCTACCCGTGGCTGATCGCCGCGCCGGCGGCCGGTCTGCTGGGCGCGCTGGCGACCGTGCTGCTGACGCGGCTGCGGCGGCCCGGCTGGGCGTTCCTCACCAGCGCGCTGACCATGGCGGGCGTGATCCTCACCGCGGGCGGCGCGCTGTTCCCGTTCGTCATGCCCTCCAGCGTCATGCCCAACGCCAGCCTCACGCTGTGGGACGCCACCTCCAGCCACTTCACGCTGCAGGCGATGTTCTACGTGGCCGTGGTGTTCGTGCCGATCGTGCTGGCCTACACCGTCTGGAGCTACCGGGTGATGTGGGGGAGGGTCACCGTCGAGCAGATCGAACGCAACCGGCACACCGCTTATTAGGAGACGATCATGTGGTACTTCGCCTGGATTCTGGGGGTGACGCTGGCTTGTGCCCTGGGTGTGATCGCTGTCCTGGGGCTGGAGTTCGCGGAGCGCCATGAGGGCGGCGATGGCGACCGCTAGCGGCGCCGGTCGGGGGCGGCGGTTGCGCGCCTTGCCGGAGAGCGTGCCGGCGAGAGGGCTGTCGCTGCTGCTCGCCGGCGGCTGGTCGCTGCTGGTGCTGCTCTACCCGGCCGCGGTGGCGCCGCTCGGGCATGGCCGGCTTAGCTTGCTGCTGTGGGGCGTCGCTATCGGCTTCGTGCACGGCGTCGGCTTCACGCCGCGCCATCCGGTCGCGCGCGTGGCACTGAGTCCGCTCCTGGGGTGGGCGCTCGTGCTACTGTGCGCATGGTCGCTTTGGCATAAGGCTCTATAACGATGAATGGTCGACTGCAACACTTTCCCGTAGCGCTGTTCGCCGCGGTGATGGGCCTGTCCGGGCTGGCGCTGGCGCTGCAACAGGCGGAGCGCGTGCTGGGGCTGGCGGTGCCGGCCGGTGCGGCGGTGGCGGCGCTGGCTGGCTTGGCCTTCGTGCTGATCGCCGCTTTCTACGGGGCCAAGCTGCTGACCTTCCGCGCCGCGGTGATGGCCGACCTCAACCATCCGGTGCGGATGAGCTTCGCCGCTACCTTTTCGGTGAGCCTGATCCTGCTCGCCACGCTGGCCCTGGGGCCGCTGCCGCGGTTGTCGGCGGCGCTATGGTCGGCCGGCACGCTGATCCATCTGCTGCTGACGCTGTACGTGCTCAGCGCCTGGGTGTTTCAGCCGCGCTTCCAGATCCAGCATCTCAACCCGGCGTGGTTCATCCCGGTGGTCGGCAACATCCTGGTGCCGCTGGCCGGCGTGCATCACGCCGGCGACGAACTCAACTGGTTCTTCTTCTCGGTGGGGCTGCTGTTCTGGCTGGCGCTGTTCGCGCTCATCCTGTACCGGCTGATCTTCCACGGCGCGCTACCGGAGCGGCTGCAGCCGACCTTGTTCATCCTGATCGCGCCGCCGGCGGCGGGCTTCCTGTCCTACCTGGCGCTGACCGGCAGCATCGACGCCTTCGCGCGGGTGCTCTATTACGGCGCGCTGTTCCTCACCCTCTGGCTGCTGACCCAGGCTCGGCGCTTCCTCAAGCTGCCGTTCTTCCTGTCCTGGTGGGCCTACTCCTTCCCGCTGGCGGCGGTCACGGTGGCGACCATGACCATGTACCACCTCACCGGCGACGGGCTGCTGTACCTGTTGTCGTACGGCCTGCTGTTCGTGCTGCTGGTGGTGGTGACCTGGCTGACGGTGCGCACCGTGTTCGCCATCCGCTACGACCAGATCTGCGTCGAGGAAACGGCGTAGCGGCCGGCGGGCGCTACGCGGTCACTGCGCGGCGGTGAGCGCCTGCACCCGCCGCGCCGCCTTCACCGCCTGCTCCAGCGCTCGGTGCAGGCAGCCGAGCTGATCCAGGCGCGCTGCCATGTGCTCGACCGGCAGTCCGCCCTGGCTGCCGGTGCGCAGCAGCAGATCCTTCAGCGACTGGTATTCCGTCTGGGCCTGTTGCAACAGCGGCTCGTAGTAGCCGGGGTGGAAGCTGTCGCCCTCCGGGTTGGTGCTGCGCAGCAGGCGCTCGGCGGTGCTGCGCAGCTGCGCCAGCGACTCGGCCAGGGCCGGATCGGATACCGGCGGCGGCAACGCGGCGCGCAGGTTGGCGACCTCCAGCGCACGCCGGGTCATGTCGTCGTAGCACTGGCTGATGCGCAGCACCTGCGGCAAGGCCTCGGCCACGTGCGGCGGAATCGCCGCCCGCCGCTGTAGCTTGGCGACGAAGTCGGCCATGGCGTGGGTGAGCGCTTCCACCGTCTGCTGGTCGCGCGCCAGATGGTCGGCGTCGCGGTTCGGCTCGGCCAGCACGCCCTGAACCGCGCGGTGGGCGATGCGGCCGATCCGCGCCAGCTCCAGCCGCAGCGCCTGCAGGGCGGCAACCGGGGTGGCGGCGGCGTTGTGATCCAGGTGCTGCGGCCGGGACTCGTCCTCGGCGGCGGCGCGGAAGCGCGCTTCCAGGAAGCGGGCCAGCCGCCAGGTGAACGGATACAGCGCCGCCAGGCCGATCAGATTGATCAGGGTGTGGAACAGGGCCAGCAGCAGGGCCGGCTGACCGCTCAGATTCAGGGTTTCGCCGACCAGGCGCAGTACCGGTAGCAACGCCGGCAGTAGCGCGAACGCGAGCAGGCCAGCGACGACCGTGCAGACGATGTACGCCGTCGCCGCGCGCTTGGCGGCGGCGGTGGCGCCGATCGCCGCCAGCAGCGCGGTGGAGGCGGCGCCGACGTTGGCGCCGATGATCAGCGCCGCGCCGGCGGCGAGCGGGATCATGCCGCCGGCCACCGCGGCCAGCACCGCCGCCAGCGCCGCGCAGGTGGATTGCAGCACGGCGCTGAGCACGGCGCCCAGCACCAGCAGGCCGAGCAGCGCGCCCCAGTTGTTGATGTCGAACGAGGCGGCCACCGCCGCGGCGTCGCCCTCGGCGAAGGTGGTCTTCAGCACTTCGATGCCGAGCAGGAACACGCCCAGTCCGGTGAGCAGGTCGCCCACCAGGGCGCGGCGCGTGGCGCTGCCGTTGATGCGCAGCAGCGCGCCGATGGCGATGGCGGGCAGGGCCAGCGGTTCGAGTTGCAGGTTGAAGCCGAGGCCGGCCACCAGCCAGCCGGTGACGGTGGCGCCGAGGCTGCTCCCGTGGAATACGCCGATCGCCTGCGTCAACGACAACAGCCCGGCGTTGACGAAGCCCAGGGTGGCGGACACCACGGCGCTGGAGGATTGGGCGGCGGCGGTGAGCAGCGCGCCGGCGAGCAGGCCGCGCAGCGGCGAGGAGATCCAGTCGCCGAGCAGTTGGCGCGGGCTGTCGCCGGCGGCGAGCTTGAGGCCGTCGGTCAGCAGGCGCATTCCCAGCAGGAACAGGCCGATACCACCGGCGAAGGATAGAAGGGCCGTCATAGTTGTTGCTTCCAATGCGCGATGTATGGCGCCCGTTTCTCGACGAAACAGGCTATTAGACTTTAGCGCGTCTTTGGGCGAAGAGCCGTGACCGGGGTGGCAGGCATCACCCCGTCAGGGTTTTTCCCAGTCCCTCACCCGGCCGGGCACGATCCGGAAACAGGGATGCGGTTCGGCCGTATCCAGGGCACGAAGCGCTCGGTGGCGCGGCGGATCGCGTACCTGCAGCTTGCGCAGCAGATGGGCCCATTCATGGTCGAGCTGACCTTGCGTCTCCTCCATGGTCAGCGCGGTCGCCGGTGCGTGGATGCGTCGGCGGTCGAAGCGGTAACCGCGCGCGGCCGTCTCGTCGGCCACCGCGTGCAGGTAAGCGGTGATCGCCGCCAGTGGGTCCGGGGCCGCGCGGAAGCGCACCAGCTGTGGGTGATGCCGATAGCCCCGGGTCTGACCGCGCAGCACCGCCTGCGCCAGCAGGGCCTCGCGCCACAGGGCCACCAGGCCGCGGGCGTCGAGGTGCTTGGGGTGTACGGTCCAAAGTCGCATGATGCCGTCCTGCGCGCTGGCGCCAAGGCGATGGCCGCGGGAGCCGGCTATTGCTCCTGCAGACTGCGCCGTTGCCGCCACTCGGCGATGGTCTTGAGCACCAGCGTGATCACCGCCAGCGTCGCCAGGAGCGAAGCGGCGGCGAAGGCGCCGGTGGCGTTGTAATCCTGATACAGCAGCTCGACGTGCAGCGGCAGCGTGTTGGTCTCGCCGCGGATGCTGCCGGACACCACCGACACCGCGCCGAACTCGCCCATAGCGCGGGCATTGCACAGGATCACGCCGTAGATCAGCGCCCATTTGATGTTGGGCAGGGTCACCCGCCAGAAGGTCTGCCAGCCGCTGGCGCCGAGCACGGTGGCGGCTTCTTCCTCCTCGCTGCCCTTGGCCTGCATGAAGGGGATGAGCTCGCGCGCCACGAACGGGCTGGTGACGAACACGGTCACCATGATCACGCCGACCACGTTGAACATCAGTTGGATGTCGTGCTCGGCCAGCCAGCCCCCGATCCAGCCGCGCGAGCCATACAGCATCAGGTACATCACGCCCGCCACCACCGGCGACACCGAGAATGGAATGTCGATGAAGGTGTTGAGCAGCTTCTTGCCCGGAAAGTCGAAACGGGTCAGCAGCCAGGCGGCGGCCACGCCGAACACGATGTTGATCGGCACCGCCACCGCCGCGGTGAGCAGGGTCAGGCCGATGGCGTGCACGGTGTCCGGGTGGATGAGGTTGTCGACGTAGACCCGCCAGCCCTGGGACAGCGCCTGGGCGAAGATGGTCGCCAGCGGCATGAAGATCAGCAGGACCGCGCCGATCACGCCCAGCGCGATCAGCAGCCGGCTGACCAGGGTGTGCTCCGCGCGTACCGAAGAACGCTTGGCGGTGTCCATCAGCTCCTCCGCTCGTAGCGCGCCACGTAGGCCTGCAGGATATGGATGGCGAGCAGCAGCACCAGCGCCGCCGCCAGCACCGTGGTGGCGATCGCCGCCGCCGCTTCGTAGTCGTACTCCTCGAGCCGGATCATGATCAGCAGCGCGGTGATCTCGGTCTCGAACGGCATGTTGCCGGCGATGAAGATCACCGCACCGAACTCGCCCAGGCTGCGCGCCAGCGCCAGGGCGAAGCCGGTGAGCAGGGCGGGGGTGATGGTGGGCAGTACCACGCGGCGGAAGGTTTGCGCGGCGGTCGCGCCCAGGGTGTGCGCCGCCTCCTCCAGCTCGGGCTCCATTTCCTCCAGCACCGGCTGCACACTGCGCACCACGAACGGGATGCTGGTGAAGGCCATGGCGATGGTGATGCCCAGCGGGGTGTACGCCACCTGAATGCCGATCTGCTCCAGCAGCCGGCCGTACCAGCCGTTGCTGGCGAACAGGCCGGTCAGCGCCACGCCCGCCACCGAGGTGGGCAGCGCGAACGGCAGGTCCACCGCCGCGTCCAGGAAGGTGCGGCCGGGAAAACGGTAGCGGGTCAGGATCCAGGCCAGCAGCAGGCCGAAGCCGACGTTGAACAAGGAGGCGGCCAGCGCCGAGCCGACCGTGACCCGGTAGGAGGCGAGCGCTCGTTCCGAGGTGATGATCGCCCAGAACTCGGACGGCCCGAGGCCGCCGGTTTTGATCAACAGGGCGCTCAACGGCAGCAGCACCACCAGGCCGACGAACAGCAGGGTGGTGCCCATGGTGATGCCAAACCCCGGCAACACGCGGCGCGGCCTAGGGAAGGCCAACGATTTGACGCTCATCCACTATCTTCCAAAAGCAAGCGGCCGGTGCTGGCGCGCACCGGCCGTCCCAGAGCCGAAGAATGGGCGGTTGGCCGATCAGCGGCGGCGTTTTTCCATGGCCTGGTCGAACAGACCGCCGGAGGCGAAGTGTACCTTCTGAATCTGCTCCCAGTCGCCGAGCAGCTTCTCGATCTGCACCAGCTCGGTCGCCGGGAACTGATCGGCGTACTTCTTGGCGACGCTTTCCGAGCGCACCCGGTAGTAGCGTTGCGCCAGAATCTCCTGACCCTGCTCGGAGTAGAGGAACTTCAGATACTCCTCCGCCACCTTGCGGGTGCCGCGCCGGTCCACGACCTTGTCTACCACGCTCACCGGGAAGTCGGCGATCACGGTGACGCTGGGCACCACCACCTCGTAGGCCTCGTCGCCGTACTCGCGGCGAATGTTATGGGTCTCGGCCTCGAAGGTCAGCAGCACGTCGCCGATCTTGCGCTCGACGAAGGTGGTGGTGGCGCCGCGGCCGCCGGTGTCGAACACCGGCACGTTGGCCAGGAACTTGTTCATGAATTCGCGGATCTTGGCCTCGTCGCCGCCGAACTGCTTGTGCGCCCAGGCCCAGGCGCCGAGGTAGCTGTAGCGGGCGTTGCCCGAGGTCTTGGGATTGGGGAACACCACCTTCACGTCCGGCCGCGCCAGATCGCCCCAGTCCTTGATGTTCTTCGGGTTGCCCTTGCGCACCAGGAACGCCGGCGCCGAATAGTAGGGCGAGCTGGCGTGCGGTAGCCGCTCCTTCCAGCCCTTGGCCACCAGGCCGGCGTTCTCCAGCGCGTCGATGTCGGTGTATTGGTTGAAGGTCACCACGTCGGCCGGCAGGCCTTCCATGATCGCGCGCGCCTGCTTGGACGTACCGGCGTGCGATTGCTTGATCTCGACCTGCTCGCCGGTTTTCTCCTGCCAGTATTTCTTGAAAGCCGGATTGATCTCGGCGAACAGCTCGCGGGCGACGTCGTAGGACGCATTCAGGATCTCGGTGGCGGCTCGGGCCGGTGCGGCGACGACGCTCAAACCCAGCAGCAGCGCGCCGAGCAGTTGGTGCTTGCGCATGATGTCCCTCGTGGAAGCGATGTCAGGTTGGCCGAACGGCCGCTGGTCCCATGATAAGCAGTCGGATTAATAACCCCAAAGAATATATCGTGCTTTAGGTATTGCCCTCGGTGCTAAGCGTTGCCGGGACTCGCTTATGGTCTAGGGGCATATCGACATAAGAAAACGATTCTTCACAGCACCCAGCCTGGCGGCTAAGGTCGCGTGCTGATATCGCCGGAGGTCCGGGTATGAGCATCAGGGTCGAACAAATCTACAAGCGTTTCGGGAACTTCGTGGCTCTCGACCACGTCGACCTGGACATTCCCAACGGCGAGCTGGTGGCGCTGCTGGGGCCGTCCGGCTCAGGCAAGACCACGCTGCTGCGCGTCATCGCCGGCCTGGAGCAGCCCGACGCCGGTCGTGTGCTGTTCTTCGGCGAGGACACCACCAATATTCACGTGCGCGACCGCAATGTCGGTTTCGTGTTCCAGCACTATGCCCTGTTCCGGCACATGACGGTGTTCGAGAACGTGGCGTTCGGCCTGCGGGTGCGGCCCCGCCGGCAGCGTCCTTCCGAGAAGGAAATCCGCGCCCGCGTCCAGCGTCTGCTGGAGCTGGTGCAGCTGGAGTGGCTGGCCGACCGTTACCCCAACCAGCTCTCGGGCGGTCAGCGCCAGCGCATCGCCCTGGCGCGGGCGTTGGCGGTCGAGCCCAAGGTGCTGCTGCTGGACGAGCCGTTCGGCGCGCTCGATGCCCAAGTCCGCAAGGACCTGCGCCGCTGGCTGCGGCGGTTGCATGACGAGATCCACGTCACCAGCGTGTTCGTCACCCACGACCAGGAGGAGGCGCTGGAAGTGGCCGACCGCGTGGTGGTCATGAACAAGGGGCGGATCGAGCAGATCGGCTCTCCCGAGGAGGTCTACGATCACCCCGCCACGCCGTTCGTCTACCAATTCCTGGGTAGCGTCAACCAGCTGCCGGGCCGGGTCGAACGCGGTGTGGCCAAGCTCGACGGCCTGACCCTGGCGGTGCCGGAGCACGCCGACGTCGATGATGCGCCGGCGGTCGCTTACGTACGTCCGCACGAGATGGAAGTGCTGGCGGCGCCGACCGGCGACGGAGCGCTGGCCGCCGAGGTCGCGGACATCGCCATCGTCGGACCAGCCGTGCGTCTGGAGCTGGTGACGCGCGACTCGCGTACACCGGTATCGGTCGAGCTGCCCAAGGAGCGCTACCGCCAGCTGCGGTTGGCGCGCGGCGCTACCGCCTACCTGCGGCCGATCAACACGCGCGTGTTCCTGCGCGCGGAGGAAAGGAGCGAAGTCGCCTGATTCCTTAACGCGTCTCGGCACTTACGGTCGGCCTCGATACGAACCTGGGGCAAGCGGCCGAATGGCCGCTTGACCTTTTTATTTGGCTGGCTAAAATGCGCGCCTGCTTCGGCGGTGAGC
>ERZ777003.771-NODE-771-length-58292-cov-27.287257_pt1 | contig 58292 bp, 50 predicted proteins | sample MGYA00374956_ERZ777003 | MGnify/ENA primary metagenome ERZ777003 (study PRJEB29302, sample SAMN06268252) | bioreactor metagenome | isolation source: Joint BioEnergy Institute, California, USA | place: USA:Joint BioEnergy Institute, California, USA | collected...
GGGGAAAGTCACCGGCCACGAGACGCTCGAAGAGCGCCTGCTGCCAGGGAAACGGCGCATGGCCCGTCAGGGCTTCGAACCGGGAGGGGAGCGAATCCACGGGTCTGTCTGTCCCTTTCGCGTGCGGTTCGTGTCACCGACCGCACGAGACTGAATTGTCGAACGCTGGAAGGATACACGAGAGGGTGTGACAGATCAGGTCAGGGGCTCTGAATTGCAGTCAACGAGCTTCATACCGACCGATTGGATATCCCCATCTGTGTCGGCGAGCCCGTCGTCGGCTCGCGCTCGTCGGCGCACACCTCGTTGCGAACCCGGAGGACGCCGGAGATCGCTCGTCGCTCGCCGGGCCGTCGCGCTACCCCAGGCGCTCCCGGAAGTCGCGCTCGTGAACAATCAGCAGGTGGTGCCCTGCCCGCCGCAGGTTGTACGCCTCTCCACGGAGCGCGCGGAACGACTGTTCGCGCACGGCGCCGCCCGCTCCACGCCGTCTGGACCGCGGGCGTGAGCGTCAGCTCGAAACGCGCGCGGAGGAAGGGGCGCATCCCCGGCGCACCGCCGTGGAACCATCGACCGTCGTCGGCTCACGTCGGCGTCAGCGCGTCGACATCCGTTCGAAATGCGAAGGGATGAAGACGTGCGACAGCGGTCACGAACCGGCAGTCTCGCCGGTGTCGCCGGCCGCCCGTACCGTCTGCACCACCGTCCGACGGATCACGCGCCGCCAGAGCGTGTCCGGATCCCGATCGAAGACCGCCGCCGCGTCGCCCTCGATCACGTGCCACGCGCCGTCATCGAGCTCGGCCTCGAGCTGGCCCGGCGCCCAGCCGGCGTAGCCGAGATACAGCCGGAAGTGATCCGTCCCGGGCTCGTCGGCGAGCCGGCGGCGCAGCGCTTCTGCCGAATTGACGATGTGGACCTCGCCGACGATGTGCCGGCCGTCGGGAATCGCGCGCGGCGATCGCACGAGCGCCTGCGCGCTCGACCGCGCCACGGGCCCGCCGGCAAAGACCGGCAGCGTCAGTTCGCGCAGTTCGTCGATCGACTCGAATAACCGGCCGACCGTCACGTCGGTCCGGCGGTTGAGCACGAGCCCCATCGTGCCGTCTTCGGTGTGATGAACGATGAAGACGACGGTCTCGCTGAAGTTGGGATCGGGAAGGCCCGGCACGGCCACGAGCAGCGTGCCGGGACCGATGTCGACGCCGCGCGCCTGCGCGCGAACCGGCCGCAACCCGGCGTCAGCGGTCGATGTCGCGGCCGACAGTCCCGCAAACGTGGCCGCGAGCAGCAGCACGGCCGCGGGCAGCATGCGGCACACGCCGCGCCGCGGCACGCCGCGGCCGGCACGCAGGCGACTCAGCTGGTCCATTGGCGCGTATTGTAGGCCGCCGCGACCGGAACGCTGCGGTCCGGCGGCGGCCCGTCCGCGCCTTACTGGGACTGGGGGCGCCCTGGCGCCCTACGGCCGGTATACGACGCCCGTTTCGCTGCCTTCGACGCTCTGCACGTAGCTCTTCGCGCACGCGGCGGCCGTCAGCGCACCGTCCGACGGCCGTCCGAGCTTCGCGAGCGTCTCGGCAATCCACGGCGGGCTGACGACGTTGACGCGGATGCCGCGTGGCGCCTCGAGCGCGGCCGCGCGCGCGAAGCCCTCGAGCGCCGCGTTCACCAGACTGATGGCGCCGCTGCCAGGCGCCGGCTGCTGCCCGAGCACGCCGCTCGTGACCGTGATCGACCCTCCGTCGTTCACGTGCGCAAGCGCCTGCCGGATCACGTTCACCTGCCCCATCAGCTTGTTCGCGATGCTGAACGCGAAGTCGTCGTCGGTCAGTTCTGCGAGCGGCGCGAAGCGCGCGGCGCCGGCGGCGCACACCACGGCATCGACGTGTCCGACCGATGCGAACAGGGCGCGAATCGACGCGGCATCCGCGATGTCGACCGACGGGTTCGAGCTGCGGCTGGCGGCCACGACGTCGTGCCTCGGCGACAGGGCGTCGACGACGGCGCGGCCGATGGTGCCGGTGGCTCCGATCACGATGATGCGCATGATGATTCTCCTTTCGGCTAGCCTTCGGGCGTCACTTTCCCGCGCCCGGCCTTGATGCGCGCGCGGCGCGCCTTCGACTCGAGCCGGCGCGCCTTCGACGCGGCGGTCGGCCGCGTCTTCCGACGACGCTTCGGCCTCACGAGCGCCTGACGGACGAGCGCGGCCAGCCGCTCGCGCGCCGCCTCCCGGTTGGCCGCCTGCGTGCGATGCTCCCGCGCCTCGACCACGATCACGTCGTCGTCGGCCAGGTAGCGGCGGCCGGCAAGCCGGCGGAGGCGCGCCCTGACGTCCTCGTCGAACGGCGCCGCGCCGAGCGCGAAGCGCAACTCGACGGCCGTCGCCACCTTGTTGACGTTCTGGCCGCCCGGTCCTGACGCGCGCACGAATCGCTCGCTGATGAGACTCTCGTCGAGCACGAGCGCGTCGGTCACCTGAAGCATCGGCGTCTCAAACCGCCACGGCCGCGCAAGGCGGCCGTGCGGTCACGAATGCGTGCGCGGCTGCGGCCTAGCCCACCTTCTGATGGTAGTCCTGCAGCGCCTTCACCGAGAGCCCCTCGCGGCGGATGGCCTCGATGGCGCTGACGGCCGCGGCCGCGCCGGTCAGCGTCGTGATGGCCGGAACACCCTGCAGCATCGCGACGCTGCGTACCGTCTTGTCGTCGAAGAACGACTCGCGGCCGAGCGGCGTGTTGATGACGAGCGTGATGCGGCGGTTGAGCAGCTCATCGCCCACGTGCGGCCGCCCCTCGTTGATCTTGAAGACGATCTCGGCGTCGATACCGTGCGCGCGCAGGTACGCCGCCGTGCCGCGCGTCGCCATGAGCTTGAACCCGAGCCGCGCCAGGTCGCGCGCGATCGGCACCGCGGCGGCCTTGTCACGGTTGTTGACGCTGATGAACGCCGTGCCACCCTGCGGCAGCACCTGCCCGGCGCCCATCATCGCCTTCGCGAAGGCCGATCCGAAGCTTTCGGCGCCGCCCATGACCTCGCCCGTCGACTTCATCTCAGGACCGAGCAGCGTGTCGACGCCCGGGAAGCGCACGAACGGGAAGACCGGCGACTTGACGAACGACCCGCTCACCTCGAGATCTTCCGTCAGGCCGAGCTCGGCCAGCGTGCGGCCGATCATCAGCTTCGCGGCGATCTTGGCAAGCGGCACACCGGTCGCCTTCGACAGGTACGGCACGGTCCGCGACGCGCGCGGGTTCACCTCGAGCACGTAGACCACGTCGTCCTTGATCGCGAACTGTGCGTTCATCAGGCCGACGACGTTCAGGGCGCGTGCGATGCGGCGCGTGTAGTCGCGGATCGTCGCGACGTGCGCCGGCGAGAGCTGGAACGGCGGCACCACGCACGAGCTGTCGCCCGAGTGGATGCCGGCCTGCTCGATGTGCTCCATGATGCCGCCGATGACGACGCCGCCGCTCGCGTCGGCCAGCGCGTCGACGTCGATCTCGGTCGCGTCCTCGAGGAACTTGTCGATCAGGATCGGGTGCTCGGGCGAGGCCTGCACGGCGTGCCGCATGTAGCGCTCGAGCGCCGCCGTGTCGTAGACGATCGCCATCGCGCGGCCGCCGAGCACGTACGACGGGCGGACGACGACCGGAAAGCCGATCGATCCGGCGACCTCGACCGCCTCCTGTGGCGAGGTGGCCGTGCCGCTGGCGGCCTGCGGGATGCCGAGGTCCCAGAGCAGCTTCGCGAAGCGCTCACGGTCCTCGGCGAGGTCGATCGAGTCGGGCGCCGTGCCGATGATCTTCACGCCGGCGGCCTGCAGCGGCAGCGCCAGCTTGAGCGGGGTCTGGCCGCCGTACTGGACGACGCACGACACCTCGCCGCCCGCGCTGCGCTCGCGCTCGACGATCGCCATCACGTCCTCGAACGTCAGCGGCTCGAAGTAGAGGCGATCGACCGTGTCGTAGTCGGTCGACACGGTCTCGGGGTTGCAGTTGACCATGATGGTCTCGTACCCCTCGTCGCGCAGCGCGAAGGCCGCATGGCAGCAGCAGTAGTCGAACTCGATGCCCTGCCCGATGCGGTTCGGGCCGCTGCCGAGGATCATCACCTTCGGCTTCTGCGTCGGCGCCGCCTCGCACTCGGTCTCGTAGGTGCCGTACATGTACGGCGTGAACGACTCGAACTCGGCCGCGCAGGTGTCGATGCGCTTGTAGACCGGCAGCAGGCCGATCTCGCGCCGGTGCTCGCGCAGGCTCTCCTCGTCGATCTTCGCGAGCCGCGCGATGTCGGCATCAGAGAAGCCGGCGCGCTTGGCTTCCCGCAGCAGGTCGTCCGACAGGTCGCGCCCGCCGACCGCCTCGATCGCGCGCGCCAGCTCGACGATCTGCTGGAACTGCGTCAGGAACCAGGGATCGATCTTCGTCAGCCGGTGGATCTCGTCGAGCGACCAGCCGCGCTCGAGCGCGCGGAAGACCGCGAACATCCGGCGGTCGGTCGGGATGCCGAGCGCCTGCTGCAGCGAGACTTCGTCCTCGTCGCCGGCGCCCTGGCCGACGAGCCGCCCCGAGCTGCCGAGCTCGAGCGACCGGAACGCCTTGAGGAACGCCTCCTTGAACGTCCGGCCGATGGCCATCGCCTCGCCCACCGACTTCATCTGCGTCGTCAGCGTCCGATCGGCCTGCGGGAACTTCTCGAACGCCCAGCGCGGCGCCTTCACGACGATGTAGTCGATCGTCGGCTCGAACGACGCCGGGGTGAGCCGCGTGATGTCGTTCGGGATCTCGTCGAGCGTGTAGCCGAGCGCGAGCTTGGCCGCGATCTTCGCGATGGGGAAACCGGTGGCCTTCGAGGCGAGCGCCGACGAGCGCGAGACGCGCGGGTTCATCTCGATGGCGACCATGCGGCCGTCCTTCGGGTTGACCGCGAACTGGATGTTCGACCCGCCCGTCTCGACGCCGATCCGCTGGATGATGCGGCGCCCGGCGTCGCGCATCCGCTGGTACTCGCGATCGGTGAGCGTGAGCGCCGGTGCCACCGTGATGCTGTCGCCGGTGTGCACGCCCATCGGATCGATGTTCTCGATCGAGCAGATGACGACGAAGTTGTCGGCGATGTCGCGCATCACCTCGAGCTCGAACTCCTTCCAGCCGAGGACCGATTCCTCGACGAGGACCTCGTGCACGGGGCTCAGCTTCAGGCCGCGCTCGCAGATCTCGCGGAACTCTTCGATGTTGTAGGCGATGCCGCCGCCCACGCCGCCCAGCGTGAAGCTCGGCCGGATGATGAGCGGAAAGCCGATGCGCGCGGCCGCCTCGAGCGCCTCGGGCAGCGACTTGACGACGGAGCTCTCGGGCACGTCGACGCCGATCGACCGCATGGCGTCCTTGAACTGCAGCCGGTCCTCGGCGAGACGGATGGCCTCGACCGACGCGCCGATCAGCTTCACGCCGTACTTGTCGAGCACGCCCTGCTCGGCCAGATCGACGGCCAGGTTGAGCGCCGTCTGGCCGCCGACGGTCGGCAGCAGCGCGTCGGGCCGCTCGCGCTCGATGATCTGCTCGACGGCCGAGACGGTCAGCGGCTCGATATAGGTCCGATCGGCCGTCTCGGGGTCGGTCATGATCGTCGCCGGATTGCTGTTGACGAGGATGACCTCGAGTCCCTCGGAACGCAGCGCCTTGCAGGCCTGCGTGCCCGAGTAGTCGAACTCGCAGGCCTGGCCGATGACGATCGGGCCGGAGCCGATGACGAGGATGCGCTTCAGGTCGGTTCGCTTGGGCATGGAACGAAAGCTGGTCTCACTCAGGTGCCGGACGCCGGCCGCGCGGCTTCATCCGACGGGCACGGCGCGGGGCCGCGCCGCCGGCAGCCGCCAGCGGCCGGGTCAGCGCGCCTCCATCGCGTCGAGGAACTGCGCGAACAGGTAGTCGGCGTCGTGCGGCCCGGGCGCCGCTTCCGGGTGGTACTGCACACAGAAGACCGGGCGGCTCGCGTGCCGCAGGCCCTCGATGGTGCCGTCGTACAGGTTGACGTGCGTCACCTCGACGCCCGACGGCAGCGAGTCGGGATCGACGGCGAAGCCGTGGTTCTGCGACGTGATCTCGACCCGACCGGTCCGCAGCTCCTTCACCGGGTGGTTGCCGCCCCGGTGGCCGAACTTGAGCTTGAAGGTGCGGGCGCCGAGCGCCAGCCCGAGCACCTGGTGGCCGAGGCAGATGCCGAACGTCGGGACGTCGCTCTCGATGACCTCGCGCGCGTTGGCAATCACGTAGTCGAGCGCGGCAGGATCGCCCGGCCCGTTGCTGAAGAAGACGCCGTCGGGCTTCGTCGCGAGCAGCTCGGCCGCCGGCGTCTTCGCCGGATAGACCGTCACGTCGCAGCCGTGCGCGGCGAAGCGGCGCAGGATGTTGTATTTCATCCCGAGGTCGTACGCCGCCACCTTCAGCCGGCGCTTGCCGCGGCGCGACGGCGCGAGCGTCAGTGCGTCGCCCTCGGGCGGCACGTAGTCGAACGGCTCAAGGCAGCTGACCGTCTGCACGAGGTCGGCGCCTTCCATCCGCGGCAGCTTGCGCGCCTTGTCGACGAGCTCTTCGGGATCGACCCGGCCGGTGGCGATCACGCCGCGCATGACGCCGCTCGACCGCAGCATCCGGACGAGCGCGCGGGTGTCGATGCCGGCAATGGCGACGACGTTGTGGCTGACGAGGTAGTCGCGCAGCGTCCCTTCGGCGCGCCAGTTGCTCGCAATGGGCGACTGCTCGCGCACGACGAAGCCGGCCACCTGCACGTCGCGCGACTCGACGTCAGCGGTGGTCACCCCGTAGTTGCCGACCTCGGGCGCCGTCATCGTCACGATCTGACCGGCATAGGACGGGTCGGTGAGCACTTCCTGGTAACCGGTCATGCTCGTGTTGAACACCACTTCGCCGCCGGCCTCCCCGGCAGCACCGGCAGCCTTGCCTCGAAAGACCGTGCCGTTTTCCAGCGCTAGGACAGCATCCAAGAACGTTCTCCGAAAACCGATCGGTGCATTATTCCTGATCCGGCCGCCGGATGGGAGTGGCCGGCAGGGCCGCCGGGGCGACGAGCAGTCTACATCGGCCCGCCCCCGTTGCCCCAACGGGCGACGGGACGGCCCGCGCGCGCTGTAGTACATTGCCCCGGTGGTGAGCCACTCCGAGACCCTGACGCCCGGCCTCGTGCGCGAGGCCGTTGCCTACGATCGCCTCGCGTGGATGCGGCCGCTCGTGCAGGCGGTGACGCATCGCTTCGACACGGTCGCCCGGCTGTTCGCCGGCGCGCCCGCCGATCCCGAGGCCTGGCGCGCGGTGATTGGCCGACTCGCCGCCGCACCGCGCGATCGCGACGCGGCCGCCACGGTGATTCAGGCGCAGCTGGCGCGCCGCAACGCGCCGACGGCCGCCCAGGGCGCCGCCGCCGACCTCGCCCTGCCCGACGCCATCGCCATCGTCACCGGCCAGCAGGCCGGCCTGTTCGGCGGACCGCTCTACACGCTGCTCAAGGCTGTCACCACCATTCAGATTGCGCGCCGCGCGCGCGAGCAGTACGGCGTGCCGGCCGTCCCCGTCTTCTGGGTCGACGGCGACGACCACGACTGGGAAGAAATCCGCACGTCGCACCTGCTCGATCGCCAGGGCGCGCCGCAGGCCATCGCGGCCATGGACGTGCCGGGCGCCGGCCGGCTGCCGGTCAACGCGCTGCGCTTCGACGCCAGCATCGAGGCGACGGTCGACGCGCTCGCCGCGGCGCTGCAGCCGACCGAGTTCACCGCCGACCTCGTCGCACGGCTCAAGGCGCGCTTCCGCCCGGGCCAGAGCCCGGCTGCGGCGTGCGCCGGGTGGCTCGACGATCTGCTCGGTCCGGAAGGGCTGGTCGTCTTCGAGCCATGGGACCCGGCGGCCAAGCGGCTCGCCGGCGGCGTGTTCGTCCGCGAGCTTGCCGAGCCGTGCGCGTCGGCGCGCGCCGTGCAGGATGCGGCGCAGCTGATGGAATCGCTCGGCCACGCGCCGCAGATCGTCCCGGCCGACGATGTGGTGTGTCTGTTCCGGATCACGGAGGACGGACGGCTGCCGGTGCGCTGTCGCGAGGGGCGCGTCACGGTGGGCGACGAAGAGACGTCGCTCGACGCGCTCCGCCGCGAAGTCGAAGAGCACCCCGAACGCTTCAGCCCGAACGTCCTGCTCCGTCCCCTCGTGCAGGACACAATTTTCCCCACCGCCTGCTACGTTGCCGGTCCCGCCGAGCTCGCCTATCACGCACAGCTCGGCCGCCTCTACGACCTGTTCGGCATCGTCCGTCCGCTCGTGGCGCCGCGCGCGAGCGCGACGCTGCTCGACGGCGCGGCCGTGCGGTTCCTCGAGCGCACGGGCTTGCCGTTCGAAGAGCTGCAGGCCCAGGACGACACCGTGCTCAACCGCCTGCTGGCCGACTCGCTGCCGCCGACCGTGGAGTCGACGTTCGGCGAAATCGAAACGTGGCTGGCCGGCATCGCGCCGAAGCTGACCGAGGCCTCGGCCGCCGTCGATCCCACGCTGGCCGGGGCGGCCGAAACGACCGTCACGCGCATGCGCGAGACGGTGCAGGTGCTGCAGGGCAAGATTCTTCAGGCCGCCAAGAAAAAGGATGAGACGCTCCGGCGGCAGTTCACGCGGACGCGCGCCCTGCTCTTCCCGGACGGGCACCCGCAGGAGCGCCGCCTGAACATCGCCTTCTTCCTCAACCGCTACGGCCCGGACCTCGGCTCACGGCTGATCGACAGCCTGCCGGTCGACGCCAGCGCGCATTACCTGCTGCTGCCCTGACGGCCGGCCCCGCCTGCCGCCGGCCCCCTGGCCGGCCCGTTCGAGCCACGCGCTCGAAGGCCGGGCTTTCGTTTGCCGGAAAAGGACGGCCCCGGGGACGCGCGCTCAGCCGGCGAGCTGTTCGATTTCGCGCCGGCGGCGCGCGTCGGCATCGGCGAACGCCTGCGTAACCACCGCGAGCTGCGCGCGATCCTTCTCGAGCTGCTGCTCCGACACGGCCAGCGCGCGGGCCATCTCCTCGGGCGATGGCCCGCCGGGCGTCCGGCGCTGCTCCACGAAGTACTCCGGACTCAGCAGGCGTGCGAGCCGCGCGGCGTCAATCCCGAAGTGGTGGCCGTGCGCTTCGGCAACCCGATCGAACACCTCGAAGACCCGCTCCGGATGTCCGTCGGTCGCGCGTACGAGATCGGCGGCAAACGCGTGCGCGGCGGCAAACGCCAGGCCGTGCTCCCGCACCAGCGTGTCGGCCAGCTCGGTGAGCGTCACCCAGCTCCGTTCGGCGCGGCCGGCCATCACGCCCGCGTCGAAGGCGGCATCGCCCATCGCCGCCGCCACGAGCGCCACGCCGCGTGTCACGTCGACAAAACCGCGCGCGACGAGCGGCTGCAGGTCGTCTTCGGTGTCGACGATGTCGCCGAACGGCGTGTTGTGCACCGTCGAGACGATGGCCTGCAGCTCGCCGACGCCTTTCGAGAGCAGCGCGCGGGCGTGCTCGAGCGCCACGGGATTGCGCTTCTGCGGCATGATGCTGCTCGTCTGCACGAACCCGTCGCCGAGCCGCAGGTATCCGACCTCGGCCGTGCACCAGCTCAGCAGGTCCTGCACGACCCGCCCGAGACCGAGCGCCGCGTTCATCGCCGCCGCGGCCGCTTCCACCAGGTAGTCGACCGTTGCAATGCTGCCGTACGTGTTCCCGGTCGGCCCGTCGAAGCCGAGCAGGTCGCTCGTCAGCGCGCGGTCGATCGGAAAGCCCGTTCCCGTGATCGCGCACGCCCCGAGCGGCGACCGGTTGACGACGGCAAAGGCGGCGAACAGGCGGGTCGCGTCGCGCTCGAGCTGCTCGACGACGGCGTGCAGGTAGTGCGCGAGCGTGGTCGGCTGGGCCGGCTGGGTGTGCGTCAATGCCGGCAGGATCGTGTGCCGGTGCAGGGCCGCGTGCGCAAGCAGGACCTGTCGCAGATCGCACGTCGAGCCGAGAAGCCGGATGACGTGCTCGCGCAGGCGCATCCGGTACAGGGTCATGTCGATGTCGTTGCGGCTCCGGGCCGTGTGCAGCCGGCCGGCCGCCTCAGGGTCGCACCGGGCGGCGATCAGCGACTCGACGAGAAAGAACAGATCCTCGTGCGTCCCGTCGAATGGCGTGCGGCGCACCTCGTCGGGGTCGACCGACCGGATCGCGCGCGCGATCGTCTTTGCGGCAGCGGCATCGACGATGCCGGTGCGCGCGAGCATCACGAGGTGGGCTTCATGAATGGCGAGGAGCGGGTCGAGGAAGAGCGTCGCGGCGTCCGAGAAGTTCTCGGCCAGGACGAGGCGGACGTATTCGGAAGCAAACGCCATCGGCAGCGCACCCAGCCGCGAAGGTATGCACGCTGCCGGAGCCTGTCAAGCGGCGCCCCGGCCCGTCCGACCGCCGGGCGCGCAGTACGCCCTCCCGTAGACTGCTGACCGTGTCGCGACGCACCTCACAGTCGACCCGATCGACACGCTCGACGCGCAGGGCGCCGGCCCGCGGCCGTGGCGTCCGGGTGCGCGTCCGCCGCCCCTCGCGCCTGCTCCGCTACACGCTCCTGCTGCTCGGCGGCGCGGTGCTGGTAGCGGTTGCGACCGGCGCCGCGCTCTGGGTCACCTTCGCCCGCATCATCGATGAGCGGCTGGCGGGCGGTCCGCCGCAAGCGCCGCGCGTCTACGCGCGGCCGTTCGAGATCCGTCCCGGCCAGGCGCTCTCCGTCGACCAGCTCGTCGCGCGGCTCAACGAAGTCGGCTACGCGCAGCGCGAGGTACCGCTCGGGCCCGGCGAGTTCGCCGTCTCGGAGCGGCGCGTGATGCTCATTCCGCGCAGCACGGCCGGCGCGTCGGCGCGGCCGGTCACGATTGAGTTCACCGGCGGCGCCACGCCCACCGTGTCCCGCCTCGTCGACGCAACCGACCGGCGCGTGTCGGGGCTGACGCTCGAACCGGCCCTGCTCGCCGCCCTCGCGCAGGGCGAACGCCGTCGTCACGTGCCACTGCGCGAGCTGCCCCAGCACGTGATCGACGCCGTGCTCGCCATCGAAGATCGGCGCTTCTTCGACCATCCCGGCGTCGATCCGATCCGCGCCGTCGGCGCGCTCGTCACGAACCTGCGCGGCGACCGGCCGTACCTGGTCGGCGGCAGCACGCTCACGCAGCAGATCGTCAAGAACACGTTCCTCACGCCCGAGAAGACGCTCCGCCGCAAGCTGCAGGAACAGTTCATGGCCATCGTGCTCGAGTCGCGGCTCTCGAAGGAGCAGATTCTCGAGCTGTACCTGAACGACGTCGTGCTGGGCCAGGGCGGTCCGTTCGCCATCCACGGCGTGCCCGAAGCGGCGCGTGTGTTCTTCGGCAAGGACGTCCGGAACCTGTCGCTCGCGGAGGCGGCGACGATTGCCGGGCTGATTCAGTCGCCCTCGCGCCTGGCACCGCTGCGCTATCCCGACCGGGCGCGCGAGCGGCGTAACGTGGTGCTGGCGGCGATGGTCGAAAGCGGCACCGTCACGCGCGCCGAAGCGCAGGCCGCCGCCGCCGAACCGCTCGTCGTCGCGCCGCGCGCGATTGAGAACGAGGCACCGTACTTCGTCGATTACACGAGCCAGCTGATCAACGCACAGTTTGCCGGTCTGCTCGACCGCGGCGGGCGCATCGACATCCACACGACGCTCGACCTGCACCTGCAGCGGCTTGCGCAGGAGGCCGTCGAGGAAGGCATGGCGCTCGTCGACAAGCGCCTGGCCGGCCGCAAGCGGAACGGCCGGCCGCAGGTGGCGCTCGTCGCCGTCGACCCGCGCAGCGGCGAGATTCTCGCGATGGTCGGCGGCCGCGCCTACAGCCAGACGCAGTACAACCGTGCCGCGCTGGCGCGCCGCCAGCCCGGGTCGATCTTCAAGCCGTTCGTCTACCTCGCAGCGTTCGAAGAGACCGCGCGTGGCGCGCTCGATCTGACGCCCGCCACACTCGTGCTCGACGGGCCGGCCGAGTTCCAGACGCCCCAGGGCGTCTATCGGCCCACCAACTACGAAGGTGAGTACGACGGCTACGTCACGCTGCGGGCCGCGCTCGCCTCGTCGCGGAACATCGTCGCCGTCAAAGTGGCCGAGGCGGCCGGCTACGCGAACGTCGCGGCTCTCTGGTCGCGCATCGGCGTCGGCACGCCCGCGCAGCCGGTCCCGTCGATCGCGCTCGGGGTCTTCGAGGCGACGCCCATCGAGATGGCCCAGGCCTACACCGTGTTCGCCAACGGCGGCATCATGCGGCCGCTCACCGCGGTCCGGCGTCTCGTGGCGGACGGGCGCGAGCGCACGGTGGAGCCGGGCGAGGCCAGGCGCATCGCGCGCCCCGACACGACCTACCTCGTCACGAGCATGATGCGCAGCGTGCTCGACGAAGGGTCGGGCGCCTCGGCGCGGGCGAACGGCTTCCTGCTCGAGGCCGCCGGCAAGACCGGGACGACGAACGACCTGCGCGACGCCTGGTTCGCCGGGTTCACGCCGGAGCTGCTCACGGTCGTGTGGGTGGGCTTCGACGACAACCAGCCGCTCGGCCTGAGCGGCGCGCAGGCGGCACTGCCGGTCTGGACCACCTTCATGCGCCGCGCGCTGGCCGGTCGTCCCGACGTGCCGTTCGACGTGCCCGACGGCGTGGTCCTGGCCCGGATCGATCGCGAGACCGGACAGCTCGCGACCGAGAACTGTCCGCATGTGATCACCGAGACGTTCCTGGCCAGCTCCGTGCCGGGCGAAACGTGCCGGACGCACGGCTCGCGATCGTTCTTCTCGCGCATCGGATCGTGGTTCGGATTCGGGCGCTGAGGGGCGGTCGGGGGCGTTTGTTATACTCGTCATTAGCAGTCACACGGCCCGACTGCTAACACCATGACCGATCGCCACCGCCGGATCCTGGCCAGCCTCGTCGCCGAGTACATCGAGCAGGGCGAGCCCGTGTCGTCGGCCCGGCTCGCCGAGCACTCCGCGCTCGGCCTGTCGCCGGCCACGGTGCGCAACATCCTGGCCCGGCTCGAGGAGCAGGGGCTCGTGCGCCAGCCGCACACGTCGGCGGGCCGCGTACCGACGGACTCGGGCTACCGGTTCTACGTCGATCAGCTGCTCGAGTCGCGGCGGCGTCCGCGCGCCGTGCCCGAGCTCGAGGCGCGGCTGCGGCGGTCGGCCACGGTCGACGAGCTGCTCGCGCAGGCTTCGCAGGAAATCTCGCACGCCTCGCACCAGGTGGGCTTCGCCATGGCGGGCGTGAGCACCGCCGTCCGGCTGCAGCACATCGACTTCGTCCCGCTCGACGGCCGGCGCGTGCTCGTCATTGTCGTTGCCCGCGGCGGCCACGTGATTCAGCGCGCGATCGAAACCGACGAGCGCTACGACAGCACGACGCTCCAGCAGGCGGCCAACTACGTCAACACCGAGTTCGCAGGCCGCACGCTCGACGAAGTGCGGGCGGCCATCGTCGCGCGGCTGCGCGAGGAGCGCCTGCTCTGCGACCAGCTCATGTACCGCGCGCTGCAGCTCGCGCGATCGGGCCTGCGCGAGGTCGAGCCGGCCCCCAGCGTCCACGTGCAGGGCGCGTCGTTCCTCATCGACGGCGTGGCGACGGCCGAGGCCGACCGCCAGGGCACACTCGAAGCGCTGCGGACGCTGCTCCGGATGATCGAAGAGAAGCACCGCCTGATTGAGCTGCTGACCCGGTCGATCGAGGAGCCCGGCCTGGCCGTGGTCATCGGTGTCGAGAACGCGTCGCCCGAGCTCAAGCCGTTCAGCGTGGTACTCTCGACCGTGCGCGACGGCGAGCGGACGAGCACGATCGGCCTGATCGGCCCGACGCGCATGCGGTATCAGAAGGCCATTTCGGTGGTCGACGGCGTGTCGCACACCGTGGCCCGCCTTTTCGAGAGTCAGAGCCAGTAAGACATGTCCAACGATCCGATCCCGAACGAAGGTTCGGGCACCGGCGAGACTGCGCCGGCCGACGACAGCGCGTCCAGCGTGGATTCGACCAGCGTGGAACAGCTCCGCCAGGAACGCGACGAGCTTCGCAGCCAGCTGCTGAGGCTGGCTGCCGAGTTCGACAACTACCGCAAGCGCACCGAGCGCGAGCGGCGAGAGCAGATTGAGCTGGCGGCCGCCGACCTGGCGCGCGACCTGCTGCCGATCATCGACGACCTGGAGCGCGCGATCGACGCGGCCGTCGCCACCGACGCCGACGACCCGCGCCTGACGTCGCTGCGCACGGGCGTCGAGATGGTCTACAAGCAGTTCCTCGACACACTCCGCAAGCGCAACATCGAGCCGATCGACGCCGTCGGCGCGCAGTTCGATCCGGAATGGCACGAAGCCGTCGCTACCGAGCCGGCCGGGGATCGGGCCGACGGCGAGGTGGTCGGCGAGGTCCGGCGCGGCTACCGCATCGGCGAGCGCCTGCTCCGCGCGGCGCTCGTCCGCGTGGCCAAGGCCTAGACGATGCGCGATTACTACGAGGTCCTGGGCGTTCCGCGCGGAGCGTCCGAGCAGGACATCAAGAGCGCCTACCGCAAGCTGGCGCTGAAGTACCACCCCGACCGCAACCCGGGCGACGCCGAAGCCGAGGAGCGCTTCAAGGAAGCGGCCGAGGCCTACGCCGTGCTCGGCGATCCCGAGAAGCGCGCCCGCTACGACCGCTTCGGCCACGCGGGGGTGTCGGGCCAGGGCGCCGGTCCGGGCGGCTTCGACGCCGACATCTTCGCCGACTTCTCCGACATCCTCGGTGACTTCTTCGGCTTCGGCGGCTTCGGCGGCCGGTCGCGCCGCCAGGGGCCGGTGCGCGGCTCCGACCTGCGCTTCGATCTCGAGATCTCGTTCGACGAGTCGTACACCGGCAGCGAAAAGACGATCCAGATTCCGCGCGAAGAGACGTGCACGGCCTGCAACGGCACGCGCTCGGCCTCTGGCGCGGCGCCCGACATCTGCCCCGACTGCCGCGGGTCGGGCCAGCTCCGGTTCCAGCAGGGCTTCCTGATCGTCTCGCGCCCGTGCGGCGCCTGCGGCGCCACCGGGCGCATCGTGCGCGATCCCTGCCCCACGTGCCGTGGCACCGGCCGCACCACGCAGGATCGCCGGGTGACGGTGAAGATTCCGGCCGGCATTGCCGACGGCCAGCGCCTCCGCCTCCACGGTGAAGGCGAGCACGGCCTGCGTGGCGGTCCTCCCGGCGACCTCTACGTCGTCGTGCACGTGACGCCGCACCCGACGTTCCACCGCGAGGGCGACGACCTGCACGTGGAGGTCGCGGTCCCCTTCCACATCATGGCGCTCGGCGGTCAGTTCACCGTCGACACGCCAGGCGGACCGCTGACGGTCGACGTCTCGGCCGGCACCCCGAGCGGCACGGTCAAGACGTTCCGCGGCAAGGGCATGCCCAACGTGAGCGGCCGCGGCCGCGGCAGCTTCCACGTCCGGCTGGTCGTCGACGTCCCGAAGAAGCTGACCAGGGAACAGAAGAAGGCAATCGAGCAGTTCGGCCGCACGATCACCGTCGACAGGCTCGAGCCTACCGCCGCAGACGCCGACGCCGACAAGCCCTTCTTCGAGAAGGTCCGCGACCTGTTCGGCTGATCCCGTGCGCCACTACCCCGCGCTCGACCTCCACTGGCCTGCGCCGCCCGACGACGAGACCGTCGGTCTCGTACTGGCGGCCGTCGACGACGAGCAGCCGACCGCGGTCGAGCCGCAGCCGGGCGGAGTCCGCATCTTCTTCGGCGATGAGCAAGCACGCGATCGCGCCGCCGTCATCGTCGGCAACGCCTTCCCCGACGTCGCACTGTCGTCGAGCCTGATCCCCGACGACAACTGGGCCGAGCGAAGCCAGGCCGGCCTGACGCCCGTCCGCGTCGGACGCCTCATCGTCACGCCCCCGTGGGCGAAGGAGGCGGCGGCCGCCGACGTCGGTCCGGACGACATCGTCCTGACGATTCAGCCATCGATGGGATTCGGCACGGGACACCATCAGTCGACGCGGCTGTGCCTCGAGCTGCTGCAGCGGCACGTGCGCGCCGGCGTGTCGGTCCTCGACATCGGGACCGGGTCGGGCGTGCTGGCCGCGGCGGCGGTCCGTCTCGGCGCCGGGCGGGCGCTGGCGGTCGACTACGACACCGACGCGCTCGAATCAGCACGCGAGAACATCGACGCCAACGGCCTCGCCGATCGCGTCACGCTGCAGGTGTTCGACCTCGCGGCGGGCCGCCTGCCGGAATCCGCACCGTTCGATGTCGTGTGCGCGAACATCACGGCCGGCGTGCTCGAGCGGCATGCCGCGCTCGTTGCCGCGACGGTCGCGCCGGGCGGGCTTCTCGTCGCAAGCGGCTATCAGGAATGGGATGCGGCCGACGTGGCTGCCGCGTTCTCGTCCGAGGGGCTCCGTCCGATCGACGAAGCGCTCGAGGACGACTGGATCGCGCACGCCTTCACCCGCTGAGCGTCCCGTCTTCGCCCCACACCGTCCACAACTTCGTCAGCGCCACGACGGGCGCGAGCTCGGCGCGCAGCGTCCGCGGTCCGAGGTCGAGCGGCACGAAGCCGGCCCCGAGCGCCCGCTCGACTTCCGCCGGCGACCAGCCGCCTTCAGGACCGACCAGGACGAGAGCGGTCGACGGCGGCCGTGATGGCAGGCCTGGCGTCGGGTTCGCGGCGTTCCATCCGGCGGCGCGGACCGGCTCGACGCAGATGATGCGCACGTCGAACGGACTGTCGTTCACGAGAGTCTCGAACCGACGGACCTCGCCGATGGCGGGAACGACGGCACGGCCGCACTGCGCGGCCGACGAAGCGGCAATGCGCATCCACCGCTCGAGCGCGCGCGACTGCCATGCGTCGGCCGGCACGGCCACGTGGTCCGAGACGAACGGCTGGATGACGGCCGCGCCCGTCGCCGTGGCATCGCGCACGACCGTGCTCATCTGATCGCCCTTGAGCAGGCCGATGCCGAGCGTGACGGCACACGCCGGCTCGTCGATCGGCGTCCGCGGTTCGACGAGATCGACGCGCACGCCGCGCTTCGACACGCCGGCAATGCGGGCCAGCCACTCGCCTCCCCTGCCGTCGAACACCACGAGCGGGTCGCCTTCGCGGAGCCGCAGGACATGCGTGACGTGGTGCGCCTCGGCGGCGGGCAGCTCAGCCGACGCGCTGCCGGCATCGGGCAGGTGACAGCGGGGGATCTTCACGGCTACCGTTATACTCTCCACGCGATGGTGTTCCGCGGACAGACGCTCGGCAAGTACCGGATCATCGAGGCGCTCGGCAGCGGGGGCTTCGGGACGGTCTATCTGGCCGAGGACACCTGGATCGACAAGCGCGTCGCCATCAAGGTTCCCCACCGGCAGTCGCTCGACTTCAGCGAGCTGCTCCGCGAGCCTCGCCTGCTCGCCGCACTCGACCATCCCAACATCGTCACGGTAATCACGGCCGAGAAGCAGGACGGCGTTTTCTTCATCGTCATGGAGTACGTGCCGGGCGAGACGCTCGAGACGATCATCCTCGAGCGCGGTCCGCTCGACCTGAACCTGGCGCTCGACTACACGTGCCAGATCGTCAACGCGGTCGACCACGCGCACCGGCAGAACGTCATCCACCGCGACCTGCGGCCAGCGAACATCTTCGTCAGCGACCGCGGCCTGCTGAAGGTGGGCGACTTCGGCACGTCGCGCTTCCTGGAGCTGGCGGCGCACGGCACGACGGTCATCGGCAGCCCTCCCTATATGGCGCCCGAGCAGTTCGACGGCCGCGCCGTGTTCGGTTCCGACCTCTACTCGGTCGGCGTGACGATGTACCAGATGCTGACCGGGGAGCTGCCGTACGAGATGCCGACGCCGGGCGACCTTGACAAGCTGCGGACCGGCGAGCTGGTGGCGCCGCCGCGGACGAAGAACCCCGACATCCCGCCGGCGATCGAGCAGATCATCATGCGCGCGCTGCGCCCGTCGGTCGAGGAGCGCTACCAGAGCGCGGAAGAGATCCTGAACGACATCCTGGCGGCGCGCCCGGCGCTCGTGCGTCGCCCGGCGCGGAGCGCGCCGACGCCGGCCCGGCCCGTCGCGCCGGCCGGCCGGCTGCCGGTCACCCCGGCCCGCCCGCGCGTCACGCCGCCGCCGGTGACACCGTCGGCGCGCGCCGTACCGCGCCCGCGCGCGGCGGCGGCCGTCGCCAACCGCTTCTGCTGGAACTGCCGCAAGCCGCTCCCCTCGCGCGCCGAGCGCTGCCCGTTCTGTAGTGAAACCCAGTAGCGCATAGTAAGATCGCTCTTCTCAGCTGCCCCGTTGCAGCGTCCGGCTGATTCCTTTCAGGAGCGTTCATGGCCTTCGATGGCAGCGGCAAGGTGTGGATCAACGGCAGGATCGTCGACTGGTCCGACGCCAACATTCACATCGCGTCGCACGTGATTCACTACGGCTCGGCGGTCTTCGAAGGCGCGCGCATGTACAAGACGCCGAAGGGCTCGATGTTCTTCCGCCTCGACGCCCACATGCGCCGCCTGTACGACTCGGCAAAGATCTACCGGATGGTCTACCCGCTCAGCCTCGAGCAGATCACCCAGGCCGTGGTCGACACGGTCAAGGCGAACAACCTCGAGGCGTGCTACGTCCGGCCGATCGTCTATCGCGGCTACCGGGAGCTCGGCGTCAACCCGCTGCAGTGCCCGGTCGAGGCTGCGATTCTCGTGTGGGAATGGGGCGCGTATCTCGGGCCCGAGGCGCTCGAGCGCGGCGCCGACGTGTGCGTCAGCTCCTGGTCGCGCGCCGCGCCGAACACGTTCCCGGCCATGGCCAAGTCGGCCGCCAACTACGCGAACTCGCAGCTGATCAAGATGGAGGCGGTGCTCAACGGCTACTCCGAGGCGATCGCCCTCGATCCGTTCGGCCGGGTGAGCGAAGGCAGCGGTCAGAACCTGTTCCTCGTCCGGGACGGCATCCTCTACACGCCGCCGCTCGCGACGTGCGGGCTGGCCGGCATCACGCGCGAAAGCGTCATCACGCTCGCGCGCGATCTCGGCATCGAGGTGCGCGAGCAGGACATCCCGCGCGAGGCGCTCTACATTGCCGACGAGCTGTTCTTCACGGGCACCGCGGCCGAAATTACACCTATCCGATCGGTCGACAGGATTGAAATCGGAAGTGGAAGACGGGGACCCGTGACCGCCCGGCTCCAGCAGGCGTTCTTCGATTACGTCAACGGCGTCGTCCCCGACACGCACGGCTGGCTGATGCCGCTCTGACGCTCGACACCCTCTCAACGACCCGGGGCCGGCGCCCGCCGTTCCCGGGTCGTCGTGTCTCTGCACCTTTCTGCACGCCGTCCGCGCCACCGACGGTCCGTGTCGGTGTCCCGACACGACCGCGACGCGGCAACCGCCCAGCCCTGACCAGCCGGCCCGCCTGTCTCAGGCAAGACAATTGCACCCCTGCGGGCGACTGCTTGGTCGCATACCGACGGAAACAGTACGCCCATGACATTCGATCAGCTGATCAGCTCCGCCGCCGCCAGCAAGGCGTCGGACATCCACCTGCGCGCCGGTCACCCGCCGCTCGTCCGCATCAACGGTGAGCTGCAGCGCTGGCAGAGCGTTGCCGCGCTGACGCCGGCGCACCTCGAAGCCATCGCGCAGCGGCTGCTGCCGCCGGGGATCTACCTGGGCCAGGGCCGCGGCGCCGCCGCGCCGACCCCCGACGCGACCGCCCAGACCGAAGGGCGGCTCGAGGTCGACGTCGCCTGGCAGGCCTCCGAATCGGTCCGCGTGCGCGCCAGCGTCTTCCGCCAGCGCGGCACGGTCGCCATCTCCATGCGCCTGATTCCCGACCGCATCCCGTCGGTCGAAGAGCTCGGCCTGCCGCCGGCCGTCGTCCGGCTCGCCGAGCTGCGCCGCGGTCTCGTGGTCGTGACGGGTATCACCGGCAGCGGCAAGAGCACCACGCTCGCCGCGCTCATCGACGTCATCAACCGGACGCGTCCCTGCCACATCCTCACGATCGAAGACCCGATCGAGTTCGTGCACCGCAACAAGCTCGCGACGATCACGCAGCGCGAGATCCGCACCGACACGCTGTCGTACGCAACGGGGCTGCGGTCGGCGCTGCGGCAGGACCCCGACGTCATCATGATTGGCGAGATGCGCGACGCCGAGACGATCGAGACCGCGCTCGTCGCCGCCGAAACCGGTCACCTCGTCTTCTCGACCCTGCACACGCTGAACGCGCCCGAGACCATCAACCGCATCGTGAGCGTGTTCCCGCCGCACCAGCAGGATCAGATCCGCCACCAACTGGCCGGCGTGCTGCGCGCGTCGGTCTCGCAGCGGCTGCTGCAGGCCGCCGACGGGAAGCGGCGGGTGCTCGCCGCCGAGGTGCTCGTCTCGACGCCGTACATCAAGGACTGCATCCAGGATCCCGACAAGACGTCGCTCATCCCCGACGCAATCGTCGCCGGCGCGTCCGAGTACGGGATGCAGAGCTTCGACCAGGCGATCCTCAAGCTCTGCCAGGAGGGCGTGGTGACGGTCGCGGAGGCCGAGAGCGCGGTCACCAACGTCGAGGAATTCCGCATGCGCCTGCGCGGCATCACGACGGGCACGGGCGGTAACCTCGTCACCGCGGGCATCGGCTCCTGAGATTCGGCGGCGCCCGGCGCGCCCGACGCCGTTCGGATCGATACTGGACGGCATGAGGCGTACGACGCGCCGCACCGATCCCCCGTCGGGCTCGCCCAGGACTGCGGCGCTCCGGCTGCTCGGACGCCGCGACTACTCGGCCGCCGAAATCACCCGCCGGCTCGTCGAGCGTGGCTACGCCCGTGAGGCCGTCGAAGCGGCCGTCGCCGACCTCGAAGCCGGCGGCATCATCGACGACCGCCGCGCGGCCGAGGTACACGTGCGGACCGCGTCGCGCCTGAAGGGGCGCGGGGCGCTCCGCATCCGCCGCGAGCTCGAGGCGCGCGGCATCCGCGCCGAGGCCATCGACTACGCGCTCGCCGGCCTCTCCCCCGACGACGACCGCGCGGCCATCCGCCGCTTCCTCGAGCGGAAGCCGCCGCCCGACACGCCCCAGGTGCGGCGGCGGCTCTTCCAGCAGCTCGTCCGGCGCGGGTTCAGCCCGGCACTGGTCGCCGCCGAGCTGCGCATCGATGCGCGCGAGCTCGGCGACCGCGACGCCCCCGACGACTGAACGGCTGCCCGGCCGTCGGACATTCCCGGTAGAATGGCCAGTTGCATGACCGCCCACGAGATCCGCCGGAGCTTCCTCGACTACTTCGCCCGCCACGGCCACCGCATCGTTCCGTCGTCGTCGCTCGTCCCGGCCGACGATCCGACGCTGCTGTTCACCAACGCGGGCATGAACCAGTTCAAGGATCTCTTCCTTGGCCGGGAGCGCCGCGACTACCGGCGGGCTGCCACGGCGCAGAAGTGCATGCGCGTCAGCGGCAAGCACAACGACCTCGACACGGTGGGGCCGTCGCTGCGGCACCACACGTTCTTCGAGATGCTCGGCAACTTCTCGTTCGGCGACTACTTCAAGGCCGAGGCCATCCCCTTCGCCTGGGAACTGCTGACGAAGGTGTGGGGCCTGCCGGCCGATCGCCTCTACCCGACGATCTTCCGCGGCGAGCACGGCATCGAGCGCGACGAGGAGGCCTACCGCATCTGGACGCAGTTCGTGCCCGCCTCGCGCATCGCCGAGCTCGGCATGGAAGAGAACTTCTGGCAGATGGGCGACACGGGCCCCTGCGGCCGCTGCTCCGAGATCCACTACTACCGGGGCGACGACGTGCCGTGCGGCGAACCGGTGTGCCGGGGCGTCGACTGCTCGTGCGAGCGCTACGTCGAGGTGTGGAACAACGTCTTCATGGAGTTCGACCGCGACGGGCAGGGACGGCTCACGCCGCTGCCGGCGCCGTCGATCGACACGGGGATGGGCCTCGAGCGCATCGCGGCGGTCATCCAGGGAAAGCTGTCGAACTACGACACCGACCTGTTCACGCCGATCCTCGACGCCATTGCGGCGCGCACCGGCCGCGCCTACACGGGCCACACGGGCACGACGGATCACCCCGACGTCTCGATGCGCGTCATCGCCGACCACCTGCGCGCGATGACGTTCCTCATCGCCGACGGCGTGCTGCCGTCGAACGAGTGGCGCGGCTACGTGCTGCGCAAGATCATGCGCCGGGCGATGCGCCACGGGAAGAAGCTCGGCTTCGCCGAACCGTTCCTGCATGAACTGGTCGACGTCGTCGTGCGCGAGATGGGCGACGCGTATCCGGAGCTGCCGGCCGGTCGCGACGCGATCGTCCGCACCGTGCGGGCCGAAGAAGAACGGTTCGATGCGGTGCTCACGTCCGGCCTGCCCCGGCTCGAGGAACTGCTCGACCGCACGGCCGCATCGGGCAGCACGATCGTGCCGGGCGACGAGGTCTTCCGGCTGTACGATTCACTCGGCGTCCCGCTCGACTTTGCCGAGGACCTCGCCGGCCAGCGCGGCCTGACGATCGACCGCGAAGGCTACGAGCGCGCCATGGAGGCACAGCGCGAGCGCGCCCGCGCCGGCAGCGCGTTCGACTCGAAGCGCGCGGCCGCGTTCACGTATCCCGACGAGGAGACGCGGAAGCGGATTGAAGCGCTGCCCGACGTGTTCGACGGCTACGCGTTCACCGAAGTGCTCGACACCGAGGTGCTGGCGATCTTCGACGACACGCGCACGCTCGTCGCCGAACTGCCGGCCGGCGCCGAGGGCTACGTGATTCTCGACCGGACGCCGTTCTACGTCGAATCGGGCGGCCAGGTGTCGGACACGGGCGTCTTCCGCCGTCAGGGTGACGTCGTCGCGGCCGTCACCGCCATGACGCGCGTGGCGCCCGGCGGCGCACGCGTCCACCGCGTGCGGACGACCGCGCCCCTTCGCGCCGGCGACCGCGTCGACGCCGTCGTCGACGCCTCGCTGCGCGACGCCACGCGGCGCAATCACACGGCGACGCACCTGCTGCACGCCGCGCTGCGCGCGCGCCTCGGCACGCACGTGCGGCAGAAGGGCTCGCTCGTCGCGCCCGACCGGCTGCGCTTCGACTTCGATCACTTCCAGCCGCTCACGCCCGAGGAACGGCGCGAGATCGAGCGCGAGGTCAACGAGCAGATCCTGCGCAACCTCCCGGTCGTCACCGAGGAGAAGCCGACCGAGGAAGCCATCAGGCAGGGCGCGATGGCGCTGTTCGGCGAGAAATACGGCGACCGTGTGCGCGTCGTCTCGATCGACGGCTACAGCCTGGAGCTCTGCGGCGGCACGCACGTACGGGCGACCGGCGACATCGGCCCGTTCGTGCTCACCGAGGAGTCGAGCGTCGCGGCGGGCGTCCGGCGCGTCGAGGCGCTGACCGGCACGGCGGCCGTCGCCTGGGTACAGGAGCGCCTCGAGGCCCTCGACCGCACGGCGTCGGTGCTCGGCGGCGTGCCGGCCGACGAGGCGCCCGAAGCCATCGAGAAGCTGCAGGCCGAAGTGAAGCGCCTGAGCCGCGAGAACGCGCAGCTGAAGATGAAGCTCGCGCTCGGCGGCGGCGCGGGCACGGGCACGGCCGATGAGGAGACGACCGACGTCGGCGACGGCGCGAAGCTCCTCACCCGCCGCGTGACCGATCTCGACAAGGCCGCGCTCCGCAGCCTCGCCGACTCGCTCCGCGACCGCATCGGCCGCGGCGTCGTCGTCCTGGCCGCCGAGAACGAGGGCAAGGTGCAGATTCTCGCGACGGTCACCCGCGACCTGACCGATCGCGTCAGGGCCGGCGACATCGTCCGGCAGCTGGCGCCGATCGTCGGCGGCCGCGGGGGCGGCCGGCCCGACTTCGCCGAGGCCGGCGGGCGCGATGTGTCGAAGATCGACGAGCTGCTCGCGGCCGCAGGCGATATCGTGAAGCAGGCGCTCGCCTGAACCGCTTCTGCCGATGGACTCCGTCCGGCTCGATGTCTGGCTCGACGTCGCGTGCCTGTTCAAGACGCGCTCGGAAGCGCAGCGCGCCTGCCGGGGCGGCAAGGTCGACGTCAACGGACACGCCGCGCGGCAGAACCGCGAGATCCGGCCCGGCGACGTGATCGAGATCACCCGTCCCGCCGGGCGCCGGCAGCGCGTCGTCGTCAAGGCGCTGGCCGACCGCCACATCCCGAAGGCCGAGGCGCGGGCGCTCTACGAGGACACGACGCCGCCGCCCTCGCCCGAGGAGCAGGCGATGCTAGACCTGCTGCGGCAGGCCGGCCCGCCCCGCCTGCCGTCGGGGGCGCCCGACCGCCGCGAGCGTCGCCGCATCCGCCGCGACAAGGAAAACTGGTAGCGTGGTATACTTTCGTGTTTCAGGACGGGCTGCCTGGCGCTGCCGGACCGGCTCGTTCGACTTCTGAGGAACCGACGTGGCGACCCGAAAGCAGACTTCCGCGGTGAAGGCTCACCGCCAGACCATCAAGCGCACGCTGCGCAACCGCGCGCACCGCTCCCGGCTTCGGACGGCGATCAAGGCCATCCGTAAGGCCCTGAACGAAGGCCGGATCGACGAGGCCCGGGCGAACCTGAGCCAGACGGTGTCGATCATCGACAAGATGTCGGCCAAGGGCATCATCCACGACAACGCGGCGGCGCGCTACAAGTCGCGCATCGCGAAACGGCTGGCCGAGGCCTCGCAGCCGACCGCCGGCTGATTCCCTTTCCGTTCCGCCCGGAAGCCGGAACCGTCCGTTTCCGGCATCCGGGCCGCTTTCCGATCCGCCGCAGGCCGGTTCCCGGCCAGATTCGTCCCAGCCAGCCCTGCCCTCGCGACCCGCTCAGTGGTCGTGTGGGGTGAGGTGTGCGCGAGCCGACGCTCGCATGGCGCAACGCAAACGCAGGGACAGGCCTGCGCCGGCGCGTGCTCTCCCGGTGAAGGTCGGTGGTCGGGAGCGCAGGCGCGACGATGGCTGGCGCAGGCTGTCAGCCGCGCAGGCTCAGTAGCGTCGGCCCGCGAACGGCGGGGGCCGACGTCCCGCCGCGCGGGTTCCGGCCAGCTCGACGACGAGCCGCTCCATCAGGACCCGCTGGTCGCCGCCCGAGCTCTTGAGCGCGAGGTCCGTCCGGAGCAGCGCGTCGATGGCGGCAGTCGCGCGCGCTTCGTTCGTCTGCGCCAGCTTGTTCGACACCCACCAGCGCAGCTGCCCCAGCACCGCGTGCACCGAGTCGCCGCGGTCCAGTCGGCGCATCAGCTCGGTGAGCGCCCGGGCCGCGTCGCCGTCGGCCAGCGCGTTCGGCAGCGCCCAGTCGCTGTCGACCGACTGGTGCTCGGCCGACACCGCCAGCACGTCGTCTTCGGTGATGCGCTTGCGGTCGCCCACGTAGAGGACGAGCCGCTCGACGTCGTCGCGCAGCTTCGAGATGTCGCCACCGGCGCGACTGACGAGCATCACCGCCGCCTCGCGCTCGATGCTCTTCCCTTCGCGCAGCAGGATGCCGCGGAGCACGTTGCCCAGGTTCTTCCGGGCCTCCCCCGCGCCTTCGCCCCCCTCGCCGCCGTCGAACTTCGTGACGAGCGCGTGCTCGAGGATGCGCTTGGTCAGCCGCCGTGCCTTGTCGATCTCCGACGCGACGAAGACGAGCGTCGAAAACGGCGCCGGCGCGTCCAGGTAGGCCTCGAGCGGCGACATGTCGAGCGCCTGCGGCGACTCGTCAGCCTCCAGTGCCGCCCCGTCGTCGTCGTTCTCTTCGACGGCCTTCCCTGCGCGCTTCGGCTTCAGCAGCCGCTCGGCGCGGAGCACGATCACCACGCGGCGCTCGCCGAGCATCGGCATATTGCTGGCGGCCGCGACAATGTCGACCGGCGAGCCGCCGGGCTCGCCGGCATGGATGCGATCGACCGCAAACGGCCGGTCGGCTTCGTCGACGACCGCCTCGACCGCCTCGACCATGCGATCCATCAGTCGCACGTCAGTGCCGTAGAACAGGTGGACGGCGCCGGGCTGCTTCTGCTTCAGGCGCTCGCGCAGGGCTTCGAGCGTCAGGGAGGGCACGTCAGAACGCTTCGAAGATGGACGTGACGACCGTGCGTGCAAACGTGCGCGCGAGCCGCTCGAGCGCGGTCGTGTCCTGGGCGAACAGCGCGGTCGGGTCGGTGGCCGACTCGCCGGTGGTCACGTCGAACTCGTCGCGCCCCTGGAACGACGGGTTCGACCAGATCACCTGCTTTGTCTGCCGGTCGGTGAACTCGACCGACGCCGTAGCGACGATGAGGTACCGGGACACCTGATTCTCGGCCGTGAACGCGGCCGGCTGCAGCACCACGTTCAGCACGCGGCCGACGAGCACGGCATCGACGCCGTTCTCGTCCGGGAGGATGCGGTAGCGTCCCTTGCTCTGCAGCTCGGCGCGCACCGCATCGGTGAGCACGCGGTCGATGTCGGGCGTCGTCGACTGGTTGGTGAACGGCGGGACGCCGATCGACGTGATGTGCGACGGCAGCGTGTTGCCGCGGCCCGCCAGCGCATACCCGCAGCCGCCGGCCAGCACGGCTCCCCCCATCCACAGCAGGTCCCGACGCGTCCAGCGCGGCATGCTCAGATGCTCACCCTTTCGACGGTCTGACGACGATGTTGACGAGTCGGCCGTTGGCGACGACGACACGGACGACCTCGACGCCCGCCAGGTGCGACTGCACGGCCGGCGAGGCGAGCGCCGCTTCGCGAATCGCCTCCTCGGCCGCTCCGGACGGCACATGGATGCGCGCGCGGACCTTGCCGTTCACCTGCACGGGGATTTCGATTTCCTCTTCGCGGGCTGCCTCGGGATCGGCCTGCGGCCACGACGCGGCGGCGAGCCCGCCTTCGTGACCGAGACGCTCCCACAGCTCCTCCGACAGGTGCGGCGTGAACGGCGAGAGCAGCAGGATCAGCGCTTCGATCGCCTCGCGCAGCACGGCGGCCGATTCGGTCCGCTCGATGACCGGCGCGGGCGCGTCGTCGCGGCCCGACGGCTTGAGGCCGCGCGCGTCGGCGAAGGCGTAGAGCTCGTTGACCAGCTCCATCACCGCCGAGATCGCCGTGTTCAGGTGCATGCGCGGATCGATGTCGCGCGTGACGCGCTCGATCGTGCGGTGCGTGGCGCGGCGCAGCGTACGCTCGCGCTGATCGAGCGTCAGCCCGGCGACGGACGCCGGTGCGGTCCGCAGCGTCGGGATCAGGTAGTCGGCCAGGCGCCAGACACGGCCCAGGAACCGGTACGCGCCCTCGAGCCCGGCGTCGGTCCACTCGACTTCCTTCTCCGGCGGGGCGACGAACATCACGTACAGCCGCAGGGCGTCGGCGCCGTAGCGCGCAATCATGTCGTCGGGATCGACGACGTTGCCCTTCGACTTCGACATGACGGCGCCGTTCCGGAGCACCATCCCCTGCGTGAGCAGCCGCGTGAACGGTTCGTCGTGCGAGACGAGGCCGATGTCGCGGAAGACGCGGGCGAAGAAACGCGAGTAGATCAGGTGCAGGATGGCGTGCTCGACGCCGCCGCTGTAGAAGTCGACCGGCGCCCAGTAGTCGACCGCCTTCGGATCGAACGGCAGCTGCTCGTTCTTCGGATCGCAGAAGCGGTAGAAGTACCAGGACGAGTCGACGAACGTGTCCATCGTGTCGGTCTCGCGCCGGGCGGCACCGCCGCACTTCGGACACGTCACGTTGACGAACTCGGGCACGTGGGCCAGCGGCGAGTCGCCGCGCCCGGTGAACTCGGCAATCGACGGCAGGCGGACGGGCAGGTCGTCGTCGGGCACCGGCACCAGGCCGCACGCCGGGCAGTGGATGATCGGGATCGGTGTGCCCCAGTAGCGCTGGCGCGAGATGCCCCAGTCCTTGAGGCGGTACTGCACCGTGGCCTCGCCGATGCCGTGCGCGGCGGCCTCGGCCGTCATGCGCGCCCGCGCCTCGGCCGTCCGCAGCCCGCTGAACGTCCCCGAGTTCACGAGCACGCCGTCGTCGGCGTAGGCCTCGGTGAGCGTCTCGCCGTCGAGCTGCTGCCCGTCGGGCTGGATGACGACCGTCACCGGCAGGCCGTACTTGCGGGCGAACTCGAAGTCGCGCTGGTCGTGAGCCGGCACGGCCATCACCGCGCCCGTGCCGTACTCGCCCAGCACGAAGTTGGCGACCCACACGGGGATCGGCGCGTGCGTGAAGGGATTGATCACACGGCGCCCGGTGTCGAAGCCTTCCTTCTCGATCTCACCCGTCAGCCGTGCCGTGCGGTCGAGCGCGCGGAACCGCGCCACCTGCGCCCGGAACGCCGCCGGATCGGGCGACTCGGCCGCGAAGCGCTCGACGAGCGGATGCTCGGGCGCGATCAGGACGAAGTTCGCGCCGTAGATCGTGTCGATGCGCGTCGTGAAGACCTCGATGACGTCGGACGTCGGCGTCGCGCCGTCGGCGATCGGGAACCGGACCTTCGCGCCTTCCGAGCGCCCGATCCAGTTCCGCTGCATCGTCACGACCTTTTCCGGCCACTCGGTGAGCGTGTCGAGCGCCTGGAGCAGTTCGTCGGCATAGGCCGTGATGCGCAGGAACCACTGCTCGAGATCGCGCGTGGTGACCGGCGTGCCGCAGCGCCAGCAGCCGCCGTCGACGACCTGCTCGTTGGCAAGCACCGTCTGGCAGCTCTCGCACCAGTTCACGTTCGAGCGGCGCCGGTAGGCCAGCCCCTTCTCGAACATGCGCGTGAACAGCCACTGATTCCACCGGTAGTAATCCGGCATGCAGGTGGCGATCTCGCGCTCCCAGGCGTAGCTGATGCCGAGCCGCTGGAGCTGCCCCTTCATGTGGGCGATGTTGTCGAGCGTCCAGGTCTCCGGATGCGTCCTGTTCTTGATAGCCGCGTTCTCGGCCGGCAGCCCGAAGGCATCCCAGCCGAACGGATGCAGGACGTTGAAGCCGCGCATCCGCTTCATGCGGGCCATGATGTCGCCGATCATGTAGTTGCGCACGTGGCCGACGTGCGCGTGCCCCGAGGGATAGGCGAACATCTCGAGGCAGTAGAACTTCGGCTTCGACGGATCGACCTCGACCTCGAAGGCGCGGGTCTCGCGCCAGCGGTCCTGCCACTTCTTTTCGATTTCCTGGGGACGATACTCAGCCACGGTGGGGACTCTGGAAGGCGAAAACAGGCCTGCGAAGCCTTCAGCTTAGCACGTCGACTGCCGCCTCCAGGCACTCGGCGAGCGCCCCCAGGTGGTAGCCGCCCTCGACCACCCATACCGCCCGCCGGCCGCAGAGCCGCCGGCTCGCCTCGTCGATGAGCGTCATCACCTGGCGGAACCCGTCTGTCGTCACGCGCAGCCCCCCGAGCGGGTCGAGGTGATGCGCGTCGAAGCCGGCCGAGACCAGCAGCAGCCCGGGCTCGAACGCCTCGAGCGCCGGGATGATCGCCGACGCCCAGGCGTCGACGAACCGGTCGTCGCGCGTCCCGGCCGGCAGCGGGACGTTGACCGTGGTGCCCAGGCCCTGCCCTCTCCCCCGCTCGTCGGCGGCGCCAGTCCCGGGGTAGTACGGGAACTGGTGGCTCGACGCGAAGAAGACCGTCGCGTCGTCGTAGAACGCCGCCTGCGTGCCGTTGCCGTGATGGACGTCGAAGTCGACCACGGCCACGCGCGGCACGCCGTCGGCCCGGGCGGCCGCGGCGGCCAGCGCGACGTTGTTGAACAGGCAGAACCCCATGGCGCGGTCGGGCTCGGCGTGGTGGCCAGGCGGCCGTGGCAGGACGAGCACCGGCCCGCTGCGCTCGCGCGCCAGCCGCGCCGCATCGATCGTGCCTCCGGCGGCCAGCAGCGCGACGTCGATCGACTCCGGGCTCGTGTACGTGTCGCCGTCGATCATCGTCGGCCGCCCCGCCCGGGCGAGCATGTCCTCGACGTAGCGGCGGGTGTGCACCCGCTCGAGCTCTTCGACCGTGGCCGCGCGCGGCTCGTGTACCTCGCCTCCGCGCTGGCACCAGCGGCGCACCACCTCGTCGAACACCTCGGCGCGCTCGGGACGTTCGGGATGTCCGGGCGGCGGCGTGTGCTCGACGAAACGGGATGAATGAACGACGATCACCGGCTGACCTCCCCACCGCGCCCGGCGTTCCCTATGCGGCCCAGGTGCGTGTCGACAAACGCCGACGGATACTTCAACCCGTACCCCAGCATCCGGTCGAATCCGACGTGCCCCGCCCACAGGGCCGCCGCGGGCAGCAGCCACACGCCCGCGCCCGCGACGCCCGCCAGCGCGAGCAGCCACGGTCCGGCCAGTGAATGCGCGGCGTTGTACACCTGCGCCCCGGCGCGCGGGCCTGCCAGGTATCCCGCGAACGACAGATCGGGTGCAAAGAACAGGATCCCGAACCAGAGCCACGGACCGTCGAGCGCGGCGTACGCGCTGACGGCGAGCAGCAACAGCAGCGCGCCCTCGAGCCTGAGCCAGACGCGCGGCGCACCGTCGACCATCCCCGACACGTCGGTCATTTGCGCCCTCCTCTGGGAGGCAGCAGAGCAAGCGCCTCTTCGCGCAGGCGGGCCAGTGCGGCCTCGAGCGCCCGACGCCCCGCCTCGATGGCATCATCGTCGGCGCCGGGCGGGATGTCGAGCGGCGGCCCCATGGCCACGGCGACGTCACTGCCCGGTTTGGGGATCTGGTGACGGTCCCAGCTGTTGGCCGTCCAGTGCCGGGCAGCCTCGACGTGAAACGGCAGTATCGGATGTCCCGTCGCGCTCGCCAGCCAGACGGCGCCCGGCTGCGCCACCTCGCGCGGGCCGCGGGGACCGTCGACGGTGAAGGCAACGGGCTTCCCCTGGCGCAGCTCGCGTCGCAGCTGCACGAGCGCCTTCACGCCGCCACGCGACGTCGATCCGCGTGCCGTGTCGAAGCCGAACCGCCGGATGATCCGCGCAATCCACTCCCCGTCGAAGTTCTCACTCGTGATGACGACGATGCCGCGGTCTCGCAGGTACGGAATGCCCGGCATGATGCGGCCGTGCCAGAGCGCGTAGATCGGCTGGCGGCCCGACGCGAGGATGCGGTCGAGATGTTCGGTGCCCGTCTCGTGCCAGCGCCAGGTGCGGCCGAGCGAGGCAATGACCGGCGTGCCGAGGGCGGCGATGACGGCGGCTTTGGCCCGTCGGCCGCGCGGGAGCGTGTGGCGCACAGCGAGATGATAGCCGGTGCGTCCCGACCGCGCCGGTCTGCGGCCGACCGCAGCACGCCGACCGTCGCGCGGGCGGGGCGTGGACAGGACCACGGCGCCGCCCGGACGGGGCGGCGCCGCAGGCCGGATCAGTCTTCGTCGGCGTGGTAGCGCTTGAACAGCAGCGTGCCGTTCGTACCGCCGAAGCCGAACGAATTCGAGAGTGCGTACTCGATGCGCATCTCGCGTCTGGCGTTCGGGGCGTAGTCGAGGTCGCACGCCGGGTCGGGATTCTCGAGGTTGATCGTCGGCGGCGCCACCTGGTGCCGCACGGCGAGCGCCGTGATGCCCGCCTCGAGACCGCCGGCGGCGCCGAGCAGGTGCCCGGTCATCGACTTGGTCGACGACATCACGAGCTTCGACGCGTGCTCGCCGAACACCCGCTTGACGGCAAGCGTCTCGGTGGGGTCGTTGATGGGCGTCGACGTGCCGTGGGCGTTGATGTAGTCGATCCGGTCCGGCGTCACGCCGGCCTTGCGCAGCGCCATCTGCATGCACCGCACGGCGCCGTTGCCGTCGTCGGGCTGCGCGGTCATGTGGAAGGCGTCGGCCGACAGGCCGTACCCGGCAATCTCGGCGTAGATCGTCGCCCCGCGGCGGCGCGCCGTCTCGAGCTCCTCGAGCACGAGGATGCCGGCGCCCTCACCGATGACGAACCCGTCGCGGTCGCGGTCGAAGGGCCGGCTCGCGCGCTCGGGCTCGTCGTTCCGCGTCGACAGCGCGCGCAGGGCGGCAAAGCCGCCGACGCCGAGCGGCGTGATCGACGCCTCGGACCCGCCGGCGATCATCACGTCGGCGTCGCCGCGCCGGATGATCTCGGCGGCCTCGCCGACGGCGTGCGCCGACGCGGTGCAGGCCGTGCAGGTGGCCAGGTTCGGGCCGCGAGCACCGAACCGGATCGACACCTGTCCGGCGGCCAGGTTGATGATCGAGGCGGGAATGAAGAACGGCGAGATGCGGCGCGGCCCGCCGTTGATCAGCGCCAGGTGCTCGTCCTCGATCGTCTGGAACCCGCCGATGCCCGAGGCGATGAAGACGCCGACCATGTCGGCGTTCGCCGGGGTGATTTCCAGCCGCGCGTCGCGCACCGCGAACTCGGTGGCGGCGATCGCGTACTGGATGAAGACGTCCATCTTCTTGACGTCTTTCCGGTCGATGAACTGGAGCGGATCGAACCCCTTCACCTCGCCCGCAATCCGGGCGGCGTGCTTCGACGCGTCGAACCTGGTGATGGGGCCGATGCCGCTGCGTCCGGCGCAGAGCGCCTCCCAGTTCGCCTCCGTCCCGACGCCGACCGGCGACAGCAGGCCGACGCCGGTCACGACAACTCGCCTCGTCAAGTGGCCTCCGCGGTGCTTACTTCTTCTTCGCGTGGCCCTCGATGTAATCGACGGCTTCCTTCACGCGGGTGATCTTCTCGGCGTCCTCGTCGGGAATCTCGATCCCGAACTCCTCCTCGAACGCCATGACGAGCTCGACGATGTCGAGCGAGTCGGCGCCGAGATCGTCGACGAACGACGCGTCCGGCGTCACTTCGTCCTCGTCGACTCCGAGCTGCTCGACGATGATCTTCTTGACCTGATCCGCAACTGCCATTCAGTCCTCCTCCGAGGGCGGCGAGAGTGCCGCCGCTGACCGCCTCGTCCGCCCCGCGGATCGACGCGGATGAACTCCGGTCGTCACATGTACATGCCGCCGTTGACGGCCAGTACGTGCCCCGTAATATACGATGCTTCTTCCGACGCCAGGAACGCCACGGCCGCGGCCACGTCGTCCGGCGTGCCGAGACGCTGCATGGGAATCTTCGCGGCCCATTCGTCGTGCGCGGCGCCGGGAATGGCGCGCGTCATGTCGGTATCAATCAGTCCCGGCGTGACGGCATTGACGGTAATGCCGCGCGACGCGACCTCGAGCGCCACGGACTTCGTCAGGCCGATCAGCCCCGCCTTCGACGCCGCATAGTTGGCCTGGCCGGCATTGCCCGCCTGGCCGACGACCGACGACACGTTGACGATGCGCCCGCTCCGCTGCTTCACCATCGGCCGGAGCACGGCCTGAATGGCGGTGAAGGCCGCCGTGAGGTTGGTGGCCAGCACCGCGTCCCAGTCGTCGCGCTTCATGCGCAGGACGAGCTGGTCGCGCGTGATGCCGGCGTTGTTGACGAGGATGTCGATGCGGCCGTGCCGCTCGAGGATGCCGCCGACGGCGGCCGTGATGGCCTCCGTGTCGGTGACGTCGAGGGCAATGGCCTCGGCGCGGCCGCCCTCGGCCCTGATGGCGGCAACCGTCTCTTCGGCGTTGGCGCCGCGCGCCGCCGCCACGACCGTCGCGCCGCCGCGCGCCAGCCGCATCGCGATGGCGCGGCCGATTCCCCGGGACGCGCCGGTGACCAGGGCCACACGGCCCTCGAAACTGCTCATCACAGCCTGCCTACTTCAGCACAGCCGCGCGATTGCGCGCAACCATCCGTCGCCTTACCCGGCGGCCGGCGTCAATGCCGCGCCAAGCCGCGCCGGCAGCCGCGCACCGGCCAGCCGCACGGCCATGGCAATGCCACTCTTGACCGCCCGCGACGACGACCGTCCGTGACCGACGAGCGCCAGGCCGCGGACGCCGAGCAGCGGCGCCGCGCCGTACTCGGCGTAGTCGACGCGCTGCCGTACGCGGGCGAAAGCCCGTCGCATGACGAGCCCGCCAATCTGCGAGACGAGCGCCGCATCGAGCTCGCGTCGCAGCATCTCCTCGAGCGAGTCGACCAGTCCCTCGCCCACCTTGAGTGCGATGTTGCCCGTAAAGCCATCGCACACGACCACGTCGGCGCGCCCGGTGAACAGTTCCCGCGCGTCGACGTTGCCGATGAAGTTCAGCGCCTCATGCTGCAGCCGCTCGTGCGCCTCGCGGACGAGGTCGGGCCCCTTCCGGGCCTCCTCGCCAATCGACAGCAGCCCGACCTTCGGCGTCGGCAGGTCCATGGCCACCGACGCGTAGGCCGATCCGAGATGCGCGAATTGAACGAGGTGATCCACGCGGCAGTCGACGTTCGCGCCCGCATCGAGCAGCACGGCGGCGCCGCGCTGCGTGGGCACGGTGACGGCCAGCGCGGGCCGGCCGACGCCGGGCATCAGCCCCAGCGCGGCGTGCGCGGCCAGCAGTGTCGCCCCCGAGTGTCCGGCGCTGAAGAACGCCGCGGCTTCACCGGCCGCCACCAGGTCGGCCGCCACCCGCACCGAAGCGCGGCGGCGTCGCCGCAACGCGACGAGCGGCGGCTCGTCCATCGGGACGACATCGGGCGCGTCGACGACCGAAATGCGCAGCCCCGCCGTCTCGCGACGCGCCAGCTCCTCTTCGAGCCGCACGGCCGGCCCGACGAGCGCCAGGCCGACGTCGAGCGACCGGGCCGCGGCGATGGCGCCGTCGACCACGGCTTCCGGCGCGTGGTCGCCGCCCATCGCGTCGACGGCGACCGTCAGCTCGGCACCATCAGTCACGGGTTCGACGTCCGGCCGCCGGCCCGTCCGGGATCAGTCTTCCGGAACGGGACGGACCTGCCGGCCCCGGTAGTAGCCGCAGTTCGGGCAGACGACGTGCGGGAGCTTGGCCTCGCGGCACTGGGGGCAGACGCTGGTGCCCACCGGCTTGAGCGCGTCGTGCGTGCGGCGCTTCGCGGTGCGGCTCTTCGAATGGCGACGTTTCGGATTCGGCATGGTTCAGACTACTCGACAGTCAGGGGCGTCGGCCCCGGCTTTGATTCCGGCCGGATGTCAGTGATTCCCGCCGGCCTTCAGACGCCGCAGGGCGTCCATTCTGGGATCGACCCACTCCTGTTCGCACGAGCAGGTCGCCTCGTTCCGGTTGGTGCCGCACACAGGGCACAGGCCCCGGCAGTCCTCGCGGCACAGCGGCTTCATGGGCAGGGCCAGATAGAACTGCTCGCGCACGACCTCCGCCAGGTCGATCGCCTCGTCCTCATAGAACGACGCGTTGACCGCCGCCTCGTCGAGCTGCCGGTCGTCGTCGCCCTCGGCAGCCCCGGCCTCGGACGCGGGCAGGAAGAGCAGGTCGAACGCGTTGTCGACGGAGGTGCGGAACGGCTCGAGGCACCGGCAGCAGGGCACTTCGAGGACCGTCGCGACCCGGCCGACCAGCCGGACCTTCTCCCCGTCCCGGCGCACGTCGACCGTCAGCTGGACCGGCTCGACGACGCGGAAGTCCTCTGCCGGCGTCTCGAAGCTGTCCGGTGGAATCCGGCGGTCGATCCGCTCGCCTCCACCCTGCAACCGACTGAGGTCGAGGAGCATGCTCATGGAAGTCGCCCGCAGGGCAGGCCAAACGGAGATATTAGCAGAACCGGGGGATCCCCGCCTAGCCCGAAGGCGCCCCTAGACGCTCCAGGAGCGCGGGACGTAGAGCTCCTGGAACAGGGCCACCGCGTAGCGGTCGGTCATGCCGGCCACGAAGTCGCGGACCGCGACGTCGATGCCGTCCCTCTCGATGGTCTCAGCGTCGAGGTAGGGCTCGGGCCGCGCCCGCAGCCGGTCCCAGATGCCGCCGAGCACCCCCTCCGCCTTGCGGAACTCGGCCGTGGCCCGCGGGTTCTCGTAGACGGCCGTAAACAGGAAGCTCCGGAGCTCGAGCGTCGCTTCGAGAATCTCCGGGCTCATCCGCACTTCGGAGAGGCCGCCCTCGAGCGTCCGGTGCACGACGTCGGTGACCATGGCGTTGATGCGCTGCGACGAGGTCGCCCCCAGCAGCTCGGTCGCCGTCCGCGGCAGCGACGCCGGGTCGAGCACCCCGGCGCGCACCGCGTCGTCGATGTCGTGGTTGACGTAGGCGATGATGTCGGCGACCCGGGCAATCTGCCCCTCGAGCGTGCTCGCGCGGGCCTCGGGCGGCGCCCCGACCGGCAGGCCGTGCTTCCCCTTGGAGTGCCGCGCAATGCCGTCGCGCACCTCCCAGCTCAGGTTCAGCCCGCGACCGCCGTTCTCGATGACATCGACGACGCGCAGGCTCTGCTCGTAGTGGCTGAAACCACCCGGCGCCAGCCGGTCCAGGACGCGCTCGCCCGCGTGGCCGAACGGCGGGTGGCCGAGATCGTGACCGAGCGCGATTGCCTCAGTGAGCTCCTCGTGGAGCCGCAGCACCTTGGCGATGCTGCGCGCAATCTGTGACACCTCGAGGGTGTGCGTGAGGCGCGTCCGGTAGTGGTCGCCCGCCGGCGCGAAGAAGACCTGCGTCTTGTGCTTCAGGCGCCGGAACGCCTTCGAGTGAATGATCCGGTCGCGGTCGCGCTGGAAGATCGGCCGGATCGGATCTTCGGGCTCCGGGCGCAGCCGGCCGCGGCTCGCGGCGCTGCGGGCGGCCTGCGGGGCCAGGTATTCGGCTTCGAGTCGTTCGAGCTGCTGACGGATGGTCGGCATAGGCGGGCCGGACGTGACGTTCCAGTCTATCGCACGATGTCGGCCAGGAAGCTCGTGCCGTGCGCCAGCGCCGGCACGCCGAACAGCTCTGCCAGCGTCTGGCCGAGATCGGCGTAGGTCTCGCGCGTCCCGAGCTCGACGCCCGGACGGACGCGCTCCCCCGCCACGAGCACCGGCACATATTCCCGCGAATGGTCCGTCGACGGCGTCGTCGGATCGTTGCCGTGGTCGGCCGTCACGACCAGCACGTCGCCGGGCCCAAGTCGCCGGAGCACGTCGGCCAGCGCGCGGTCGAAGCGCTCGAGGTTTGCCGCGTACCCGTGTACGTCGTTGCGATGGCCGTACTGCGTGTCGAAGTCGACGAAGTTCGCGAAGATCAGTCCCCGCGACTCCTCCGCCATCGCCGCCGCGACGGCGGCAAAGCCCTCGGCGTCGGACCTGGTGTGGACCGCACGGCTGATGCCGCGGCCGGCGAACAGATCCTCGACCTTCCCGATCGCGACGACGGGCCAGCCGGCCTCCGCCAGCGCGTCGAGCAGCGTCCGCTCGACGGGCGGCATGGCGAAGTCGCGGCGATTGCCGGTCCGCCTGAAGCTGCCGGGCTCCCCCACGAAGGGCCGTGCGATGACGCGCCCGACGCCGAGCCCCTGCACGACGATGTCGTAGGCAGCCTCGCAGATGCGGTACAGCTCGTCGAGCGGCACGACCTCTTCGTGCGCGGCGATCTGGAAGACGGAATCGACCGAGGTGTAGAGGATCGGCGCCCCGGTCGCCAGATGCTCGGGGCCGAGGCGCTCGATGATCTCGGTGCCCGAGGCGGCCACGTTGCCGATGAACCGGTGGCCGGTGCGCTGCTCGACCGCCGCCACGACGTCGGCGGGGAATCCGGTTGGATAGGTCGGAAATGGCCGGTCGAGCACCAGGCCCGCAATCTCCCAGTGGCCGGTCACCGAATCCTTCCCCGCCGATCGCTCCGCCATCCGCCCGCACGCACCGGCCGGCGGCGGCGCCGGTTCCCCGATCGCCGCGACGCGCGCCAGGCCCAGCGTCCGCAGCGTCGGCACGGCGAGCGGCACGGCCGCGTGGAGGTTGCCGAGCGTATCGCTGCCGTCGTCGCCGTAGCGCGCCGCGTCGGGAAGCGCGCCGACGCCCACCGAATCCATCAGCAGCAGGATCACGCGCGTCGTTGCCCGGGCCGTCGTCACCGCTCACCTCCACGGTCTGCGCCGGCCGGCGCCGGCGTCCCGAGCCAGGCCGCCACGAGCGCCGATGCCTGACTGAACGCCTCGGTCGACTCACCGGGCAGCTCGATCCAGTGCACGTCAGGTTCACGCCGGAACCACATGAGCTGACGCCGCGCGTACCGCATGTTCTCGCGGACGATCAGCTCGCGTGTGGCGGCCAGGTCGCGCACGCCCTGCAGCATCTCGATCACCTGCCGGTAGACGAGCCCCGAAAAGGCGTGCGCGTCGGGCGGCACGCCCGCCGCCAGCAGCGCCTGCACCTCTTCGACGACGCCGGCGCGGAACTGCTGGTCGACGCGTCGGGCGACCCGCGGCAGCAGCCGTTCGCGCGCCAGGCGCAGGCCGAGCGTCAGCACCGCGAAGTCAGCGATGGGCGACCGCGTGGCGGCGAAGTGCGCGGTGAGCGGCTTGCGCGTGAGCAGGTACACCTCGAGCGCGCGCACGAGCCTCATGCGATCGCGCGGCAGAATCCGCTGTGCCGACGGCGGATCGACGCGTCCCAGCCAGCGGTGCAGGAACTCGGGTCCACGCCGGTCGGCGACGCGCTCGAGCCGCGCCCGCAGGGCCTCGTCGCGGGCCGGTCCCGGGAACAGCCCGCGTACGAGCGCGCGGTAGTAGAAGCCTGTGCCGCCGGCCAGGATCGGCAGCCGGCCCCGCGCCACGACCTCACGAGCGACACGAGCGGCATCCTCGGCGTAGCGCGCCGCCGAATACACCTCGGTCGGCTCGACCAGATCGACGAGGTGGTGCGGCACGCCCTGCTGCGCGTCGGGCGGCACCTTGTCGGTGCCGATATCGATGCCGCGATAGACCGCCGTCGAGTCGCAGGCCAGCACCTCGCCATCGAAGCGCCGCGCCAGCGCAATGGCCAGCGCGCTCTTGCCTGTGGCGGTCGGACCGACGATGGCGACGAGACGATTCACGGGGCCGTGCGGGGATCCTCGTTGTAGAAGAACGTGACAATGATCTGCATGCGATCGGCCGGGTACTCCGGAGGCAGCGCGGCCGTCGGGTTCGACAGGCGCAGCGCGTTGACCGCGGCGTTGGTGAGCGCCGGAATCGCCGCCGGCTGCAGGACCGTCAGGTCCGTGATGTAGCCGTTGCGCAGCACGAAGAACCGGATCACGACGCGCCCGCGGTACGTCATGGCCGCGGCGGGCACGATCCAGTTGCGCTCCACCTGGTGCTTGAACCGCAGCAGCCAGGGGCCGAAGTCGACGCCCATCGAGTCGAACTGGATGAACGCCGACTGCTGGGAGTTGCCGCCGAGCCGGTTGTCGTAGTTCTCCTCGCGGAGGTAGCGTGCCAGATTGCGCAGCGAGTCGCTGAGCGCGCGGGTGTCGTCGCGCGGCGATGGCGACGGGTTCGGGGACGGCACCTCGAGATCGGCGAGACCGCGATCGGCCAGCGACAGCACCGGCGCGTCGCCCTCATCGAGCGGCTCGGGCGATCCGGCATCGGCCCGCTCGACGGGCTCGGGCGCCGGCGGCGTCGGCGGCTCGGGCTCGGGCGGCAGCACCGGGCCGCCCTCGACCATTTCCGGCGTGTTGCCCAGCATGTACGGCCCCGGATCGATCGCGTTCTCGGGCCGCTCGATCGTGCTGCTCCGCCGATCCATGTCGGACGCATCGGCCGGCCGATCCGGCGCCTCCGGCCGATCGACGAGCGGCATCACTTCGACGAACCGGAGCAGCTGACGATCGTCGTCGTCCTGCCGCTCGGCCAGCAGCGTTTCGGCTTCGACCGGCTCGTCGCGGAACTGCAGCCAGCCTTCGGGCGTCAGCAGATACAGCAGCGCCATCAGCAGGTGCACGACCACCGACAGCAGCACGCCTTCGCGGAGCGACATCGCCTGCGGCATCCGCGGCGTGTCTGGTCGATGCGGGTCGAAGTCGAAGTACATCAGCGGGTTGTTCGCAGTATACGGCCCCCCGGATGCTTCAGGAAGCTGCCCCGGGCGTGCCGCATGTCCCATTCAGACGCCCGAAGCTTCCGGACGGATGGCCGATCATCGACGCGCGAGATAGAGGTACACGATGCCGAACGTCAGCCGGCGGAACTGCACGTCGTGGAAGCCGGCCTGCTGCAGGATGCGGGCGAACGCCGCACCTGACGGGAACGCATTTACGGATGCCGGCAGATAGCTGTAGGCCGCGTCGTGCTTCGAGACGAGGCGGCCGATGCGCGGCAGCACGTGCTGGAAGTACCAGGCGTACGCCTGCCGGAGTCCCGGCGCCGTCGGCGACCCGAACTCGAGGACCGCGAGCGTGCCGCCGGGTCGAAGGACCCGGTGGAACTCCCGGCAGGCCGCGAGCGGATCGACAACGTTCCGGATGCCGAAACCGACGGTCGCGGCATCGAACGACGCCTCGGGCAGCGGCATGGCCGTCGCGTCGCCGCGCGCCAGGCGGATCCGCGACTCGAGCCCTGCCGCGCGAACCTTCTGCCGTGCAATGGTGAGCATTTCCGACGAGAAGTCGATGCCCACCACGTCCTTCGCCCGCTGCCGGCCCGTCACGGCTGCAATGGCGAGATCGGCCGTCCCGGTGCACATGTCGAGCAGGCGCTCGCGGCCGGTCAGCCCGAGACTGGCGACCGCGCGTGCGCGCCATCGCCGGTCGAGGCCGGCGCTGAGCAGGTGATTGAGCGTGTCGTAGCGACGCGCGATGGCGTCGAACATGCCCGCGATGACGGCGGGCTCGCGCGACGGGACGCTCACGTCTCGCCCCAGGGCGGAAAAAGGGCGTGCTCGATGCCGAGCGCGCCGAGGATCTTGCCGGCGATGAACGCGCCGAGGTCCTCGAGCGTTTCCGGCTTCTGGTAGAAGGCCGGCATCGCAGGCAGCACCATCGCGCCGGCCTCGGCGCAGGCGACCATGTTGCGCAGGTCGGGCAGGCTCATCGGCGTCTCGCGCGGCACGACGATCAGGCGTCGCCGCTCCTTCAGCATGACGTCGGCGGCGCGCTCGATGAGCGTCTGCGACAGGCCGTGCGCCACCCCGGCCAGCGTCTTCATCGAGCACGGAACAATCACCATCGCCTCGCAGCGGTTGCCGCCGCTGGCCAGGGTCGAACCCAGATCGCGGTTCGAATGCAGGGTGATCGAGCCGCTGCCGACGGACGTCCCGTAGCGCTCGACGAGATAGTCGTGCAGCCGCTCGGCCCGGGCCTCGGGGCCGAGCTCTTCGACGAGCAGCCGGCGGCCGTACTCGCTCACCACGACGTCGAGCCGGCAGCCGCGCTCGAGCAGCGCGGCCATCGTCCGCGCCGCGTAGAGCGCGCCGCTGGCGCCCGTCACGGCAATCACGAAGCGGCGGGGTCGATCGGTCATGAGAAATACACGTCGGCAGCGGTCGCGAGCAGGTACAGCACGCCGACCCAGCCGTTGAGGTCGAAGGCGCGCCTGACCTGCGACAGATCCGAGGGACTGACGAGCGACTGCTCGTAGACGAGCAGCGTCGCAACGAGCACGAGGCCGGCCGCGTACACCGGCCCGAGGCCGGCCGCGATGCCGACCGCCGCGAGCGCAGCAACCGTGACCACATGCAGCGCCCGCGAGATGGCGATGGCTTTCGCGACGCCAAAGCGCACCGGAATCGACCGCAGACCTTCGCGCCGGTCGAAGTCCAGATCCTGGCAGGCGTACAGCACGTCGAAGCCGGCGACCCAGGTGCCGATGGCCACCGCGAGCAGCACCGGCTCGGGGCGCAGCGGTCCGCCGGCCGCGATCCAGCCGCCTGCCGGCGCCAGCGCCATCGCGAGGCCGAGAAACAGCTGCGTGTAGTCGGTATAGCGCTTGGCGAGCGAGTACCAGAAGACGACGGCCAGCGCGACCGGCGCGAGCAGCAGTGGCAGCCGTCCAAGCTGCGCCGCCGCGGCAACGAAGGCCGCGGCCATCACGACCACGAAGAGCGCTGCCTCGGCGCGCGTCATCGCCCCGCGCGGCAGCTCACGCCCCGCCGTGCGCGGGTTGCGCGCATCGAAGGCATGATCGGCCAGGCGATTGAAGCCCATCGCCGCGCTGCGCGCCGTCACCATGCAGACGATGATCCACAGCACCCGCTCCCAGCCGAGCGGCACGAGCCGCGATGCGAGCAGCGCGCCCGCCAGCGCAAACGGCAGCGCGAAGATCGAATGGCTGAAACGGACGAACGAAGCGTAGGTGCGGAGCCGCGCGATCATGTCGGGACCGGACGGATCGCCTCCGGAGGCACTCCGCCGACCAGGTATTCTTCCACATCGCGCACGCCGGCCGGGACGTCGACCGCGACGAGCGCGGCGGCCTTGCCGGGCGCGAGGGTCCCGTACCGATCGCCGGCGCCGAGCGCTTCGGCGCCCGTCCGCGTCGCGCTCTCGAGCAGCGATGCGGCCGTCACGTCGGGCGCGACGCGGCGCAGTTCCGTCAGTTCGTCGAACATGTTCAGCGAGCCGACCGACGCGAGGCTGTCGGTCCCGATCGCGATGCGCGCGCCGGCCGCATAGAGGTGCGAAACGCGCGGCAGCCCGGTTCCCACCCAGACGTTGCTCCGCGCGCAGATCACCACGACGGCGTCGCGCTCGACAAGGCGATCGATGTCGGACTCGTCGAGATGCACGGCGTGCACGGCCAGCGTGCCCGGCTGCAGGTAGCCGAGCGTATCGAGCCAGGCCACGGGCCCCGTGCCCGGTGGCTGCCAGCGCTCGGTCCACACGCCGAGGTCCTCGAGCAGCGCACGCATGGGGCCGGTACCAACGCGCAGCAGTTCCAGCTCCTCTACCGACTCCCCCACGTGCACCGAGAGCGGCGCGTCGTCGTCCGACAGGCGGGCGATGCGGCGGAACAGATCGGGCGCCACTGAGTACGGAGCGTGTGCGACCACGCGACCGCGCAGGCCGACGCCGTCCGCGGCATGCGCGCGGGCATCGGCGAGCACGCGCCGCAGCCTGCTCCGCGCCTCGGCGACGACCGTCGTCGCGTCGACAACGTTGAAGCCGAGCAGCTCGTGGAAGACGACGGCGCTCATGCCGGCCGACGCGAGCAGTGCGGGCGTGACGAGTGTGTTGCTGATGTCGCCGACGAGCACCGTGCCCGTCGCGCGCGCCTCCTCGATGCCGGCGCGCATAGCCTGGAGCTGTTCCGGAAGGGCGGGCAGGGCCCCGCGGCCGCGCACGGCGAGCAGCGTCCGGAGCCACTCGATGAAGGACCCGGCCGGCGGGACGCGCCCCCGCAGCCAGCTCAGCTCGAGATGCGTATGGGCATTGACGAGTCCCGGCAGCAGCGCCGCGTTGCCGAGGTCGGTGGCCGGACCGGGCGGCGGTCCGGAGCCGAGCCGGACGATCGTGCCTCCGTCCGTCTCGATCCAGCCGCGCTCGAGCGGCGGGCGATCGATCGGCAGGAGCCACCGGCTCGCAAAGATCATGGCCTCACTGCGGGAGGGCGCGGCGCCGCCGGGCCTCCGGGCTCCGGGCCTCGTAGCGGCGGAGATCCTCAGCCTCGCCGCCGCGACCGTCCGCACGCGCCACGGCAAGCTGCAGCATACGGGGCACGTTCTGCAGTCGGAACATCGGCTCCCCGAGGATGTCGTAGTGCATGTTGCGCCGGCGGGCGATGAAGCCGGCGTTCTCGATGTTGCGGACGACCTCGTACTCGTCCATGCAGTACTCGGCGCCGGCCGCACGCACGACGTTCTCCTCGATCATCACGCTGCCCATGTCGTTGGCGCCGAACGCCAGGCTGAGCTGGCCGACCTTGCCGCCCTGCGTCACCCACGAGGCCTGCAGGTTCGGGAAGTTGTCGAGCACGAGCCGGGCGATGGCCAGCGTGCGCAGGTACTCGACGCCCGTCGCCTCGACGCCGCCGAGCTCGGTGTGGCTCGGCTGGAAGCTCCAGGCGATGAACGCGGTGAACCCGCCCGTCTCGTCCTGCAGATCCCGGAGACGGAACAGGTGCTCGAGCCGCTCGTCGATCGTCTCGACGTGGCCGTACATCATCGTGGCCGTCGTGCGCAGGCCCGCACGGTGCGCCAGCCGCATCACGTTGAGCCACTCGTCGGCCGTTGCCTTGTTGTAGCAGTTCAGCAGGCGGCGGACCCGATCGACGAGAATCTCGGCGCCGCCGCCGGGGATGCTGTCGAGGCCGGCGTCGACGAGCCGCGCGATGACGGTTTCGGGCGGCAGGTGCGACAGCCGCGAGATATGGATGATCTCGGGCGGCGAGAGCGCGTGCATGCGGAACGACGGGTAGCGCGCCTTGACCTGCCGGAACAGATCTTCGTACCACTCGAGCGGCACGTCGGGATTGTGACCGCCCTGCAGCAGCAGCTGTTCGCCGCCGAGCGCGATTGTCTCCTCGATCTTCCGGAAGATCTCGTCGAAGCCGAGCGTGTAGCCTTCGGGCGACCCGACGGGCCGGTAGAACGCGCAGAACCGGCAGCGCGCAACGCAGACGTTCGTGTAGTTGACGTTCCGGTCGATGATGTAGGTGACGACGCCATCGGGATGGAGCCGCTGGCGGACGTCGTCGGCGAGCCGTCCGAGCAGCGACGTGGGCGCGTGCAGGTACAGCTCGCGCGCCTGCCCGAACGACAGGCGCCCGCCCTGCCTCACGACGTCGGCAATCCTCTCGACCTGCATGTCGCTCAATTCTACTGCGCGGCGCCCGACGGGCCGTCGAAGAACTCCGGCTCGCGCGGCTCGCCGGTCGTCAGCCCCAGCGCGGCGACCTCGCGATAGTAGGTCCGCAGCGCCTCGACCTCGCGCGGCCCGAGCTCGTAGTGCATGTTCCGCCGCAGATAGTCGCGCGCGACGGGACGTCGCTCCGGATGGTCGGCGCAGTACGCGTCGGCAATCGCATCGAGCGACCGGAGGCCATCCGCTGCCGCCCGGTGCAGGCGCGCCACCGTGGCCGGCGTGGCTGCATCGGCGCGTCCCGACCAGAAGGCCCAGACGAACGGCAGCCCGGTCATGCCCGTCCACAGTTCGCCGAGATCGATCTTCTGCAGGCCGATCGCCTCGTGATCGAGGAACAGCGCGGGATCACCGATCAGCAGCGCGGCGTCGGCCACGCCCAGCATCTCGTCGACGTCGGGCGGCCGCGTCAGGAACACCGGATCGATGGCGAAGTGCTGCCGGCAGAGAATCCGCACGAGGGCGGCCGACGTGCGCGACGACGCGTCGAGTGCGACGGTCCGGACCTCGCGCATGTCCTTCCTCGAGAAGAGCGCCACCGATCCGACCGGGCCGAACGATCCGATGCACACGCCCGGCACGATCCGGTCGCCGGGGCGATCGAGCCACGTGATCGACGGCACCATCCCCAGGTCGATGGCGCCCTCGCTCAGCAGGCGCGCACAGACCGCGGGAACGTCGAAGCGCAGCGAGATCCCGGGATCGTCGGCCAGACCGGCGACGAGCGGGCGGACGTTCAGGTAGCTGACCGCGCCGAGCCGCAGCACGTCACCCCCGCCTCCGGTAGAGACCATCGCGCTCGACCGGATCGCCGCCAGCCGCCCGAATCTGCCGATCGATATCGGCCACCGCGCTCCGCCGCGGCCCGAGCGATGGATCGTCGACGGCGGCCACGGCATCGAGATCGCCGGCGCCGAAGGTCAGGGCTACCTGGGCCATCTTGGGACCGTAGAGCTGCCAGTCGACCTGAATCCGCTCGATCGACGGGCACCCGGCCCGCGCCGCCGCCACCAGCTTCGCGTCGTCGTAGCCGGTCGAAGGCACGTCGACGGGATCGACACGCGGCAGCGGCGCAAACGCCCGGATGTCGCCGGCCTCGCGCGCGAGCTGCTCGGCGCGTTCGACGAAGTCGAGCCGGGTGCGTCCCTGCGGAGCGGCCGTGATCGTCAGCCGGTGGATCGCCAGGCCGCCCTCTCGCAGCGCCGCCACGACCTTCACCAGCCGGGAAACCTCCAGCGGCAGATCCAGCGGGACTTCCGCGAGCGCCGTGAGTCCCGCCCCGGCCAGCGCCGACGCGACCCGGGTCAGCGACGCATCGTCAGTCCCGACACGATCGACGAGCCAGGCAAGCGAAAACCCGGTCACGGGCGTCCCGTTCGCAGCCGACGCGGCCTGTCGGACGAGCGCCACTGCATCGTCGACAGACGCAGGGTCGCCGACGATCCGGATCTCCCCCGCCTGCAGCTCCGCCGGCACCCGACCGTCGCGCGTCTCGAGCACGCGGCAGAACGTGATTTCGGTCCCGGTACGCCGCCGCAGGGCCGCTTCGCCGACGACGCCGACCGCGACGAGGTCCGGACAATCGAACAGCCGCTCGAGGTCACCGCGCGTCAGCGGCTCTCCAGCCGCAAGCCGCGCTTCGAGATCACCCAGGGCCAGCGCCGACGTCATCGTGAACCTTCCCCCACCATCTCCGACGGTACTCCAATTGCGGCCGCCACCTTCGTAGCGAGCGCGAGCGCCTCGCGTCCGGCCTCGCCCGTCACGCGCGGCGGACGGCCGGTGCGGATCGCGTCGACAAAGTCGACCAGCTCGCGGCGCAGCGGCTCATCCTGCTCCACCGGAACGGGCCCGCCCTCGATCACCGGGCGGCCGCCTTCGGGCCGCCGCAGCCGCCACACTTCCAGCTCGCGCGCGCCGGCGTCGACCGACACGTACATGTCGGGCTGGAAACAGCGCACTTTCCTGATGGCGTCGCGGCTGATCCGGCTTGCCGTCAGGTTCGCGATGCAGCCGGACGCGAACTTCACCCGTGCATTCGCGATGTCGACGCGCGGCGTCAGCACCGGCACGCCAACCGCCTCGACCGCTGCAACACCGCTGCGATCGATCGCCAGAATCAGGTCGAGGTCGTGAATCATCACGTCGAAGACGACGTCGATGTCGAGCGATCGCTCGGGGAACCCGCTCAGCCGATCGATCTCGATGAAACGCGGCTGCTGCACGACGGCCAGGGCCGCCTCGATGGCCGGATTGAAGCGCTCGGTATGGCCGACCGCGAGCACGGCGCCGCCGCGTGCGGCCGCCTCGAGCATCGTGTCGGCCTGCTCGAGCGACGCCGCCATGGGCTTCTCCACCAGCACGTGGACGCCGCGCTCGAGCAGCTCACGCGCGATCGTCAGGTGATCGACCGTCGGCACGGCCACGACGGCCGCGTCGATGCGGCCGAACAGCCCGCGGAAGTCGGTGAGCACATCCACCCCGGGACCGGCCGCCGCCTCGGCGCGGCTGCGGTCGAGATCGACGGCAGCCACGAGGCGCGCGCCGTCGAGTGCCGACGCGAGCCGCACATGGTGGCGGCCCAGGTGGCCGACGCCGATCACCGCCAGGCGAAGCGTGTCGCTCATGCCGGATGCTCCCGTCCGACCAGCACGATACCGGCCTCGTCGGCTGCGCGAATCACCTCGTCGCCCTCGATCATCAGCGTACGCCCGGCGTCGACCGACATCGCATCCACGCCCGCCTGCTTCATCACCTCGACGGTCCGGATTCCGATCACCGGCACGTCGAAGCGCATGTCCTGAATGGGCTTGAACACCTTCACCACGCGGGCCCCGGGACCGGCCAGCGCGCCGGCGCGCAGGATCGTCTCGTCGGTCCCTTCCATGCCCTCGACCGCAACGACGACGCGGTCCTTGACGACGATTGTCTGACCGATATCGAGCCGGCCGATGGCGTCCGCGATCGGGTAGCCGAACTCGAAGTCGCCGCGAATCGCCTCATCGGGCTGGCGGCGCGTCATGACGCCCGGACGCGCCATCAGGTCGCTCAGCAGCTCGGTGGAATTCAGCAGTGTGATGCCGTGGCTCTGAAGCTTGTCGGCGATCGCCTTGATGAGCGTGTCGGTGCTCTTCGTCGCGAGCCTGGCGAAGACCGACAGCATCGTCAGGTCGGGCATCACGTCGGTGAAGACCCTGACGTGCTTCACCTGACCCGCCATGACGGCCCGCGTCACGCCGTGCTGCCTGAGAATCGAGATGCACCGGCCGAGCTGGCCGAGCGAGATCCACTCGATGACCGTGCCGCCGAGCTCGGCGCCCAGCTGCTCGAGCTCGGGAAAGGCTTCGTCCCTGACAGCGACGACAACGACCTCGTGGCCGAGCCGGCGGGCGGCGCGCAGCACGAGGAACGGGAACTGCCCGTTGCCGGCTATCAGGCCGATCGGCACGGCGTCATTCCGCCTCGAGCTGGTCGTCGATCCGCTTCGAAGGCCGGCGCAGGATGACCCCCCGGCGGGCCGACGTGATGAAGTTCACCAGGTAGCTCACCTCGGCGGCGGCCAGCGTCGGGTCGCGCTCGATCAGTTCGAGCGCCCGGCTGGTGTTGTGCTGGACGAGGTGGCGGTACGCGCGGCGGAGCTTGTCGATGAGCTCCGGACTGAAGCCGCGGCGCGCGAGTCCGATCGTGTTCACGCCGTAGATGCGCGCACGGTTGCCGACCGTCTTCGCGTACGGCAGCGCATCGCGCGTGACGACCGTGTAGCCGCCGATAAACGCGTGCCGGCCGACGCGGCAGAACTGGTGCACGCCGGAATACGCGCTGATCGTCGCGTAGTCCTCCACCGTGACGTGCCCGCCGATCGTCGCGCCGTTGCCGAAGATCGTCGAGTCGCCCACGTGGCAGTCGTGCGCGACGTGCGCGTAGGCCATGAACAGATTCCCGTCGCCGATCGTCGTCACGCCGCCGCCGCCGGCCGTGCCGCGGTGGATCGTGACGAACTCGCGGAAGACGTTGTGCTGGCCGATGACGAGCCGCGTGCGCTCGCCCTTGAACTTCAGGTCCTGCGGCGCGAGCCCGATCGAGGCGAAGGGGTAGATCTCGGTGTGATCGCCGATCGTCGTGCAGCCGTCGACGATGGCCGAGGCCCCCACGCGGCAGTTGCGGCCGATCGTCACGTCGGGCCCGACGATGGCGTAGGGTCCGATGACCGAGCCTTCCCCGATGCGCGCGCCGTCGTGGACGATCGCCGTTTCGTGGATCGTGACGCCGGGATAGGTGTTGACGCGCACCGACGCCACGCGTGGCACGCGCTCCAGCGCGAGCACGATCTTCGCCTCGGCCACCACCTGTCCTTCGACCGAGGCCACCGCCCGCGTCCGCACGATCGCGCCGCGGCGCCGGCCCATCGTCACCTCGAGCTGGAGGCGATCGCCCGGGACGACCTGGCGGCGGAACTTCGCGTTGTAGACGCCCCGGAGCCGTGCCCGGCGCCCGTCGAGATCGGGCCCCGCCACGAGCAGCGTCGCCACCTGCGTCAGCGACTCGATCATGAGCACGCCGGGCATCAGCGGCGTGCCCGGAAAGTGCCCCTGAAAGAACTCCTCGCTGACCGTGACGTTCTTCACCGCGACGATGCGGTGGCCCGGCTCGTACTCCGTCACCGCATCAACCAGCACCGCCGGATAGCGATAGGCCAGGCGCTCGAGGATGGGTGGGATGCTGATCATCGGGGAGCGGGCAGCCTCGGCAGACGCCGGCGCCGGCGCGGGCGCCGCGGTGGGGACGATCGCCGGAGTCATGACAGCCGGACGTCCGCTCCTACTGCAGCGCGTCGAGCCGACGAACGACCTCGGCCGACAGATCGAGCGCGGAGTTGACCGCCAGCAGACCGGTGCCGTCGCCCGTGCTGAGGATGGCCCACAGGTTCCGCTCGGCGCGGATCTGCTCCACGATCGGCAGCACCTTCTGGCCGAATTCATCGAGCAGCTCGCTCTGCAGGGCGTCGACGTCGACCTGCGCCTGCTCCTGCATGAACTGCAGCTCGCGCGTCTTCCGATCCAGCTCGGCGTTCTTCTGCTGCAGGACCGCCGCCGCCAGCACGTTCTGCCCGCTCTGGATTTCCTGCTGCAGCGCCTGGATCTCCTTGTTCTTCTCGGCGATCTCGGCGCTCTTCTGATCGGTGAGCTCCTTGAGCCGCTGCTGCCCGGTACGGCCGAGCTGCGAGTTCTGCACGACCGCCTGCAGGTTGACGAACCCGATGCGGGCGTCGGCCGGGAACTGGGCGGCCGCCGGGGCCGCCGTCTGCGGCTGCGGCTCGGCGGTCGCCGGTGTCTGCGCCGCGGCGGCGCTCACCAGGAGAAACGAACTCAGTAACGTCGCGGTGATTACACGCTTCATCTTTGGCTGCACCTCTGCTGCCTGCGGCATCGCCGGAGTGACAGGTCTCCGGCACCGGGAAACACTGAATCCTACCAGAACTGCCGTCGGCCGTGCCCGACGACCGATGCGCGTCTTCCGTTTGACGATCCCCGGGGTCCGTCGGCCGCATCGGCGATGCCTCCTTCTCCACGGTCTCGATCCGCCCCTCGACCGCCCTTCCAGGGTCTGTCCGCCCGGTGTGGCAATTCCTTCCCCGACCGGAGACACGGTGTCATCGTCTGCAGTTTCGAGGCGCCGCGAGTACACTATCGGGGCCGTACAGCGTCCGGGGTACGAACGTTGCTTCGATCCGGGCGATTTCGAGGAGCAGGCATGCGCCGATCGTTGATCCGAGGAGCTCTGGTCGCCGTGCTCGCCGCCGCTGCGGCGTGCGGCGACGACCCGCAACCCATCGACCCCAGTCCGTCACCGAACCCGATTACCGAAACCTACACCGGCACGGTCACCGTCAACGGGGCCGTCACGTGGGGCAACATCATCGTGACGTCCGCCGGCTCGGCCAACGCCGTGCTCAGGGCCGTGCGGCCGCAGCTGACGATGCGCGTCTCGGACGGCAGCGGCAATTACGTGGCCGGCGAGACGGTCTACATCGGCAACAGCCTCGACGACCGCACGGGCATCGCCGTCGTCCACGGCTGGGACCCGGGCACCGGAACGCTGTTTCTGAACGACCGCGACGGCACGCTGCCGACCGGCGAATTCATCACCGGCGCGACCAGCGGCGCGCGGTGGGTCAACCGCGAGGTGGGCAACACCGTGCTCGGGCTCGCGCTCGGCACCTGGAGCGGCACCACCTGCAGCATCGTGCTGGCCAACGACATCGCCGGTGAGGGCGCCCAGGTAACCGGCGTCGTCCGCGACGCCGGCACGCTGTGCGTGCGTGTGTACGACGTCGGCCGGCTTCGGGGCCCCGCCGAGGTCACCGTCGAAGTCAGCCACTTCTAGTCCCCGAAACGCCGCAGGGCGCGCCACCACTGGCGCGCCCTGCGCAGATCCCCGGAACGTTGGGGTCGGAAGTCCGACCCCGCTCAGAACGTCGTTCCCACCGCGAACCGGAAGGTGAAGCGCTCGGTGAGCCGGCCCTGGTGGTTGTACACCTCGCCGCGATGCGGGTTGTACGCCCCGATCAGGCGGAACGGGACGTTGAGCACCGGCATCATGAACCGCACCTCGAGACCGGTCGACGTCTTGAAGGCGCTCGTCCGGCCGATGATCTCCGTGCGGCTCGAGCCTTCGGGCAGCAGCAGCGACGGATTGCCGAACAGGTCGCTCAGGTACGGCGGCTCCGGCTGAATGCGCCGGACGACGTCCTCGTACCAGCCGAACTTCTGCCCGATGTCGCGCACCTGCCCCGCGTCGAAGAACGCGACGAGGCGCAGCTGGCTCATGATGTCGAAGGCGTACTCGGCGTTGAACGTCAGCATCTTGTTCCCGCCGATGAGGACGCCCGTCTCGGGATCGCGCGGGCCGATCGTCCGCAGGTCGTAGCCGCGCACGGAGTACTCGCCGCCCGAGAACAGCTTCTCGAAGATCGGCAGCGTCGTGGTGCGCCCGTACGGGCGGACGTACTGCCCCTCGGCCCGGAACCCGAGCGAGTGGCGCATCGAGAGCGGGATGTACCAGATGCCCTCGAGCCGCCCCTGCATGTAGTCGGTGTTGCCGCCGAGTGCCGACCCCGCAAAGCTGAACGACGCCGTGTAGCGCGTGCCGGCCGTCGGGAAGATCGGCCGGTTCACCGTGTTGAAGACCACGCTCGGCGTGATGCGGCTGACCGTCCGGCGCCCGCCCTGGTTCTGGAGCAGCACGTCGGCCAGGTACGGGCTCCGGCTGAGGACCTCGGGCGAGTAGATCGGATTGACGTCCTTCACCTGAATCTCTTCGTAGGCGTAGGACATGAACATCCGCGTGTAGTCGGCCAGCGGGAACCCGAAGACGAAGTTGCCGCCCGTCGCCTGCTGCGTGTACTGCAGCGGGAAGATGTACTGGCGGCTGTAGAGATCGGCCCCGACGGTGATCGGTCGCTCGAACAGGTACGGCTCGGTGAACGAGATCTGGTAGTTCTGCGCCTGCGAGCCCTTCTGCAGCGACACGCCGACCGTCTCACCGCGGCCCAGGAAGTTCGACGTCTGGAACGCGAGCTGCCCGAAGAAGCCGTCGAACTGCGACACGCCGGCGCCGAAGGTGAGCTGGTTGCGGTTCTGCTCCTCGAACCGCAGCGTGATGTCGACCTTGTTGTCGGAGCCCGGCGTCTGCACGACGTCCATCTCGCCTTCCTTGCCCTCGAGCGGCTGGAAGTAGCCGAGCTGGTTGAGCCGGCGGACGCTTTCCTTGAGCGCCTCCGCGTTGAACAGGCCGCCTTCGGCCACGCGGAGCTCGCGGCGAATGACCGAGTCGTGCGTCGTGGTGTTGCCGGTGAAGGTGATGCGGTTCACGAAGAACTGCTCACCCGGCATCACCTCGATCTCGATGTCCATCACCGGCTCGGGCTCCTCGCCCTCGAGCGGCAGGCCGGTGACAGGGTCGAGACCACGCGGCATCAGCCGCGGCTCGTAGCTGAACTGCCAGTAGCCGAACGTGCCGTAGGCCTCGGTCGCCTTCTCGAGCCCCTTCCGCAGCTTCTCGCTGCTGTAGTAGTCGCCCGGCTCGATGTCGAACAGCGTCTTGACGGCCTCGAGGTTCAGCGCCGACTCACCCGTGAGCTCGAAGCTGCCGATCGTGTAGCGCGGCCCTTCGTCGACCGGGATCCGCAGCCGGATCCACCGCCGGGATCCGTCGTCCGACGTCCGGACGGTCTCGACCACCGGCTGCCCGATCTGCGCACCGGCATAACCGTTCTTCCGGTAGAACTCCGTGATGCGCTCGGCGTCCTCGGGGAAGAGCGACTCGTTGTAGGTGGCGTCGCCGAAGAAGCCGAAGAAGCCGTTCGGCTTGTTGTGCGCCATCTGGCGGCGCAGCTTGCCGTCGGAGAACGCCTCGTTGCCCTCGAAGACGACCTCGGCAATCTCGACCTTCGGCCCCGGATCGATGCGGAACGTAAGGTGGACGAGCTTCGGACCGCCGGGCAGCGGCGTGCGCTCGGTCGTGACCGTTGCGTCGTTGTAGCCCTTCTCGGCGTACAGCTGCCGGATGACGCCGATGACCTTGCGCAGCTGCGCCTCGTCGACGAACGAATCGAGCCGGACCGAGATGTCCTCCTCGCGGAGCCGGTTCTCGATGTCCGACACGTTCACCTTCAGCTTCTCGCCCTCCTCGGCCGGCACGTAGTCGACCACCTTGACGCGCGCCCGCTCCTCGTAATGGAAGACGACATGCTTGCCGACGACGCCGTTCTCGTAGGGCTCGTCGATGACCTCAATCCAGAGGTCCTCGAGGAAGTCGCTGCGCCAGAGCCGCCAGAAGTCGGCCAGGATGACGCTCTCGTCGTACGGCATCCAGCGGCCCGCGCTGCGCTGCGACCACGCGGGCGTGAGCAGCGCCGCGTAGGTGCGGGGGTCGATCATCGGCTCGACTTCGGTGATCCGGTCGCCCGGACCGTGCGCCATCAGCTGCGCGCAGCGGTACAGCGGACCGGAGTCGGCGGGCGGCAGGTTCGTGGACGTCTCGTTCGCGCTGCAGGGGGTGATGTGCGAAGCCGCCGGCGCGGCCGGCGCGACCTGCGCCCGGGCAGGGGCGACCGCGGCCAGCAGCCCGGCGGCGGCGGCGAACGTCACTCGGATCAGCGTGCGCACGGAACTCCTCCCGGAGGCCCACCCTGGACGCGAGGCCGCACGTCCGGGGAGCCGCCGGTCAAGCTTGGATACCAGTTAGACGGTCACCGCCAGACGGCGGCCGGCCTCGTCCTGCCCGGAGGAGCGCCAGGCGAGCGCACCCTGATCGAGGTAGATCTCGACCTCGCCGCCGTGCAGATCGCCGCGGATCAGCGCCTCGGACAGCGGGTCCTCGATGTAGCGCTGGATCGCACGGCGCAGCGGGCGCGCGCCGTACGAGCGATCCTGGCAGGTCGCTTCGATGATCCAGTCGATCGCCTCGGTCGTGGCCGAAATCTTCAGCTGCCGATCGGCCAGGTGCGCGTTGAGGTTGTCGATCAGGAGCCCGGCAATCTTCCGCAGGTCGTCGTCGGTCAGCGGCTCGAACACGATCAGCTCGTCGATCCGGTTGATGAACTCCGGGTTGAACGTCCGCTTCACCTCGCCGAGCACCAGCTCGGTGACCGACTTCTGCACTTCGCGGCTGTCGGGCGCCTGGAAGCCCAGCGTCGTCCGCTTCTGGATGAAGCGGGCGCCGATGTTGGACGTCATGATGATGATCGTGTTCTTGAAATTGACCCGGTTGCCCAGCCCGTCGGTCAGGTGCCCGTCCTCGAACACCTGCAGCAGGATGTTGAACAGATCCGGGTGTGCCTTCTCGATCTCGTCGAGCAGGACGACCGAGTAGGGATTCCGCTTGACCTTCTCGGTGAGCTGCCCGCCCTCCTCGTGCCCGACGTAGCCGGGCGGCGAGCCAATCAGCTTCGAGACCGAATGCTTCTCCATGTACTCCGACATGTCGAAGCGGATGAGCGCATGGTCGCTGCCGAACAAAAAGTTCGCGAGCGCACGCGCCAGCTCGGTCTTGCCGACGCCCGTCGGCCCGAGAAAAATGAAACTCCCCACCGGACGGTGCGGATTCTTCAGCCCGGCACGCGACCGCCGGATCGCCCGCGCCAGCGCCGAAATCGCCTTCTCCTGGCTGACGACGCGCCGGTGCAGCTCATCCTCCATCCGGAGCAGCTTCTGGCTCTCGTCCTCGGTGACCGACGTGAGCGGCACACCGGTCCACTTCGAGACGACCTCGTCGATGTCGGCCTTGCGGATCACGACGCGCGAACCGGTCGGCTTGACGTCGACACGCTCGCGGACCACGGCCATCTGATCGCCGCCGCCCAGACCGGCCTCGAGCGACCAGCTGCGCTCGGCCCCCTCGCCTTCGAGCTCGACCGGCGTACGGACGACGCGGCTGATCTCACCCAGCTCGGCATTCAGCTCGGCGTCACGCAGCTTCGCGCGCGAACCGGCTTCGTCGACCAGGTCGATCGCCTTGTCGGGCAGGAACCGATCCGTGATGTAACGGCTCGACTGGTAGACGGCCGCCTCGATCGCCTCGCGCGAGTACTCCACGTGGTGGAAGCTCTCGTAGCGATCCTTGATGCCCATGAGCACCTGGATCGTCTCGGCTTCGGTCGGCGGATCGACCTTCACCGCCTGGAAGCGGCGCTCGAGCGAGCGGTCCTTTTCGATGTACCGCCGGTACTCGGCGGGCGTCGTGGCGCCGATGCAGCGGATCTCGCCGCGCGAGAGCGCCGGCTTGAGGATGTTGGCGGCGTCGAGCGACCCTTCGGCCGAGCCGGCGCCCACGAGCGTGTGGAGCTCGTCGATGAACACGATGATGTTCGGGTTCTCGCTGAGCTCCTTCATGATCGCCTTCAGGCGCTCCTCGAACTGCCCGCGGTACTTCGTCCCGGCGACGATCAGCGAGATATCGAGCGCGAGAATGCGCTTGTCGGCGAGGAAGTGCGGCACGTCGCCGCACACGATCTTCTGCGCGAGCCCCTCGACGATGGCCGTCTTGCCCACGCCGGGCTCGCCGATGAGGACAACGTTGTTCTTCGTCCGCCGGCAGAGCACCTGCTGGACACGCTCCACTTCGGCCGCCCGGCCGACGAGCGGGTCGAGCTGGTTCTTCATCGCCGCTTCCGTCAGGTCGCGGCTGAACTCGGCCAGCAGAGGCGTTTCCTTCGGACGCACCGGTGCCGTCTTCTCGTTCAGCAGCTGGACGATGTCCTCACGGACGCTGGCCAGCCGCATCCCCTTCTCGTACAGGATGGTTGCGGCCACCGAGCGCTCCTCGCGGAGGATCCCCAGCAGCAGATGTTCGGTGCCGATGTACGTATGCAGCAGCCGATCCGCCTCTTCGGCTGCGTACTGCAGCACCCGCTTGGTCTCCGCGCTGAAGGGGATTTCGACCGAGGTCGAAACCTTCTCGCGGAATACGGTGCGCCCCTCGATTTCCTTCCGGATGCTCTCGAGCGACAGATTCGACCGGGCAAAGATGCGGCTCGTAAGCCCCTTGCCCTCCCGGATCAGTCCCAGCAGCAGGTGCTCGGTTTCGATCGACGTGCTGCCGAGCTGCGTCGCTTCGTAGCGGGCGAAGAAAAGGACGCGCCGCGCTCGTTCCGTGTAGCGTTCAAACATCGAGTCTTCCGCCTGAATCAGAGCCTTTCAGCGCGATTCCCTGCTGGCATTATACGGCAAGGCTGCCCGCACTTCCCGGACAGCACGGGGGATTGGTCAGGCGACCGAAAGGATCTCGCGCACCTTCGTCAACAACTCTGTTGACGAAAACGGCTTCTGCAGGGTCGGCGACGACCGCCCGGTCACCGTGATGGGCGCGGGCTCCTCGGGACTTCCCGAGATGAACAGCGTGGGCAGCCCGGGCCGCATCTGCGCCAGCTCGGCGACCACCTCGATACCGCTCATCCCGGGCATGATGATGTCGCTGATGACCAGGTCGACCCGGTCGAGCGCGTCTTCGGCCACCGCCAGCGCCGCTTCGGGCCCTTCCGCCGCGATCACCTCGTAGCCGTGCCCCTCGAGCACGTGCACCAGGTAGTGCCGCAGCGCGTCGTCGTCTTCGATGAGGAGCAGGGTCTCACGGCCGGTCACGACCGGCTGGGGCGCCGGCCGCTCCGGTTGCCGGAACGGGCCGGTCGCGTGCGGGAGGTACAGGCGGAAGGTGGCCCCCCGCCCGGGTGCGCTGTCGACCTCGATCAGGCCGCCCATGTGCTGCACCGTGCCGTAGACGGTCGCCAGCCCCAGGCCGGTCCCCTGCCCGACCGGTTTCGTCGTGAAGAACGGCTCGAACACCCGGCGGCGGGTCTCGGCGTCCATCCCGATGCCGGTGTCGCTCACCTCCAGAAGCACGTGAGACCGGTTCAGTCCCGACGGCGCCGTATCGCCGCCGAGCTCGACGTCCGAGGTCCGGATGGTCACCCGCCCGCCGTTCGGCATGGCATCGCGGGCATTGAGAACGAGATTGATGACCACCTGTTCCATCTGGCTGCGATCTCCGAGTACGGGGTGCAGCAGTGGCGCCGTCTCGTCGACGACCTCGATGCGCGCGCCGATCAGCCGACGCAGCATCGGCAGCAGGTCCTGGATGAGCCGTGTCAGGTCGAGGCTCGTCGGCTGGACGACCTGACGCCGGCTGAAGGCCAGCAGCTGGCGGGTCAGGTCGGACGCCCGCTCGGCGGCACGTCGGATCTCGGCCACCTGCTCGCGCCGCGGGTCGCCGGACAGGTCGCGGTCGAGCCAGTCGGCGTAACCGACGATGGCCGTGAGCAGGTTGTTGAAGTCGTGAGCGATCCCCCCGGCGAGCTGACCGATCGCCTGCATCTTCTGGCCGTGATGCAGCCGCTCCTCGAGCGCGCGGCGGTCGGTGATGTCCTGTGTCACGACGACGTAGCCGGCCGACTGTCCCGGTTCGACGACGAGCGGACGGATCGTCGTGATGCCGGTGAACGTCCGGCCGTCGGGCCGGCGGCAGGTGACCTCGCACTCCATCTTCCCGTGGGCCGAGGCGTGCGCCAGCCAGCCGGCAAACTGCTGCGGCGTCACGTCGAACAGCAGCGCCCCGGAGTGCCGCCTGATCTGGTCGTGCGTATAGCCGAAGACCGCCTCGGCGCCGGCATGCCAGGCGACCACCACCCCGTCGTCGTCGAGCACGAGCATGGCGTAGTCGCGCATGCTGTCGAGCATGAGTCCCACGCGCGTCTGTAGCTCCCGGAGCCGGCTGTCGGTCGCGCGACGTGCCTGCTCGCGCCGCTCGACGATCAGCGCGGCATGGTCGAACGCCGTCGCCGCGCTGCGCCCGAGCTGCTCCAGCATCAGCAGGTCGTCGTCGGGGAACAGCGGCGCCTTGGGATGGACCGTAATGACGAGTCCCCATGTGCGGGCACTGGCACGGATCGGGGCGACGAGGACGAAGCGGCCGTAGCGCGCGAGCAGCGAACCGAGCGGGCCGCAGTCCTGCGCCCTCCCCGAGGCAGGCACCGCGTGGTCGTAGACGCGCGCAAGCAGGTCGTCGCAGACGAATGAGTTTCCAACCAGCTCGCGCTCGGAGCACGCGCGGATGACGAGACGCTCCGACCCGTCCATCCGCGGCCGCGCGACGACGATGAGCCCGCCGCCAACGCACCG
>ERZ777003.773-NODE-773-length-58205-cov-58.831212_pt1 | contig 58205 bp, 53 predicted proteins | sample MGYA00374956_ERZ777003 | MGnify/ENA primary metagenome ERZ777003 (study PRJEB29302, sample SAMN06268252) | bioreactor metagenome | isolation source: Joint BioEnergy Institute, California, USA | place: USA:Joint BioEnergy Institute, California, USA | collected...
CCGAGCTCGGCGCGCAGCCGCCGGATCAGGGCGACGATCTGGGCCTGGGTGGTGATGTCGAGCGCGGACAGCGGCTCGTCCGCCACGACCAGCGCGGGCCGCAGCGCGACCGCGCGGGCGATCGCGACGCGCTGCCGCTGCCCGCCGGAGAGCTGCGCGGGGAACCGGTGCAGCACCGCGGGCGGGAGCTCGACCCGGCGCACCAGCGCCTCGACCCGCTCGCGGATCTCCGCCGCGGTCAGGCCGGTGTTCACCACGTACGGCTCGGCGAGCGTGGCGGCCACGGTTCGCCGAGGGTTGAGGCTGCCGTACGGGTCCTGGAACACCACCTGGATCGCGGTGCGCAGGTCGCGGCGGAGCCGCAGCGGCCCCCGGCCGGGCGCGTTGTACACCTCGTCGCGCAGCGCCACCGTGCCCGCGGTGGGCCGGAGCAGGCCCGCCACGATCCGGCCGAGCGTGGACTTGCCCGACCCCGACTCGCCGACCAGCCCGACGATCTCGCCCTCGCGCACCTCGAGCGAGACGCCGGTGAGCGCGGTGACCGGGTCCTTGCGGCCCCGCCTGCGGTAGGCCATGTGCAGGCCGGTGGCCGCGAGCAGCGGGCGGGCCTCCCGGGGCGCGGCCGCGGGCGGCTCCGCCACGTCCGCGAGCGCGGCCCCGCGCCGGGCCGCCCCGAGCAGCTCCCGGGTGTAGGGGTGGCCCGGGGCGGTGGTGATCTCCGCGATGGGCGCGGTCTCGACGATCTCGCCGCCGCGCATCACGGCCACGTCGTCGGCGATCTCGGAGACCACGGCGAGGTCGTGGCTGACCAGGATCAGCGCGGTGCCGTACCGCTCCTGCAGCCGTCGCAGCAGCCGCAGGATCGCGGCCTGCACGGTCACGTCGAGCGCGGTGGTCGGCTCGTCCGCGATGATCAGCTCGGGCCGGAGCGCGATCGCCATCGCGATCATCGCCCGCTGGCGCATGCCGCCGGAGAACCGGTGCGGATGGTCGTCGATCCGCCGCTCGGGGTCGTCGATGCCCACCTCGGCGAGCAGGTCGATCACCCGGCGGCGCAGCGCGGCCCGCCCGACGCGCTCGTGCGCCGTGATCGCCTCGCCGATCTGCGCGCCGATGGTCTTGAGCGGGTGCAGGTTGCTCAGCGGGTCCTGGAACACGAACCCGATGTGCCGGCCTCGGACGGCGCGCAGCCGGGCCCGGGGGAGGCGCAGCAGGTCGGCCTCCCGGAACCGGGCGCTCCCGCGCACCTCGGCGGTCTCCGGCAGCAGCCCGGTGGCGGCGAGCAGCGAGACGCTCTTGCCCGAGCCGGACTCGCCGACGATCGCCAGCGTACGGCCCGGCTCCACGGCGAACGACACGCCGCGGACGGCTGCCGTGACCCGTCCGCGGCGCCGGAACGTGACGCTCAGGTCCTCCACGGAGAACAGTGCCATGGCACGTCGCCCCCGCTCAGTTCGCCGGGCTGACGGCGATGTTGGTGATGTCGGCGTGGGTGGCGAGCGACGACCAGGTCCAGTTGCGCACCCGCTCCGAGGTGATCACGACCTTGCGCTTCTCGAACAGCGGGATCCACGGCAGGTCGGTGGAGACCAGCCGGTCGGCCTCGGCCCAGATCGGCCCGGGGTCGTCGGAGGCGAACGCCTTCCTCGCCAGCCGGTTGAGCTCGGGGTTGTGGTAGCAGATCGCGTGCACGTTGCCGGTGCCGCAGGGCGCGGCGTCCGAGTTGAGCCAGCCGCCGAGCGGCATCCGGGTGCTCGGCCCCTGCCAGTCGGGCGCGAACGACCCGCTCAGCGACACGTCCCAGCGGCTCTTGGGGTCCTGCACGTACGGGTGGTACTGGGCGTAGGGCACCGGGATGAGGTTGAGCTCGATCCCGGCCCGCGCCAGGTCGTTCTTGAGCGTGACCGCGATCGTCTCGAACTGGGCGTTGACCCGGTAGACCGCGTCGAGTTTCAGCCCGTCCGGGTAACCGGCCTCGGCGAGCAGCCGCCGGGCCTTCTCCGGGTCGCCGGTGTGCCCCGGGGTGGCGTACGGGTCGAACGGCTCGTGGCCGAGGATCGTCGAGGTGATGATCTGGCCGAGCGGCTTCGCCGCGATCGGGCCGCCCTGCGCCTGCACCAGGTTCGCCTTGTTCACCGCGTACGCCAGGGCCTGCCGTACCTTCGGCTTGCGCAGGGCCTGGGCGCCCGGCGAGGTGGCCTCGGGCCGCGCGTTGAACGTGATGAAGTTCGCCGCCCCGCTGTCGGAGGCGTGCAGGTACGGGCTCCTGCTCGCCTGGTACTGCCGGATCGTGGCGAGCGGCGGCACGTCGAGGTAGAGCGACAGGTCGGCGTCGCCGGACCGGATCCGCTGCACCACGGCGTCCTCGCTGTTCGTGGTGAAGTCGACCACGATCTCGTCGACGTACGCCTTGCGCGCCGGGTCCTTGCTGTGGTCGTACCCCTCGACCTTCTTCAGCACGAGGCTGCGCCCCGGCTCGTAGGAGTCGATCCGGTACGGCCCGCTGGAGGGGTAGTTCTTGCGGAACTCCAGCGAGTCGCCGATGTAGCGGGAGACGAACTCCTCCGGCAGCGGGGAGACGAAGTTCATCGACAGGATGTGCAGGAAGTCGTAGTGCTTCGTGTCCGAGCGGAGCACGAGCGTCTTGTCGTCGGGCGCGGAGACGCCGGGGATGTCGTGGGTGTCGATGAACCGCTTCGACCGCGCCGGGTCGCCCGGCGGCACCTTGGCGAACTCCTCGCAGTACTCGGTGAACCCGGAGAAGGCGAGCTTGAAGTAGTTGATCGCGGCGACCTGCTTGTTCGGGTCGCAGAACCGCTTGATCGCGTAGACGAAATCGCCCGCGACGATCTCGCGGTCGGTCGCGCCCGAGTACCGGATGCCGTCGCGCAGGCGGAAGGTGTAGGTCCCGCCGTCGTCGCTCACCTCCCAGGACTCGGCGAGGTCGGGCACGAGCTCGGTGTCGTCCCTGATCTCGGTGGCGCTGCCCCGGTAGGTGACGAGCTGCCGGGTGAGGGCGCGCAGGATCAGCCAGGAGTCGGTGCTGTACCCGGTGAGCGGGTCGAGCGCGTCGATGTCGGACTGCAGGGACGCGATGCGCAGGGTGCCGCCCGGCGCGGGGGCCTCGCCGCCGCCCGCGCCCGGACCGGCCGCGGGGGTGACCGGGCCGGCGCAGGCGGCGAGCAGGGCGGCGGCCGCGGTGAGCAGGGCCGCCGGCCGGCCGCGGCGCCGGGGGTTCCGGTGGGGGTTCTGGGTCACGGTGGGGCTCTTTCGGGGGCCGTCGGGTCAGGGGACGAGGGCGGGTGCGGTGCCGGCGGCCGGGGCGGGCAGCAGGCCGCGGGAGCGGAGTACGGCGGCGGCGCCCTCGGCGAACCAGTACGCCTCCTCCAGGTGGGGCTGGCCGGAGAGGATGAAGTGGTCGAGGCCGAGCGCGTGGTACTCCTCGATCCGGTCGGCGACCTCCTCGTGGCTGCCGACGAGCGCGGTGCCCGCGCCGCCGCGGACCAGGCCGTAGCCCGCCCACAGGTTCGGGTAGATCTCCAGCCGGTCGCGGTCGCCGCCGTGCAGCGCGTACATGCGGCGCTGGCCGACCGACTCGGAGGCGGCGAGGTCGGCGCGGACCGCCGCGATCCGCTCCGGGGTGATCCGGGACAGCAGCCGCTCGGCCTCGGCCCACGCCTGTGCCGAGGTGTCCCGGCTGATCACGTGCAGCCGGATGCCGAAGCGCAGCTCGCGTCCCTCCGCGGCGGCGAGCTCGCGCATCCGCTCCAGCCGCTCGGCGATCAGCTTGGGCGGCTCGCCCCAGGCGAGGTAGACGTCGGCCCGCCGGGCCGCGACGCGCTCGGCGGCCGGGCTCGCCCCGCCGAAGAACAGCGGCGGCAGGCCGTACCCGCCGGTGTCGACCCGGGCCTCCTCGATCCGGTAGTGCCGGCCGGTGAAGCCGAACGTCTCGCCGGGCGGCGGGTCGGTGACCCCGCGCAGGACCGCGAGGAACTCGTCGGTGCGGTCGTACCGCTCGTCGTGGCCGAGGTGGTCGCCGAACCGGCGCTGCTCGGCCGAGTCGCCGCCGGTGACCACGTTGAGCAGCAGCCGCCCGCCGGTGATCCGCTGGAACGTGGCGGCCTGATGCGCGGCGAGCGTGGGCGACACCAGGCCCGGCCGGAAGGCGACGAGGAACCTCAGCCGCCGGGTCACCTGGGACAGCGCCGCGGTGGTGATCCACGGGTCCTCGCACCACAGGCCGGTCGGGGTGAGCACGGCCTCGTACCCGAGCTGCTCGGCCGACCGGGCGATCTGGGCGAGGTACTCGATGGTCGGCGGGCGGAAGGTGTCGGCGACCGCGGCGAGGGTCTTCTGCGACCCGTCGCCGGAGCCGACGATGTCGCGGCTGTCGCCGTTGGTCGGCAGGTACCAGTGGATGTGCAGGGTCATGCCGCCACCCCCTGGGCGGGCCGCCGGGCGGCCGCGCGGCCGCCGGGGACGGGACGGGTGCGGTGGTGGGTCATCTGGTGTTCCAATCGGGTTGTCGGGCCCGGCCGCCGGTACGGCGGTGCCGTGCGGGCGGCCGGCCGTGCGTACGGGACCGAGGTGGGGCGGTGCGGGGACAGGGGAGGGGAGGGCCCGGGGCCGGTCAGGCCGGGACTCTCCGCGGTTCGGCGCTGCCGAGCGGGAGCACCGCGTCGAGCAGCTCCTTGGTGGCCGGGTGGCGCCGCTCGTCGGTGAGCTCGGCGGCGTCGAAGGTCTCCACGAGCACGCCGTCGCGCAGCACGCCGACGCGGTCGCACACGAACTCGACCACCGCGAGGTTGTGGCCGATCAGCAGGTAGGTGAGGTCGAGGTTCTCCTTGAGCTCGAGGAGCAGGTTGAGGATGTCCGCCTGGGTGGACACGTCGAGCGCGGACGTCGGCTCGTCGAGGATGAGCAGGTCCGGCTCGAGCGCGAGCGCCCGGGCGATGCCGATCCGCTGCCGCTGGCCGCCGGACAGCTCGTGCGGGTACCGCTCGAGGTAGGCGGCGGGGAGCGCGACGAGGTCGAGCGCCGCGGCGGCGCGGGCCCGGCTCTCCCGGCGGGAGGACGCCTTGCCGAGCCGCAGCAGCGGGCGGGCGATCTGCTCGCCCACCGGCACTCGCGGGTTGAGCGAGCTCGTCGCGTCCTGGAACACGAACTGGAACCGGGGCCGCAGCCGCCGCAGCCGCGCCCGCGACAGCGCCGAGATCACCTCGCCGTCGAAGACGACCTCACCGGAGGTGGGCCGCTGCAGGCCGCCGGCGAGGCGGGCGAGCGTCGACTTGCCGGACCCGGACGCCCCGATGAGCCCGAACGCCTCACCCCGCCGGATGTCGAGCGAGACGCCGGTGAGCGCGGTGAACCGCCGCTTCGGCAGCCCGGTGCCGAGGCCGCCCACCGTGAACTCCTTGGTCACGCCGCGCAGCGAAACGAGCGGAGGCCGGCCGTCCGCCGGGCCGGGCGCGCCGGTACGGCCGGCCGGGGCGGCCCCGGCCGGGGCGGGCGGCGGATCGCCGGGGCCGGCGAGGCCGAGGCGGCGGGGCAGGCCGAGCCCGGCGAGGCGGAACCGGGCGCCGAGCTCGGGCACGGCGCGGATCAGCGACCGGGTGTACTCCTCGGCGGGCGCGGTGAGCACCCGCTCGCGCGGCCCCTGCTCGACGATCCGGCCGTCCTTCATCACCGCGACCCGGTCGGCGACGTACGACACCACGCCGAAGTCGTGGGTGATGAGGAGCAGCGAGCCGCCGGTCCGGTCGACCGTGCCGCGGAGCAGGTCGAGGATCTGCTTCTGCACGACCGCGTCGAGCGCGGTGGTCGGCTCGTCCGCGATGAGCAGCGCCGGCCCGGCGAGGCTCGCCAGCGCGATCATCACCCGCTGCCGCATGCCGCCGCTGAGCTCGTGCGGGTAGGCGGCGAGCACCCGGGCGGTGTCCTCGATCCCGACGTTCCGCAGCCAGGTCTCGGCGATCGCCCGCCGCTCGTGCCGCGGGGCCCGCGGGTGGTGCAGCGCGATGATCTCCCGGAGCTGGTTGCCGATCGTGAACGACGGGTCGAGCGAGGTGAGCGGGTTCTGGAAGATCATGCCGATCCGCCTGCCGCGGAACCGGGTGACCGAGGAGCGGGTCGCGGAGAGCACCTCCTCGCCGCGCAGCGCGACCGTCCCGGAGACCACCTCGGCGTCCGGCGGCAGCAGGCCGAGGATCGCCGAGGCGGTGAGGCTCTTGCCCGCGCCGGACTCGCCGACGAGGGCGACCACCTCCCCGGCCGGCACGGTGAAGCCGACGCGGTCGACCACGGTCTCGGCGTCCCGGCCCCGGCCGAACCGGATGGTCAGGTCGGTGACGGTGAGCAGCGGCTCGCCGGCCCCGCCCCGCGGCTCCGCGGCGGACGGGACGGTGGGTGCGGTCATCGGTCCGCCCTCCGGGTGTGCGGGTCGAAGACGTCGCGCAGGCCGTCTCCGAGCCAGTTGAACGCGAGTGACACGACGAGGACGACGAGGCCCGGGAGCAGCGCCGGGTAGACGTTCCCGGTGATGATCACCTTCGCGCCCTCGGAGATCATCCGGCCCCAGTCGGCGGTCGGCGGCTGCACGCCGATGCCGAGCGCGCTGAGGCTCGAGGAGAACACGATCATTCCGCCGACGAGGCCGGTGCCGTACACCACGATCTGGCCGGCGACGTTCGGCAGCACCTCGCGGAACACGATGGCGAGGAAGCCCGAGCCGAGCGACTCGGCGGCCTCGACGTACTCGCGGCCGCGCTGCGGCTTCACCTCCGCGAAGATCACCCGGGCCACGTACGGCACCGCGGAGAACACGATCGACAGGACGACGACCGGCGTGCCGGGGCCGAGGAGCACCGCGAACACGAGCGCGACCATGATCACCGGGAAGGCGAACATGATGTCGACCGTCCGCATGATCAGGCCCGCGACCCGGTCGTCCGACAGGCCCGCGACGAGCGCGAGCAGGCTGCCGATCACCGTCGCCGCCGCGGAGGCGAGGAACGCGACGATCAGCGAGGTGCGCCCGCCCCAGATCAGCCGGCTGAGGATGTCGCGGCCCTGTTCGTCGGTGCCGAGCAGGTGGCCCTGCTCGCCGGGGCCGAGGTACTTGATCGAGCCGTCCGCGAGGTCGGGGTCGTAGGGCGCGACGACCGGGGCGAGCAGGCTCACCAGCGCCACCGCCGCGATGATCGCCGCGGCGAGCACGACCTGGGCGTTCGCCCGCCGCCGCGACCTGCGCCGCCGCGGCGGGAGGTGGGCCCGCACCGCCCGGCCGTTCGGGGTCGCCGTGAGGAACACTCCGGATCACCTCCTCAGCCGGGGGTTGAGCGCGTCCACCGCGATGTCGGTGAGCAGGTTGACCACGAGGTAGCAGAGCGCCACGAGCACGACGCCGCCCTGGATGAGGGCGTAGTCCTTGCCCAGCACCGCGTTCACCAGCTGGGTGCCGATGCCCGGCCAGTTGAACACGTGCTCCACGAAGAACACGCCGGTGATGAGCGTGGCGATCTCCAGGCCGATGATGTTCACCACCGTCGGCAGGACGTTCCGCGCGATGTGCTTGCCGAGCAGGATCCGGCGGGGCACGCCCTGCGAGGTGAACGTGCGGACGTGGTCGCTGGAGGACTCCTGGATGATCCCGAGCCGGGCGAACCGGGCGAGGACGAGCATCGAGATGAGGCCCGCCGACACGCCCGGCAGCACCAGGTGGGCGAGCAGGTCGCCGAGGCCGCCGCCGTTCCTCGAGTACATCCCGCTCGTCGGCAGCCAGCCGAGCCGCAGCGAGAAGATCCAGATGAGGACGAGGCCGAACCAGTACACCGACAGGTTGCCGCCGACCTGGACCAGCAGCATCGTCAGCCGGTCGAGCGGCCGCCGGTGGCCGATCCCGGCGAGCACGCCGATGAGCACGCCGAACACGGCGCAGACCAGCACGCCCGCGGCGGTGAGGATCAGCGTGTTGACGAAGTTCGGCCCGAGGATCTCGAAGACCGGGCGGTGCTGCGCGATCGACATCCCGCCGCCGGCGGTGAACAGCTCGCGCACCCACTTCAGGTACTGCTGCCACCACGGCAGGTCGAGGCCGTACGACGCGCGGATCGCCGCGATCTGCTCGGGGGTGTGGTCCCGGGCGAACTGCGCCTCGATCGGGTCCCCGGGGGCCAGCCTGCCGATGAGGAAGGTGAGGACCGACACCACCAGCAGCACCGGGACCATGGTGAGCAGCCGCCGGAGGATGTGCCTGAGCGTTCCCATCGCCGGTAGGTCCCGCATCCGCTCAGTCGGCCAGCCAGACCTTCGTCAGGTCGTACCAGTTGGTGGCCGGGAAGACGAAGCCCCGCACGTTCGGCCCGAGCGCGTAGTACCGGGTGAGCGAGACCGCCGGGATCGCGATCGCCTCCTTGCGGGCCTGCTCGTCGGCCTTCCGCCACAGCTCGATCCGCCGGTCGGCGTCCGCGGTGTACCGGGCCTTCTCCACGGCCTTCCGCAGGTCGGGGTGGGCGTCGAGGTCGAAGCCCTTCGGCACCACGTTGGTGTTGATCACCTGCTGGAGCCACTCGGCGTAGCTGCCGCCGTACTCGTCGATGCTGAGGCCGTCCTCCGGCTCGGGCCTGCCGAACGCGCGGGCGACGTAGCTCGGGCGGTCGAGGGTGACCACCTCGACGTTCACGCCGATGCCCTTGAGGTGGCTCTGCAGCCACTCGGCGAGGTTCTGGTTGGCGACGTCGGCGACGATGGTGAAGCCCAGCGCGCCCGGGCCGTACCCGGCCTGCCGCAGCAGGGACTTCGCCGCCTCGGGGTCGTAGGGGAAGTCCCGCGCCTGCGGGTCGTACGCCTCGTTGCCCGGCGGGAGCAGCGAGCCGAGCGCGACCGCGTGGCCGTTGTACACCTCGCGGGCGAGCCTCTCCCGGTCGATGCCCTGGATGATCGCCTGGCGCACCCGCCGGTCCTGGAACGCCTTGTTCCGCGCGTTGAACGTGAAGTAGAGCAGCGCCGCGCCGTGGCCCTCGGGCACCTGGAAGCCGCGGGACTCGAGGGTGGCCACGTCGTCGGGCTGGACGTAGCTGATCAGGTCGACCTCGCCGTTGAGCAGGGCGGCCAGCCGCGTCTGGTGGTTCGGGATGATGCGGAAGACCAGCTCGTCGAGGTACGGCGGGTCGCCCCAGTAGTCCGGGTTGCGGCGCAGCACGATGCGGTCGCCGACGGTGCGGGAGACGAACGTGTACGGCCCGGTGCCGCTCGGGTGCTCGGCGAAGCCGTCGTTGCCGTACCTCTCCCAGGTGGCCGGGTTGCCGACGGTGAGCGTGCTCATCGACTGGGCGAGGATGCGCGGGAAGCCGAGGAAGGGCCTGGCGAAGCGGAACTCGTAGGTGTGCTCGTCGACCACCCGGCCCTCCTCGAGGTCGCCGAGCCAGTTCTTCAGCCGTGCCGCGCTCGTCTCGTCGTAGAACTCGTAGCCGGGGTCGGTGACCCGGCGGACGTTCTTGTGCACGGCCTCGGCGTCGAACGGCGAGCCGTCGTGGAAGCGGACCCCCTGGCGCAGGGTGAACGTCCAGGTGCGGCCGTCCTTGGAGACCGACCAGTCGGTGGCGAGGGCGGGCAGGAGCTTGGTCGGCCCCGCGGTGTCGGAGAGGTCCTCCTTGACCAGGCCCTCGAAGATGTTGCTGGAGACGCGGTAGGTCTCCCAGTAGCCCTGGCGGTGCGGGTCGAGGGCGAGGGGCTCGAGGTAGAGGCCGACGACGAGGCCGCCGCCGGTGCGCGGCGCGCCGCCCGAACCGGCACTGCCGCCGGCCCGGTCACCGGCCCCCGCGGCGGAGGTCCCGCCGCCGCAGGCGGTGAGCAGCAGCGCGCCGAGGAGCAGGATGACTCCCGCGACCGCCGTCCGGTGGCGGTTTCCGGATCTCACGATGGTGTCCCTTTCACGAAAGCCGAGGAGCGTGGGTCGGGCCGCCCGGGCGGGAGCGGTCGCGGGGGACGCCCGGGCGGCCCGGGGTGCGGTGGGTCAGATGGAGGGGGCGAAGGCGAGCGGCGGCTGCGGCTCGGGGGCCGGGAAGGCCGGGCGCGCGCCCTCGAGCAGCGGGGCGGGCCCGGGCAGGTTGAGCCGGGCGCGCAGCGTGCCGCCGTCGTGCCGCCGGACGGCCCCTCGGGCGGCGAGGCGGGGGACGACCTCGTCGACGAACGCCGCGACGGCCGGCGCGCCGCCGGGGGCGGGGCGCAGCAGCACGCCGTCCACCCCGGGGTGGGCGGCGGCGGACGCGGCCCGCTCGGCCAGGTCGTCGGCGCCTCGGGACCCGTCGGGCGGGGCGACCTCGGCGAACAGCAGGGCGCGGCGGCCGTCCCCGGAGAACCGGCGGGCCGCGGCCGCGTCGAGCGCGGCGACGGCGGCGCCGATGTCCTCGTGCGGGGCGAGCACGACGAGGTCGGCGGTCTCGCCCGCGGCCCGCACCGCGTCCGCGGAGTCCGCGTACCAGGCGAGCACCGGGGCGCCCTGCACGGTCGCCGGGACGGTGAGCGGCCCGGCGATGGTGAAGATCCCCTCGTGGTCGATGTGGACGATCCGGTCGCCGCGGGCGAAGATCCGGCTCTCCCGGTCGGCGATGATCGCGTCCCGGGGCCAGCTCTGCCACAGCTTCTGGATCGCGATCGCCGCGTCCCGGGTGGTCTCGACCCCGGGGACGATCCCGCCGGGGAGCCCGGCGCCGCCCCAGGCCCGCCGACCCTCGCCGTCCGCGGGCGCGTAGCCGTCGCGGACGCCGAGGATGAGCCCGGACCGGCCGCGGGTGAGGTGGTCGAGCGAGGCGACCCGGCGGGCGAGGTTGTACGGGTGGTCGCGGTGCGGGGCGGCCGCGGCGAGGAACGCGGTGCCCGGCGCGTGCGCGGCGAGGAAGGTGGCGGCGACCGTGGACTCGAGGGTCGCCTCGCCGGGGGCGCTCCCGTCGATCCGGTCGATCCCGGCGACCGCGAACGCCGCGCCCGCCGTACCGAGGCGGGCGGCCGGCAGCGGGTCGCCGGCGAGGGCGGCGAGGTGGTCGCCGGTGAGGCCGATGGCGAGGTACGCCGCGGTGGTGGTGTCACCCATGGTGGTCTCTCCAGCTCGTTCCGGTCCGCGGCTCAGGCCGAGGCGGCCCGCAGGTGCCCGCGGAGGGTGTCGGTCTCGTACTCGTGCCGGAAGAGGCCGCGCTTGCGCAGCAGCGGGACGACCTCGTCGGCGATCACCTCGAGCCCGTCGTCGAGGAGGTCCGGCTGGAGGTTGAACCCGTCGACCGCGCCGGACCGCCACCAGTCCTCGATGTGGTCGACGAGCTGCTCGGGGGTGCCGACGAACCCGCCGTGCCCGGAGCCGGTGTACCGGGTCTCGCGCAGGTACTCGCGGATCGTCGGGTTGGTCTTGCGGATCCGCTCGTGGATCGACTGCCGGAAGCCGATGCTGCCGCCCGGGTGCCGGGGGTCGAGCATGGCGGCGAGGACCTCGTCGGGGAACCTGTCGTCGAGGTCGAGCTTCGACACGTCGTACCCGATCGCCTGGGAGAGCCACTGGACCGAGTACGAGGCCGGGCCGAGGTCGTGCAGCTCGTCGCTGCGCCGCCGGGCCTCCTCCTCGGTGCTGCCGAGGCTCACCAGCAGGCCGGGGAGGATCTTGACCGAGTCCGGGTTCCGGCCCGCCTCGACCGCGTGCCGCTTCACCTCGTTGTAGTGCCGGATCGCGCCCTCCTTGGTGAGCTCGGCGGCGAACACCGCGTCGGCGCGGCGGCCGGCGAGGGCGCGGCCCTGCGCGGAGCCGCCGGCCTGGAGGAGCGCGGGACGGCCCTGCCGGGACGGCGGGACGCGCAGCCTGCCGTCGAACTCGAAGAACTCGCCGCGGTGGTGGACCTCCTCGCCGGTGCGCGCGGAGTCCCACAGCGCGAGCACGAGGTCGACGAACTCGGCCGCCCGCGCGTACCGGTTCTCGCGCTCCGGGATCTCCGGCAGGCCGAAGTTGGCCGCGGCCGTGCCGTGCCGGGTGGTCACGATGTTCCAGCCGGCCCGGCCGCCGGACAGGTGGTCGAGGGACAGGAACCGCTGGGCGAGCTCGAACGGGTCGTTGAGGGTGGTCGACGCGGTGGCGATGAGGCCGACGCGCTCGGTCGCCGCGGCGACGTGGCTCCAGACCACGGTCGGGTCGAAGCGGCCGGCGTTCGCGTCGTACGTCGGGTCGCCGAGGGCGGGCGCGTCGGCGAGGAAGACCGCGTCCAGCGTGGCCCGCTCGGCGAGCCGGCCGATCCGGTGCCAGTAGGCGGGGTCGATGAACGACTCCGGGTGCAGCCGCCGGGACTGCCAGGCGGCCGGCAGGTAGCCGAGCACGAGGACGTTGACCCCGAGGATGACCCTGCCCGTACGGGATGTGGACATGAGAGGACCTCCGATACCGGGTGCGGGTTACTCGCTCTGGCCCGCGGCGAACCCGTAGATCCGGGTGGGGTCCGCGCCGTTGACGTGCCAGTCGCCGAGGATGCGTTCCTTGTAGACGCGCGGGTTGTGCGAGGCGAGGGTGCGGGCGTTGCGCCAGTGGCGGTCGAGGAGCAGCTCCTCGGAGGTGCCGGAGGCGCCGAGCGCGTCGAACACGATCGTGGTGGCGTTCAGCGCCGCCTCGATGATCACGAGCTGCGCGCGGTTGACGGCGATGTGCCCGGTGACGACGAGCCGCTTCTTCTCCTCTTCGTCGCCCGCGATGTGCGCGTGGGCGATGTCGTCGAGGCTCGCCGACGCGGACTCCAGGGCGGCCTCGGCCGCGAACGACGCGGCGGACACCTTGCCGATCACCTGCAGCAGCTGGGGGTCCTCGCTCGCGGTCGCGGACAGGCCGTGGGCGTAGTTGCGCTTGCGGCGCCTGAGCGCGGCGATGCCGTCGCGCAGCGTCGCCTCGGTGATGCCGGCGAGGATGGCGAGCAGCGCGGTCTGGTAGAAGAGGCCCTGGTAGGCGAAGCGCTCGGAGACGGGGAACAGGTTCTCGCTCTCCACCCGGGCGTCGGTGTAGGTGGCGCTGCCGCTCGCCGTGGTCTTCTGGCCGAAGCCCTTCCAGTCGTCGAGCACCTGCACACCGGGCTGGTCCCGGCGCACGATCGCGGTGGTGGGGGTGCCGTCCGGGGTGACCGCGAGCACGTCGAGCCAGTCGGCGTAGAGGCTGCCGGTGGCGTAGTACTTCGCACCGGTGATCAGCCAGTGGTCGCCGTTGGGCACGAGCCTGGTCCGGATGTTGGCGTACGTGCCGTTGTTCGCCTCGGTCCAGCCGCCGCCGACGAACTCGCCGTCGAGGAAGCGCTGGATCCAGCGGTCGGTGCGCTCCGAGCGCGGGGCGTTGAGCCGGTCCTCGACGAAGGCGAGGTGGTTGCGCCAGACGTGGGCGACGTTCGGGTCGGCCGCGCCGAGCTCGCGCAGCAGGCGGAAGGTCTGCTGCAGGGAGGCGCCGAACCCGCCGAGGTCGACGGGGATGCGCAGGGCGCCGAAGCCGGCGTCGATCAGCCAGCGGACCTGTTCGTAGGGGAAGATGCGGGACTTCTCGCGCTCCAGGTTGCCCTCGGCGATGCGCTCGAAGATGGGGCTGAACCGTTTGCGGAGGTCGTCGAAGTCCGCGGTCGCGTGCCGGAGGGATGGGGCGGCGGTACGAGACATGAGGAGACCGATCTTTCGTGTCGTCGGGCGGGCACCGGCGGCGGGCGTGACGAACCCGCCGGACGTGGTGCCGCGTGCCTGGGGATGCCGGCCGGACGGGCCCGGCATGGGGGTGGCGTACGGAGGGCCCGCGGACGTGCCGGGCCGCTGGTGGCGCGGACCGGCGGACGGGTGCCGCGGGTGGAGGAGGGGGTGTCGTCGAAGGGATCGCCGTGCTGGTCACGCGCGCCGAAGCATGGCGATGGCGGTCACGTACAGCGGTCGCTGGCCACTCGCATGTAGTCGACCGCCCGGCGGACGGTCAGGACGACTGATCCTGGCATACCCCTAATTTCCTACAAGTTATACATGCTTTCAATCCCCTCTCGCATCCTGAGATGTCGCAGGTGAGCGGGGCGGAAGGGGCGCGGGCGACCTCGGACGGCACGCCGGGTGACACGTGCGTGTGCGCGCTGACGCCGGTCGTACGGCGTTGGGGCCGGGCGGCGGGGTCGCCGGGCGTGTACGACGGGGCCGCGGGCCGTGCCGTACGGACGGGTTCTTGCCCGGTGGAAGCGGGCGGGGGACCATGGGCGCAGGCTGACCGGGCAGGCGTGGATCGTCGGGAGAGGGCGTGCGGGGAGCGGGCAAGGTCCTCTATGTCATCGTGTGCGCCGCGGCGCCCGCGGGGGACGTGGGGCGGCTCGTCGAGCTGGCCCACCGGGAGGGGTGGGAGGTGCAGATCGTGGCCACCCCCTCGGCCCTCGACTTCATCGACGTCCCGGCCCTGGAGCGGCAGACCGGCCGCCCGGTGCGCAGCCGGTACCGCAAGCCGGCCGATCCCAAGCCGCCGCGCGCGGACGCGATCGTCGTCGCGCCCGCCACGTACAACACGATCAACAAGTTCGCCCGGGGGAGCGCCGACACCTACGCCTTGGGCCTGCTCGCGGAGGCGCCCGGGCTGGGCATACCGGTCGTGGTGCTGCCCTTCGTCAACAGCGGCCTCGCGGCCCGCGTGCCGTTCCGGCAGGCCGTGGAGACGCTGCGCGCCGAGGGGGTCCGCGTACTGCTGGGCCCTGGAGAGTTCGAGCCGCACCCGCCGAACGCCGGACCACAGGCGGTCGCGGCCTTCCCGTGGCACCTGGTCCTGCCCAACCTGAACGTCTGACGCCGCCGTCCTCGGGACTCATGCCACCACGCGGGGTACGCCCGCCCACGTCGAGGAGGAGCGGCGATGGCCGGGGCGGTCGCCACCTGTCCTGGCTGAGGGAAGGCCGTCACGGGGACCACCCGCGACCTCCTCCGCCGTCCGGGCCTTTCTGGTCCGCGGTTCCGTACGGCCGCCGGCCCGGTGTGCCGGGTACGCCGCGGGGGAGGCGGCCCGCGCCGTGGGCCCCATGCCGGCGACGGGAGTGTGACGTTGCGAACAGGCGGGAATGCGCGGTGCGGGCGCAGGACGTTTCCCTAGGCGGCACAGGGGTGCGGTGCCGGCGCCGGTACGGTGCGGCGTCGTGCGTCGTCAACGGCCAAGGGCGGCAGAGATTTGTGACGATGGAGTGCTGAATTAATAATCCGCCCCGGATGAGATTATTTGTAGCTGATTCGATAACGTAACCACGTGACTCCGACCCTCCCACGCACCTCCCTATGACCACGGTGACGCTGACCCGCGCCCGGCGCCTCGCGATCCTCGTCACGCTGGGCGCCCTCTCCGCCTTCGGGCCGCTCTCGCTCGACCTCTACCTGCCGTCGCTGCCGGACCTCGCCGAGGACCTCGGCGCCACCGAGGCGCTCGGCCAGCTCACGATCTCCCTGTGCATGATCGGCCTGGCCGCCGGGCAGCTCCTCCTCGGGCCGGTGAGCGACCGTACCGGCCGCCGGGTGCCGCTGCTCGTCGGCGTGGTGCTCTACGCCGTCACCTCGGCGCTGTGCGCCCTCGCCCCCTCCATCTGGGCGCTCATCGTGCTGCGGCTGCTGCAGGGCCTCGCCGGGGCCGCCGGGCTGGTGATCGCCCGGGCGATCGTCCGCGACCTGTTCGACGGCGCGGAGGCGGCCCGCGTCTTCTCGCTCATGGTGCTCGTCACCGGGCTCGCCCCGATCCTCGCGCCGCTCGCCGGTGCCCAGATCGCCCGGTTCGCCGACTGGCGGGGCCAGTTCGTCGTGCTCGCGGTCATCGGCGCGCTGCTCGCCGTCGCGGCCTTCACGCTGCCGGAGACGCTGCCCGCGTCCCGGCGCCACGACGGCGGCCTGGGCCACGCCCTCCGGCAGTTCGGCGCGCTGGCCAAGGACCGCTGGTTCCTCGTGCACGCCCTGGTGCTGTCCGCGTCCGGCTGCGCCCTGTTCGCCTACATCTCGTTCAGCTCGTTCGTGCTGCAGAACGCCTACGGGATGAGCGGGCAGGCGTTCTCGGTGGTCTTCGCGGTCAACGCGATCGGCCTCATGATCTCCGGCAACGTCAACGGGATGGCGCTGCGCCGGTTCACGCCGCGCCGCATGCTCGCCGTCGGCGTGCTCGTCGGCCTGACCGGGGCGTGCGTCGCGGTGGCCGCGGTGTGGGCCGGGTGGGGGCTGCCCGGCCTGCTGCCGGGGATCTTCGTCACCGTCTTCGGGATGGGCATGATCATGCCGAACGCCACGGCGCTGGCGATGGAGCCGCACGCCGAGCGGGCCGGGACCGCGTCCGCGCTGCTCGGCATGCTGCAGTTCCTCGCGGGCGCCACCGTGCCCCCGCTCGTCGCGACCGGCGGCGCCACCGCGGCCGCCATGACCTGGACCATGGCCGGCGGGATGGCGACGGCCCTGGCGCTGCTCGGGCTGCTGCGCTCCGCCCGGCGGCCGGTCACCGCCCCGGTGCGCTGACCGTACGGCGGGCAGGCGGCGCCGGCGGGCGGGAACACGGCGGGGCCACCGCCCCGGCCCTGCCGATGGCCACGGGCCGGACGCGATGGCCCCCGGGTCCTCCGCTACCGGCGGCCGCGCCGGCCGCTCGTCACGGCGTGACCGCCGCGATGTGGCCGAAGCCGCCGTCGCGCCGCCGGTAGAGGATCGCCCCCCGGCCGCTGAGCCTGTCGGCGTAGAAGAGGAAGGGCCGCGGCGCCGCGGCGAGGCGCGCGACCGCCTCGTCGAGGGTGAGCTCGGGCACCGGCTCCTCGTCGAGGTCCACCGGCAGGTAGGACTCCGGCGGGCGGCCGGGCCGCAGGCGGGCCATGCCGTACCCGTCCTCGGTGCGCCACACCGCGGCGTCGGCCCCGGTGGCCGCGTCCGTGAACAGGTAGAAGTCGTGGTCGAGCAGCTCCATCGCGAAGATCGCCTGCTCCGGTGTGACCGGCTCCGGCTCGAGGTACTTGCGCCGGATCACCGCCTGGGCTCCCACCCCGGCGGGCGTCGCGGTCCGGATCGTGTGCCGGTGGCGACGGCCGCGCAGCGACCGCCAGTCGCGCGTGGTGCGGTCGAGCCGCACCCGGAGGCGTTCCAGCAGCTCGGTGACGGCCTCCTGCAGGGTGGGCGCCTCCGCCTGCGCGCGGACCACACGACCGTTGACGTCGAGGCTCGCCTCGGCGGCGGGCATGCGGTCCGGGCCGGGCTCCGCGGGCCGGGTGAGCCGCACCCGCGCGGACAGGACCGGCTCCCCGCAGTGCCCGGCGAGCGCGGCGATGCGCTCCCGCGCCCGCTCCGCCACCGCTCGCGACACTCTGCCGCGCGTCGCGACCTGCACGTCCTCGGCGGTCAGCGCGGCATGCGCCGTCTTCGTCATCGCGGCCCCCTCCTTCTCAGCGGTCTCACCGGTAGCCTTTCGCTCTCGGCGTAGTACCGGGCAGGGCCCTTGGTCACCGCGCCGTCGGCCCTAGGTCCTACCGGCCCCGACGGACCCCGCACCGCCGCGGCGGCCCCGCCGCGCGCGCCCGCCCGGCGGGCACGGCGGGACCCGCGACCCCCGGGGGCGGAGTGGGTCGGCGCAGGTCTGGGGTGGTATGCGATGCTTGGTAGGTTTCCCGGTAACAGTTGGACAAATGGACAATCGGAGGATCAGCGGGGTGGAAGTCGAGCAGACCGTGCTGCCCGGTATCGGGCTACGGCACGAGTTCACCACGCATTCCGGGCGTCGGATCGGAGTCGTCTCGCACCGTTCGGGGCGCCGAGACCTGGTCATCTACGATGCCGAGGACCCGGACAGGGCGTCTGAGACGATCCAGCTCAACGAGGAGGAGGCCAACGCGCTGGTCGAGCTGCTCGGCGCCCCGCGGATCGTGCAGCGGCTCAACGCGTTGCACCGCGACGTCGAAGGCCTGGTCAGCGAGAAGGTCCCCGTCCCGCCCGGTTCCCCGTACGACGGGCGTCCGATGGGCGATGCGAGGGTGCGCACCCGTACCGGTGCCTCCATCGTCGCGGTGGTGCGGGGTTCGCAGGTGTTCGCCAGCCCTGCTCCTGACTTCAGGCTGACCGGCCAGGACATCGTCGTTGTGGTGGGCAGTCCGGAAAGCACCGCTGCGGTCGCCGACATCTTCACCAACGGGTAAACAGAAAGGCGGCGCGTGCACCATACGGCGATCCTGTTCCTGGAGTTCGGCGCGGTCCTGCTCGGGTTGGGTGTCCTCGGGGCACTCGCCCTGAAGGCCGGAATCTCTCCCATCCCGCTCTACCTGATCGCCGGTCTCGCGTTCGGGACCGGCGGCATCCTTCCCCTGGCGACCAGCGAGGAGTTCATCTCCACCGGAGCCGAGCTGGGCGTCATCCTGCTGTTGCTCACGCTCGGCCTCGAGTACAACGCCGACGAGCTGGTGACCAGCCTGAAGAGCAACGCCCCGTCAGGCCTGGTGGACCTGGTCCTCAACGCCGCGCCCGGGGCGATCTGCGCGTTGCTGCTCGGCTGGGGACCGGTCGCGGCGGTGGCGATGGCGGGCGTCACCTACGCCACCTCGTCCGGCATCACCGCGAAGGTGCTGTCCGACCTGGGGTGGATCGGTAACCGCGAGACGCCGGTCGTGCTCTCCCTGCTGGTCTTCGAGGACCTCACGATGGCGATCTACCTGCCGATCCTCACGGCGATGCTCGCCGGGGTGAGCTTCGCCATGGGCGCGGCCACGGTCGCCATCGCGCTCGCCACGGTGAGCATCGTGCTGATCGTGGCGCTGAAGTTCGGGCGGTGGATCGAGGCGTTCGTATCCAGCCCCAACTCCGAGGTGCTGCTGCTCAAGGTGGTCGGCCTCGCCCTGCTGGTGGCCGGCATCGCCCAGGAGCTCCAGGTGTCGTCGGCGGTCGGCGCGTTCCTCGTCGGCATCGCCCTCTCGGGTGAGATCGCCAAGGAGGCGGAGGCGCTGCTGGCCCCGCTGCGGGACCTGTTCGCGGCGGTGTTCTTCGTGTTCTTCGGCCTGCAGACCGACCCGTCGAAGATCCCGCCGGTGGCCGGGCTCGCCGCGGTGCTCGCGCTGGTCAGCTTCGTCACCAAGCTGCTGACCGGCGTGATCGCGGCCCGCCGGGCCGGTATCGCGAGGGCCGGTCGCGTCCGCGCCGGCATCGCGCTCGTGCCCCGCGGTGAGTTCAACATCGTCATCGCCGGGCTCGCCGTGGCCGCGGGCGCGCACCCCGACCTCGGCCCGCTCGCCGCGACCTACGTGCTGATCCTCGCGGCGTTCGGCCCGCTCGCCGCGCGCGTGATCGAGCCGCTCATCACCAAGGTGGCGGCGAAACGGGAGCGGGCCGCGGCGGCCTGAGCCCCCCGGTGCGCCGCCGGGCCCGCCCGGCGAGCGCGCCCCGACGAGGACGATCACGTTCGCGGCCGCCGGTCGACCGGACGCCTCCCGGGCGCCCGACAAGGACGTCGTGATCGCCGGAAGCGCCGGAGCGCCCGTCACCCCTCGCGGTGGCGGGCGCTCCGGCGTCTCGGCGGGGTCCCCACGCCGCGGCCTCGGGGAGCGCGGGCGATGCGGCGGTGGCGGGACTCGGGTACGGCTCGCGCCCCGGCGGCCGGCCCGCCATGCGCGCGAAGCCCACGCCGGGCCGGTGGCGTGGCGGCGAGGCGCGGACGGCGCTGCCGCGGCGGGCGCACCGCGGGCGAGGCGGGGTGATCAGCGGTCCGCCCGCGCCTCGTTCTTTTCTTCTTTCTCCTCTTCCTCGTCCCCGTCCCGGTACGGCCGCAGGTCGGCGCGCAGGCAGGAGCCGCGCTCCCCGGCGACGACGAGGGTGCCGCCGTGGTGGCGGGCGATGTCCCGGGCGATGGCGAGGCCGAGGCCGGAGCCGCCCGCGTCCCTGGCCCGCGCCTCGTCGAGGCGGGTGAACCGGTCGAACACCGACTCGCGGTGCTCCGGCGGGATGCCCGGCCCGTCGTCGATCACCTCCACCCGGGCGGGCGGGGCCACCCGCACGGTGACCGTGGACTCGGCGTGCCGTACCGCGTTGTCGAGCAGGTTGCCGATCATGCGGGCGAGGTGGGTGCGGGAGCCGCGCACCACCACGTCCCCGGCGACGTCGAGCTCGATGCGGGCCCGGCCGCCGGTGCGGCGCAGCGCCTCCTCGGTGGCCACCTGGCCGAGGTCCACCTCGTCGTTCGCCGGCGGCTCCCCGGCGTCGAGGCGGGCGAGCAGGAGCAGGTCCTCGGCGAGCCGCTGGATGCGCTCCACGTCGGCGAGCGCCTCGGTGGCGAGCCGCGGGGACGCGCGCAGGCCCAGCTCCAGGCGGGTGCGCAGGGTGGCGAGCGGGCTGCGCAGCTCGTGCGCGGCGTCGGCGACGAACCGCTTGTGCCGTTCCACGGCCCGCTCCAGCCGGTCGAGCGTGGCGTTCATGGTGCGGGCCAGGTGGGCCACCTCGTCCCTCGTCTCCGGCACCGGCACCCGCTCGTGCAGGTCGTTCGCGGTGATGCTGGCGAACTTCGCCCGGATCGCCGAGACCGGGGCGAGCGTGCGCCCGACCAGGGTCCAGGTCAGGACCGCCACCAGCAGCAGCAACACCGGCACGCCGACGAGCAGCAGCGACCGCAGCGCCGCCAGCGCGTCCTGCACCGGCCGGAGCGAGGCGCGGGCCTGCACGGTGAGGGTCCCGGCGCCGACCGGCACCTTGCCGGTCGCCGTCGCGTACCCCTCGCCCCAGCTCGGGTCGGGGGAGGGCGAGATCCGGACGTCCGGGTCCGGGTTCGGCACCCGCCCGATGTCGTGCATGACGGTCAGCCGGCCGTCGTCCGTGGCGACCGCGATCGAGTGCGTGGCCGCCGCGAGCCGCCGCGCCGCCTCCTCGCCGACGCTCTCCTCCAGGCTGCTGCGCAGCGTCCAGGCGAGCACGGCCGCGCTCACCCCGAGCGCGAGCGCGACCGTCACCGTCGCCACGAGCGTCGCGCGCAGCCGTACCGACAGCCGCCTCACGGCCGCCTCCTCCGCGTCCGCCTCGGCCGCGGGCTCGCGCGCCCGGGGCCGGCGGCGGGGGCGTCCTGCGCGTCCAGCCGGTAGCCCGCGCCGCGCACGGTCACCAGGGACGCGCGGCCGAACGGTGCGTCGATCTTGCGCCGCAGCGCGCTGATGTACACCTCGACGATGCTCGGGTCGCCGTCGTAGGCGAAGTCCCAGGCCTCCTCCAGCAGCTCGGCCTTGGACACCACCTGGCCGGCCCGCCGCGCGAGCGCGTACAGCACGGCGAACTCCTTCGGCGTCAGCGCGATCTCGGCCTCGCCGCGGCGGCAGCGCAGCCCGGCCGGGTCCACCACCAGGTCGCCGACGGTGATCGCCACCGGGCGCTCCCGGCCGCCGCGCCGCACCAGGGCGCGGAGCCGGGCCAGCAGCACCGCGTACGAGAACGGCTTGCACAGGTAGTCGTCGGCGCCGTTGTCGAGCGCCTCCACCTCGTCGTACTCGCCGTCCTTGGCGGTGAGCATCAGGATCGGGGTCCAGTCGCCGCCGTCGCGCAGCCGCCGGCACACCTCGTAGCCGTTCATCAGCGGCAGCAGCACGTCGAGCACGATCGCGTCGTACCGGTGCTCGCCCGCGAGCCACAGCCCGTCCCGGCCGTTGTGCGCGACGTCGACCGCGAAGCCCTCCTCGGCCAGCCCGTTGCGCAGCAGCTCGGCCAGCCGCACCTCGTCCTCCACCAGCAGCAGGCGCATGGCACCCACCCTGCCGCACCGCGGCTAAAGCCAACCTGAAGATCGTTTCGGCCGGGTTCAGGTTCGCTTCAGCCGCCGGGCGGGAGGCTGCACGCGCAACACCAGCCGCAACAGGAGGAGACATGAAGCGACGTCCCATGGTCATCGCCGGCCTGGCGCTGGCGGTGCTCACCGTGCTCGGCGGCGCCGCCGCCCACGCCGCCGGGCGGTCCCCGGCCCCGAAGACGACCGAGCAGGCGGCGGGGCAGACCGAGGTGCGGGACGGCACGGTCTACCGGAACGGCGAGCGGGCCGGCACCGTGCCCGCGGACGCGCGGCGGGTGGCCGTCACGGACCGGGACGGCAAGACGCCCCGTCGCGGCACCGGCGAGGAGTGCCCGGCGCCCGGCGCGGGCGGACGCGCCGTGGCGACCGTGGAGGTGAAGGACGGCAAGATCTACCGCAACGGCAAGGAGATCGGCCGCGTCCCCGGCGACGGGTCGGGTCCGCTGACCGTGTCGGTGGAGGGCGGCGAGGTCCGCGTGACCGATAAGGCCACCGAGCCGCCGGGGGGCGCCGCGGTCATTCGCGGGACCGGGCGCGGCAAGGGCGCCGGCGGCCCGTCCGTCAGCTGCGTCAAGACCCGCTGACGCGGACGTCTTCCGGGTACGGCCCGACCGGCGGCCGTACCCGGCCGGTGCGCCACCGGCGGGGTGGCCGCGCGCGGCCGGTGGCGTTCCCGGCCAGTGCCGCGTCCGCTGCGCGGGAACCGGGCGGGCGTCCGGCGTGTCCCGGCCAGGGGCCCGGTGCGGCGGGGGCGGCGCACCGGGCGGCTTGCCGGCCGTTACGGCCGAGGCCGGGGACGCGTCACTCGCTCTTCTTGACCGGGAGGTACTCGCCCAGCCACTCGATGATCGCCTCGGTGGCCCGGCTGACGTAGGGGTCCTGGTCGTAGAGCTCGATGTGGTTGTGGGTCTCCACCCAGACCAGCCGCTTCGGGCCGGTGGCGGCGTCGTAGGCGGCCTGGGCGTACTCGGGCAGCAGCGCGGTGTCGGTCGTGCCGTGCACGATCAGCAGCGGGGTCGGCGCGAGCAGCCGCGCGTCGCCGAGCGCGTTGTACACCAGGTACGGGATGAACGAGGCGACCGTCATCTCCCGCGACCAGGTGGGCGCGTCGGTCTTGGAGGTGCGGTCGTAGTAGCTGTACGCCTCCGGGTTCGGCATCGCGGCGAGGGGCACCTCGGGGGTGAGCTCCTTGGCGGTCGTCGGCATGTACGCCACCTCGCCCGCGCGCTCCGCCCGCTCGACGGTCTCGATCACGGTGCGCTGGAAGGCGGCGAACCCCTCCTCGCCCATGATCTTCGTGAACGTGCCGCCGACGTCGTAGCCACCGGCGACGCTCACCACGGCCGCGATCCGGCGGTCGCGCGCCGCGGCGGAGACCATGTAGCCGCCGCCCATGCACACGCCCACGCCGCCGATGCGGCCGGGGTCGACGTCGTCGCGGGTGCGCAGGTAGCCGACCGCGGCGCTGATGTCCTCGATGATCCAGTTGGGGTCGTGGTGGGCACGCGGGGTGCCCTCGCTCTCGCCGAAGGTGCGCGGGTCGAAGGTGAGCACGGTGTAGCCCGCGTCCGCGAGGCGCTCGGCGTAGTGCGGGACGGTCTGCTCCTTGACGCTGCTGATCGGGCCGGTCATGACGAGGCCCGGGGTGACCCCGCCGGACCGCGGGCGGTAGAGGTGCCCGGCGAGCCGTACGCCCTGGGAGGTGAAGGTGACCGGCTCGCGCCGGGAGGGGTCGGCGTGCAGCAGCAGGGCCGGGTCCTCGGGCTCGAAGTACCGGGGGTCGGAGCCGGCGGCGAGGATGTCGGTGGTGGAGCGGATGGTGACGGTGCCGGTCATGAGCTCGCCTCCGTTCCCGGGTCGGTCATGATCGCGGTGTTGCCGTCCGTCCAGGCGGCGTTGAGGGTGATCGACTCGATGCGCCAGGTGCCTCCGGAGCGGACGAGCCGGACGCGGTAGGTGCCGCCGACCGTCCACAGCGGGCCGCCGGTGGGGACGGTACGGCGGTGCACGGCGACCACGTTCGCGGCGGCCGTGGCGGTGTCGCCGGAGATCTCCGGCAGGATGTCGGTGATGACGTGCTGGGTGGCCTCGAGTCTGCCGAGCAGGTCCCGCCAGCGCCCGATCAGGACCTCGCGGGCGAGCTTCTCCGGCTCGCCGCCCCACAGGGACGTGTAGTCGACCTCGACGACGTCGGTGAGCAGGCCGTGCAGCCCGTCCCAGTCGCGGTCGTCGACGAGACGGCCCAGACGGCTGATCGCCGTCTCCACCTGGTAGCGGTCCTCGATGGTCATGATCCTCCTTCGCTCGTTCCAGGAGGCTAGGTCGGCGACCGGCCCGCGTAATGTACGTTCTTGCGGACCTGTGGATAGGTCAGCGCTGTGGATAACTTCCGGGCGCGACGCCCACGTGGCGCTTGAAGTGCCGGGTGAGGTGGCTGAGGTCGAAGAAGCCGGTCTCCTGCGCGACCCGGCTCAAGGGCAGGCCGCGCAGCAGCAGCCGCTTCGCGTGGGAGATCCGCACCTGGAGCTGGTAGGCGTGCGGCGGCATGCCCACGTGCCGCCGGAACAGCCGGGCGAAGTGGAACGGGCTCAGCCCGGCGATCCTCGCCAGCTCGTCGAGGGTCACGTCCGCGGCGTAGTTGTCGTGCAGGTAGGCGCGGGCCGCCTCCACCGCCGGCACCGGGCCGCGGCCCTCCGGCGGCGGTGCCGTACGGATCCGGCCGTGCCGTTCCAGCAGCAGGGTGAGCAGCGACAGCAGGCGCACGTCCCGGGCGAGCGCGGTGTCCTCGTGCAGCAGCCGGTGCACCCGGGCGAACCGGGCCGCGAGGTCGTCGTCGGCGATGATCGGATCGCCGAAGAACGGCAGGCCCGCCCGCGGGCCGCCCAGCTCGGCCGCGACCTGGCGCATCCGCACGGAGCTCGCGTAGAGCACCGCGTACGCCGACGCGTTTGCCCGGTCGGCCGGATCCTTGGCCAGATGCACCTCGTCCGGCATGATCACCGTCAGGCTGCCCGGCGGCACCAGGTGCCAGGCGCCCCGGTAGTGGTACTGGCCCGGGGTGCCGACGTTGAGGCACAGGTGGTACTCGTCGTGCGCGTGCCGCGGCAGCGTGACGCCGGGACCGGGCGGGTAGCGGTATTGCTCCAGCAGGACGTCGTGGAAAAGCCGCCCCGTCACCCGGGTACGGCTCGGCGTTCCGGTCGATGCCCCCATACCGGTTCAAGCCCCCATACCGGTGGATGCCCCCTTAACCCCGCCTTTTCCACGGGTTGACCCGGAACATTCACGCGGCCGCAATAGACGGGCCCGAAAGGCGCGGTTTGCGGCGCGCCGAAAGCGTGCGCGACGGCTTTCGGGCATCGGTGCGTCGCGGGCGGGGGGAGCAGCCTGCGGCGGGGGAGCGAGTGGCGGGCTCCGGCAGGCCACGCGCGAACGCGGCCTTCCGTCGCGTGCCCGAGGAGGGGAACGGCCGTCGCCCGGGCGGATCCGATGCGCATGCGAGGGGCCGGTGAGAACGCTGTGCAACCGGTTTTGTGAGTGGCCTTTGCTACTGTGCCGCGCGTGAAACGCGACGTGCTGGAGGAGCGCATCGTTCACCTGCGGCAACAGGTACGCCGGGCGGCGTCGGCCGGGGAGCGCGCCCGGACTCGCCGGGTGTCCGCCGGGCCGCCTGCCGCCGGGCCGGCCTGCGACGACGCGCTCAAGCCGGGTCATGGGCCCGCGGTGTGTCCCGTTCCGCCGGCGCACGCGCGGCCGGGCCGGAGGAACCCGGACGCGACCCCGGCCATACGCCGGCCGGCCATCGGTCGTGTGGCCCGGACCGTTCCGGCCGTCGTCGACGGGTACGGCCCGGCCGCCGCGCCCGCCGTACCCGGACCGGCCCGCCCCGTCCCGTGGCCCACCGCGTGGCCGTCGCGTCGCCCGGCCCGCCGCAGGAGGAGGGTCGCGTGAACCGGCTTGACGTGCTGCGCGGCCCGCACCCGGCGGTCGACCACAACGCGCGAACCATCGCCGCGCTCGCCGCCAACCCCGGCTGCGACCGCCGCGCGGTGTTCGACGCCGCCGGGGTGGACAAGCGGGCGATCGCCCGCCACCTCGGCCATCCCGCGCCGTTCGGCCAGTCGGTGTTCGCGATCACCCGGGCGCGGGCGTTCGAGAAGCTGGTGAAGGCCGACGGGTGCGCCGAGCTGCTGCGGCTGCTGCGCGAGCTGTTCGGCCTCGACGTCGGCGAGGTGACCTACGTCGACGTCGCCGAGACCGGCGAGCCCGGGCACGCGGCCCGGCACGCCAGAACCCGCGACCTGCTGCGGGACGCCGCCCACGCCGCCGCGGACGGGCGGGCCGCGGGCGTGCTCGTCGACCACCCGCTGCTCCGGCTCGACGTCGGCGGCACCGAGGTCCACCTCGAGCCGGACGTGATCGCGCTGCAGGCGGGCGGCCGGTTCCACGTCATCGCGATCAAGTCGTTCGCCATCATCGACGGGCAGGCCGAGCCCGCGCAGGTCGCCGCGGCCGCCCGGCAGGCCGCGGTGTACGTGCACGCGCTGCGCGCCCTGCTCGCCGCCGAGGGCGCCGACCCCGCCCTGGTCGCGCACAACGTCGTGCTGGTCTGCCCGAAGGACTTCGCCAACACCCCGACCGCCACGTTCGTCGACGTCCGGCAGCAGCTCGCCGTGCTCGCCCGGCAGCTCGCCCGGCTCACCCGCATCGACCGCATCCTCGACCGGCTGCCCCCGGACCTCACCTTCGACCTGCGGCCCGGCCCCGACGGCACCCCGACCCGCCCCGCCGACGACCTCGCCCGCGCGGTACGGCAGGTGCCCGCCCGGTTCGCCCCCGAATGCCTGTCCACCTGCGACATGGCGTACTTCTGCCGGGCCGAGGCGCGGGAACAGGCCGCCACCGACCTGCTCGGCCGGGCGGTGCGCGACGCGCTCGGCGGGCTGGCGACCATCCCCGAGGTGCTCGGCCTCGCCGAGGGCGCCCGCGAACCGGCCGAGGACGAGGCGGAGATCGCCGACCGGCTCCGGCTCGTGCACCGGTTCTACGCCGAGGCCCTCGACGCCGCGGCGCGGGAGGTGGCGGTGGCATGAGCGTGCTCGCCGCCTTCGCCCGGGCGCGCGCGGTGCGCGAGGGCAGGGCGCAGCCGATCGCCACCGTGCGGCACCTGCACCTGTCGCCGCGGCCCATGGTGTTCATCCCGCTGCGCCTCGCCGGTGAGGCCGCGGCCCCGCTCGGCGCGATGCTCGGCACCGACCCGGCCGAGCCCCACCTGCTCGTCGTGCCGCAGCCGCGCGACCGCGACCAGCGGTTCGCGTTCGTCGCCGAGCTCGCCGCGATCATGCTGCCGTACCTCGAGAGGTACGCCAAGGACGTCGAGACGGTCGAGGCGAAGACCCCGTACGAGCGCAGCCTCGACGCCCCGCAGATCCTCGTGCCCAACCCGCGGGGGATCGCGTTCACCCGGCTGCTCGGCCGGTCCTGTCGGTTCCGCCGCGCCGATGGCCCGTACCCGGTGCACCCGTCGGTGCCGGTGCTCGGCCAGTGGCTCACCTTCCTCGCCGACCGGGCCGAGTTCCCCGGCTCGTCGCTGCTCGTCGCGATGACCGAGGCGCTCGCCGCGCACTGGGCCACCGGGCAGAGCCGGGTCGAGGACGGCAACCTCGCCGCGCTCGTCGGGTGGATCGCCCCGCCGGACGGCATGACCGGCCCGGAGGCGGCGGCCGCCGCCGAGGACATGGTGTGGTCCCCGCCCGCCGGCCCGGACACCGCGCCCGAGTTCGACGCCGAGGTGCTCGCCCCCGCGATCCGTACCTACGAGGCGACCGGCTCGGTCGCCCAGGTGCGGGACGCCGTCCGCTCCCAGCTCGAGCCGACCTGGCGGGTGATGTGGCGGGCCGTCGAGCTGCTGCGCGGCCTGCCCGAGGCGCGCGGCGTGCCCGGCCGGTGGGAGCGGGACCGCGCCGAGTTCACCCGGGAGGCGATCCGCATCGCCGAGGGCGGGCCGCCCCGGGGCAGGCACGACAGCGCGGTCGGCGCCGCGGTACGGCTGTCCGCGATGGAGCGGGCCCAGCAGGCGTTCGAGGCGCAGCGGGCCCTTGACGACCCGATGGTGATGGTCGAGCACCGCCTGGAGGGCCGGGCGTTCGCGGGCGAGGTCGTCGCCGTCGAGCTCGAGCGCAGGATCGTGCCGCCGGGCCGTACCCGGGCGGTGAACCGGCCGCTGGTCACCGTGGTCACCGCCGACCCGGTCCGGCTCGCCCCCGGCGACGTGCTCATCTCCCCGGCCCGCCCGCGCCAGCACTGCGAGGTGGTCGAGGTACGGCGCGGCACGGTCGTGCTCCAGGTGAACGACGGCATGGGCCGCGGTGCCCGCCCGGCGCCCGGGAGCGTGCCCGAGGTCGGCGAGATCGTGTGCTACGCCGACCTCGACCCCGGCGACGGCCCCGGGTTCCCGTTCCCCAGCCGGGAGGAGACCCCGTGGACGCACGGCGGCCCGCCCGCCGAGTACGTCCCCACCGATGAGGACGCGATGGAGGACTGGTCGTGACGCTCACCGCCGCGCTCGCCGCCCCGCCGCCCCTCGCCCTGCCCGCCCGCGCCGTCCCGGACCCGGCGCGGGCCGCGGCCGAGGCGACCGCCGCCGTGCTCGCCGACTTCACCGGCGGGCGGCACCGGGGCGTGATCGTGGACTCGCCGCCGGGCGCGGGCAAGTCCACGCTCGTGGTGACCGCCGCCCGCGCGATCGCCGACGCCGGCGAGCCGCTGATGATCGTCGCGCAGACGAACGAGCAGGTCGACGACCTCATCGTCCGGATCGCCGCGGCCGACCCCCGGATCGCCGTCGGCCGGCTCAGCGCCCGCGGCCACACGCCCTCGCCCCGGGTGGCCGCCCTCGACGGCGTGACGATCTCCCACGCCGTCGACGACCTCGCCGGGTGCGCGATCGTCGTCGGCACCGCGGACAAGTGGGCCTACACGAAGGCGGCGCGCTTCCCGTGGGCGATCGTCGACGAGGCGTACCAGATGCGCTCGGACAAGCTGCTGCCGATCGCCACCCTCTTCGACCGGGCGCTGTTCGTCGGCGACCCCGGCCAGCTCGACCCGTTCTCCACGGTCGGCGTGGACCGCTGGGCGGGCCTGTCCTGGGACCCGATGCAGAGCGCGGTGGCGGTGCTCGCCCGGCACAACCCCGACCTGCCGGTGCACCGGCTGCCGGTCTCCTGGCGGCTGCCCGCGAGCGCCGCGCCGCTCGTCTCGCAGGCCTTCTACCCCGACACCCCGTTCCGCTCCGGCACCGCGGCGGGCGACCGCCGCCTGGAGCTCGCCGCCGGGCGCCCGGACGCGGCCGACCGCACCCTCGACGAGGCGGCCGCCACCGGCTGGGCGCTGCACGAGCTGCCCGCCCGGCACACCGTGCGCACCGACGCCGAGGCGGTGCGGGCCTGCGCCCGGCTCGCCGCCCGGCTGCTGGCGCGCCGCCCCGTCGCCTATGACGAGCACGGCTCCCACCCGATCGGCCCGGATCGGGTCGCGATCGGCTGCGCGCACAAGGACCAGGTGGCGGCGATCCGCGCCGCCTGCGCGGCCGAGGGTGTGCCCGACGGCGTCACCGTGGACACCGCCAACCGGCTGCAGGGCCGCGAGTACGACGTCACGATCGTGCTTCACCCGCTCTCCGGCCGCCGCGACGCCACCGCGTTCCACCTCGAGGCGGGGCGGCTGTGCGTGCTCACCTCGCGGCACCGGCACGCCTGCGTCGTGGTGGCCCGCGCGGGCATCCCCGAGCTGCTCGACGCCCACCCGTCCACCGGCGGCGTGCACCTCGGCGTGCCGGTCAAGTTCCCGGACGGCTGGGAGGCGAACCACGCGGTGCTCGACCACCTCGCCCGGCACCGGGTGCCCGCCGTACCGGACGGGCCGGGGCGCTGACCGGCCCGCGGGCTACGCGCCGCCGCCGTACGGGACGGTGAGGATCTCCAGGAAGTGGCCGTCGGGATCCTCCCAGTACACGCCGCGCCCGCCGTCCCTGGTGTTGATCTCGCCGGGCCGCCGCCTGCCCGGGTCGGCCCAGTAGGGCAGGTTCCGCTCGCGGATGCGGCCGAAGATCTCGTCGAACTCGGCCTCGGTGACGAGGAACGCGTAGTGCTGCGGGCTGATCGGGCCATCGGAGTCCATGAAGTCGAGCGAGGCGCCGTTGGCGAGCTCGACGACGAGGAACGGGCCGTACGGCTTCGGCGCGGGCAGGCCGAGCAGCTCGGCGACGAAGCCGGCCGAGCGATGCTTGTCGGTCGCGTGCACGATCGTGTGGTTGAGCCGAACGGGCATGTCACCTCCCGGGACGTCCGTCGCGTCTCACCAGGGCTCCTGCCCGCGACCGCGCGTGCTCACCCCTCGGGGAGGGCCGCGTTGAGCCGTACGGCGAGGGAGGTGTTGCGCCGGATGCCGCGGTTCGCCACGGCGATCTCCAGCGCCCGGGCCTGGCCGACGAGCACGACCGTGTGCCGCGCCCGGGTGATCGCGGTGTAGAGCAGGTTGCGGCGCAGCACGAGCGAGCCCGCCGCCGTGGTCAGCGGGATGATCACGTACGGGTACTCGCTGCCCTGGGCGCGGTGCACGGTGATCGCGTAGGCGTGCAGGATCTCGTCGAGCTCGTCGTAGCCGTAGCCGACGGTCTGCCCGTCGTCCATGCGGATCTCGAGCAGCCGCTCCTCGGGCACGATCCGCGTGATCACCCCGGTCGAGCCGTTGAACACCCCGTCCCGGCCCTTGTCGTAGTTGTTGCGGATCGGCATGACCCTGTCGCCCGGCCGGAACACCCGGCCGTCCGCCCAGTGCTCCGGCACGCCCGGCCGGTGCGGGTTGCGCCGCTCCTGCAGCAGCCGGTTGAGCTCCTCGGCCCCGGCCGACTTCTGCCGCCCCGGGCACAGCACCTGGATGTCGTCCGGGTCGACGCCGCGCCGCTGCGGGATGCGCCGGGTGGCGAGGTCCGCCACCAGCTCCGGGATCGCCTCCGGGTCCTCCTCCTGGAACAGGTAGAACTCCTTGCCCGCCACCGGGAGCAGCCCGTCGCGTACCCGGTGCGCGTTGGCGACGATCGGGCTGCCGAGCGCCTGCCGGAACACGTGGCCGAGCCGTACCCGGGGGATCGCGGGCACCTCCAGCAGGTCCCGCAGCACGTCGCCCGGGCCGACGCTGGGGAGCTGGTCGGGGTCGCCGACGAACAGCACGTGGCAGCCGGAGGTGACCCGGCGCAGCAGGGCGCGGGCGATCGGCAGGTCGAGCATCGAGGTCTCGTCGACCACGATCAGGTCGGCGAGGAACGGGTCCTCGTGGTCGAACAGCGCCCCGTCCTCGGCGGGGTCGGCGCGCGGCCGCACCATGCGGTGCACGGTCATCGCGGGCAGCCCGGTGAGCTCGCCGAGCCGCCGCGCGGCGCGGCCGGTGGGGGCGGCGAGCGCGACCCGGCCGCCGCCCGCGCGCACCAGCTCGGTGAGCACCCGGACCGTGTGGCTCTTGCCGCAGCCGGGCCCGCCGGTGAGCACCGACACGGTCTCCCGCAGCGCCATCTCGATCGCCCGCCGCTGGTCCGGATGGAGGCCAGCGTACGGCGGGGCGTCCCCGCCCAGCCGGTCCTCGGCGATGCGCCGTACCCGCTCCGGCATCCGGGAGGCGGCCCGGTGCAGCCGGATCAGCTCGCCCGCCACCGACGACTCGGCGACGTGCAGCCACCGGGCGGACACCACCGGCTCCACCTCGCCGTCGGCGCGCAGGCCGGGCAGCAGCTCGACCACGACCTTGCCGTCGGCGCGCAGCGCGTCGAGGGCGGCGCGCAGCGGCCCGGGGTCGGCGTCGAGCAGCTCCATCGCCTGGGCGATCAGCGCCTTCTCCGGCAGGTGGCAGTGGCCCGCCCGCGCGTTCGCCCGGTCGAGCACGTGCAGCAGCCCGGCCCGCATGCGCTCCGGGCTCTGCTCGGGCAGGCCCACCGCCATCGCGATCCGGTCCGCGGTGTGGAAGCCGATCCCGCGCACCTCCTCGGCGAGCCGGTACGGCTCGGCGCGCACCACGCGTGCCGCGTCCTCGCCGAGCGCCTGGTGGATGCGGACCGCGAGGGCGGGCGAGAGCCGTACCCCCTGGAGGAAGGTCATGATCTCCCGGATCGCCTTCTGCTCCGCCCAGGCCTCGCGGATCATCCGCGCCCGGGCCGGCCCGATGTTGTGCACCTCGAGCAGCCGCTCGGGCTCGGTGTCGATCACCTTGAGCGTGTCCGCGCCGAAGTGCGCGGTGATCGCGTCGGCGAGCCTGCCGCCGATGCCCCGGACCAGCCCGGAGCCGAGGTAGCGCCGGATCGCGTACACGCTCGCGGGCAACACCGAGACGCACTCGGTCACCTGGAACCGCTCGCCGTGCTCGTCGTGGCGGGAGAAGGAGCCGGTGAGCCGTACGGTCTCGCCGGGCTGCACGCCGACGAGCGCGGCGCCGGCCGCGACCACCGCGCGCTCGCCGCCGAGGTCGACGCACGCGACCGTGTAGCCGTCGGGGGCGACGTACCGCAGGTGGTCGACGACGCCCTCGATGACCTGCCCCGGCTCGTTCATGCGATCCACCCCGAGGGGCACCCTACTTAGACTTACCGACATGCGGCGAGTGAGCAGCCGGCTGAGCAGCACGCTGGTCGTGGTGGCGGGGGAGCGCGCCCCGCGCGTCATCGCCGGGCTCGAGGGCCTGCACAACGTGCGCACCGTACTCCGGGGCGAGCGCGGCCCGGCCGAGGTCACCGAGGCGCTGGCCAGGTCCTCCGCCGCGACGTACGTGGTGCACGACGCTGACCCGCTCGCGGCCGTCGGCGACGCGTGGACCGGGTTCTTCGACGGCGTGGAGCCGGTGGGCGGCCTGGAGGCGGCGATCGAGACCACCCTCGCCGACCTTGAGGCCGGGCGGCTCGTGCTGCCCGACTACTACATCGTCCTCGACCCCGACGAGCTGCCGCCGACCCGGCGGCACTGGTGGCTCGGCGTGCTCGCCGGGGCCGCGCCCGCCCGGGTGGTGCCCGCGCCCGCCTCGGCGCGGGCGGTCGCCGAGACCCTCGGCCGCCTCGCCTCGGGACGCTGGTGGCCGTCCGACCTCAGGGGCTGGCTGCGCGCGCTGCCCCGCACCGTGCCCGACCGGGCCGGAACGGCGGCCGGGGGAGGGGTCTCCGCCTGACCGGGCCGCGGGGGACCGCCGGGGTTACGGCCGGCGCACCCGGCCACCCCATTTCCTTGAATCGGCGAAATATCTTTTCGCGTATTACGCGAAATCTTCGCGGGACGTCGCACTGATCCACGACGGCGCACGAGGCTTTGCCCGGGCGAGGGGATGGCCCGGGGAGCCGCGGTTAGGGAGGGAGGAAATGGCGTACCGCGCCATTTTCCGACCGATTGACCGGGAGCCCGGCCGTTGACCCGGTCTCACCCTGCGTAATCGTGGAGCCGATCATGATGAAGCGAATCCTTGCCTCCGCCGTCGTGGCCGCGCCCGTCTTCGTGGTGGGCGGCACCCTCGGCGCGTCTCCCGCCGTGGCCGCTCCGTCCTCGCCCCAGGTGACCGTCGACCGTGGGTGCGCCGAGACCGTGAACGAGCCCAGGGCTCGGTGTGAGTGGCGCAGGTGGCGTGGCGACTCGTGCAGATTCTGCTACCGGCACGGCAAGTGGCGGCTGGACTACTGCGAGGACTGGGACCGCTGGGGCCGTCGGCACTGACCCGGCGACGCCGCAGGCCGGTCCTCCGGCCGCCGCCTTTCGCCCCGTGAGGGATGCCTCACGGGGCTTTTCTCGTCCCGCCCGCCCACCGGTTACCCCGGGGGAGACGCGCGTTCCGGCCCGCCGTACGATCAAGGCGGCCTCCCGTGCCGTGCCGTGCCGCCAAGCCTCCCGCCGGTGATCGGGAACCGGGCATTCCGCCACATCTTGATCACATCGGGTGACGGCGGGGGACAAGCTGGTATTTTGCTGTGACGCACATACACCAGCGGGTGAGTCCGGCCGCGGCGTCGGCCTGACTTCGCCCTTCTCTATCAGTGAATACGGTACACAAATAAGTGGGAACGATGGACGCGGCCTGGGTGACCCGCGCCGTTCCGCGACGGTCTCATAACGTGCGGCGTGGCCATGAAAACCACTTATGATGATCAGGATGATGGCCGCGCGGCGGTGCCGCGTTATCCATGGCGAGGGAACCCTGACCGCGTGCCGCCGGAGCACGGGCGTGGGCCGGTGACGGTCGCCCGCCCCGGCGGCCATGTGATCGGCAGGACAACAGAACGTGATGACGGGGGGCGTCGCGAGCGTTTACTAGGCGTACCTGGTTCACGTGTGCCCGGCACGGCGTAACCGTGCACCTGACGCCTCGTGGCTCGGAGGAAGGACGTTGATGCGAGACGATGTTCTGGTCAACGCCGCGGACATAGCCCGGATCGCGGATGTTGGCCGGGCGGCCGTCAGCAACTGGCGCAAGCGGTTCGACGACTTTCCCAAGCCCGTCGGCGGCACCGCCACCAGCCCGGCATTCTCCCTCGCCGAGGTCGAGCAGTGGCTGCGCCGGCACGACCGGTACGTCGAGGTCTCGCCGCTGGAGCGGGTCTGGCAGCGGCTCCGCAGCGCCGGTGACGACCTGCGGCTCGGGGACATCGTCGGCGGCGCCGGCGCCTTCCTCATCTATCTGCAGCGCGACCCCTCCGGCTGGCGCGAGCTGTCCCGGCTCCCGGACGAGGAGCTGCTCGCCCGGCTGCCCGGCGCCATCGCCGAGGCCGCGCCGGAGCTGCCCGGCGACCCGGCCGACGCGGTACCCGCCGACGCCTCGCTGATCCGCGCGCTCGCCGGCCTCGCCGCGGACACCGGGCCGCAGGACGTCTTCGACGGCATCTGCGAGCGCTACGTCGAGGCGCACTCCCGCCGCCTGCTCGTCACCCCGGAGAACGTGGCGGCGCTGATGACCGAGATCGCCGCGGCCGCGGGCGGCACCGTGCTCGACCCGGCCTGCGGCATCGGCACGCTGCTGCTCGCCTCCGACGCCAAGGTGGCGATGGGCCAGGACGTGAGCGAGAGCGCGGCCCGGCTCACCGCGGTACGCCTGCTGCTGCGCGGCAGGAAGGCGGTGATCCGCGCCGGCGACTCGCTGCGCGCCGACGCCTTCCCCGGCGAGCAGGTCGACGCGATCGTGTGCAACCCGCCGTTCAACGACCGCGGCTGGGGCTACGAGGAGCTCGCCAACGACCCCCGCTGGGAGTACGGCCTGCCGCCCCGCGGCGAGTCCGAGCTCGCCTGGGTGCAGCACTGCCTCGCCCACGTCAAGCCGGGCGGCCTCGTCGTGATCATGATGCCGGGCGTGGCGTCGAGCCGCCGCCCCGGCCGCCGCATCCGCGGCAACCTGCTGCGCGCCGGCGCGCTGCGCGCGATCATGACGCTCTCGGTCGGCGCGGCCCCCGCCTCCAGCGGCGCCCCCGACCTGTGGGTGCTGCGCCGCCCGCGGCCCGGCGACCACCCCTCCGACCTGCTCATGGTGAACGCCGGGGAGGACCTCGAGCTCGCCCGGACCGCCTGGCGGGCCTACCTCGAGGGCGGCGACCTCCCCGAGGGCTCCACCACGATGCGCATCATCGACCTCCTCGACGAGGAGGTCGCGCTCACCCCCGCGCACCGGGTCCCGGTGCAGAGCCAGACCGAGCCCTCGGCGTTCGTCGGCGCCCGGGAACGCGCCGCCGCCGCGATCTCCCGGCTCGGCGTGCCCGAGCTCGTGCCGTCGCCGCGCCGCCGCGACATGCCGATGACGAACATCGGCGAGCTGTCCCGCGCCGGCGTCGTCACCATCCTGCAGGGACCGATCCGCCTCAAGGTGGACGGCGGCTGCCAACCCGTGCTCACCGCCAAGGACCTGCTCCTCGACCGCGCGCCGACCGGCCGTACCCGGCCGAACGACGGGCTCGTCGTCATCGAGCCGGGCGACGTCGTCGCCCCGGTGATCGCCCGCGGGGACACGGTCGCCCGGGTGATGCAGGAAGGCGGCGCGGTGCTCGGCCCGCAGCTGCTGCTGTTCCGCACCGACCCCGAGCGGCTCGACCCCTACTTCCTCGCCGGCTGCCTGCGGGTGACCGGCGAGTCGAGCCTGCGCCTCGGCTCCTCCGCCCGCATGGATCCCCGCCGGGCCCAGCTTCCCCGCCTGCCGATCGAGGAGCAGCGCGCGTACGGCAAGGCGTTCCGCCACCTCCTCGAGTTCGAGGACGCGGTCCGCAAGCTCCGCGCGGTCGGCGACGAGCTGGTACGGCTCGGCTTCGACGGCCTGCTCGACGGCACCCTGCAGCCGGGCTGATCGGCCACGCTTCCCGCCCGGCCGTACCGGGCGGGGCCACGTGAACGTTTTGCGCCGTCGGCGAAACCACGCCGCCGGCCTCGGCGCACCTCGCCGGGCGGAGCCTCCGCCCGGATCGCCCCACGGGAACGGCTTTCGCGCGCCGCCACCCGGTCACGCGCCGCCGCGGCGCGCCCGCGCACGCGCTCCGGGCACCCGCCGCGACCCCCTAGTCTGGGCCGCCCGGCCACAAATGGGGGGCGAATTCTGTCAGCCTGTCCCGTTACTCTTCTCCCTACGCTGTACGGAGAAGTGTGGGGAGCCAATGGCCGAGTTCATCAGGATCGTCGGTGCGCGGGAGAACAACCTCAAGAACGTCTCGCTCACCATCCCCAAACGCAAGATCACCGTGTTCACCGGGGTGTCGGGCTCCGGCAAGTCGTCGATCGTCTTCGACACCATCGCCGCCGAGGCGCAGCGGCAGCTCAACGAGACGTTCACCGCGTTCGCCCGCACCTTCCTGCCCAGCTACGGGCACCCGGACGTGGACACGATCGAGAACATCTCGGCCGCGATCGTGGTCGACCAGAAGCGCATCGCGGGCAACTCGCGCTCCACCGTGGGCACGATCACCGACATCGCGCCGCTGCTGCGGCTGCTGTTCTCCCGGGCGGGCGAGCCGTACGTGGGGTACGCGAACGCGTTCTCGTTCAACGACCCGCAGGGCATGTGCCCGCGCTGCGACGGCATCGGGCGGATCACCGCGCTCGACCTCGACGCCTTCCTCGACCGGTCGAAGTCGCTGAACGAGGGGGCGCTGCGGCACCCGGACTTCAAGGTCGGCTCCTGGTACTGGAAGATGTACGCGGGCTCCGGGTACTTCGACAACGACAAGCCGCTCGCCGAGTACACCGACACCGAGTGGGAGCTGCTGCTGCACGGCACGGGCAAGGTGCCGGTGGAGTGGCAGGGCGGCACGATCAACAGCACCTACGAGGGCATCGTCGTCCGGTTCACCCGGGTCTACATCAACAAGGACGCCGCGGCGATGTCCGACCGCAACCGGGAGATCTTCGAGCGGTTCACCCGGTCCGAGACCTGCCCGGAGTGCGCCGGGGCGCGGCTCAACGCCAAGGCGCTGAGCTGCCGGATCAACGGCCACAACATCGCCGAGATGTCCGCGCTCGAGGTGACCGAGCTCGTCGAGGTGCTGCGCCGCATCGACGCGCCGCAGGCCGGGCCGGTGCTGGAGAGCCTCATCGACCGGCTCGGCGACCTCGTCACGATCGGGCTCGGCTACCTCACCCTCGACCGGCCCACCGCGACGCTCTCCGGCGGCGAGTCCCAGCGGGTGAAGATGGTCCGGCACCTGGCGAGCAGCCTCGTGGACATGACCTACATCTTCGACGAGCCGAGCGTCGGCCTCCACCCGCGCGACGTGGACCGGCTCAAGAGGCTGCTGGTCAAGCTGCGCGACAAGGGCAACACCGTGCTCGTGGTCGAGCACGACCCGGACGTGATCGAGATCGCCGACCACGTGATCGACGTCGGCCCGCGGGCGGGCGCGCACGGCGGCGAGGTCGTCTTCACCGGCACCCCGGCCGAGCTGCTCGAGTTCCCGCACTCGCACACCGCCGCGGCGCTCCGGGAACACGCCGGGCGGCCGCTCGTGGGCGCGTCCGCCTGATCACCGAACCGCGCCCTTGGCCGGCGGCCCGGGGTGGGGTTATGGTGCTAATGTAAATAGCACCATGTTGCTCACGCTGGACCTCAACGACCCCCGGCCGCTGCACGAGCAGATCGCCGAGGCGGTACGCCGCGCGATCGCGCTCGGGGACGTGCGGCCGGGGGACCGGCTGCCACCGGCCCGGGACCTCGCCGCCGCGCTCGGGGTGAACACCAACACCGCGCTGCGCGCCCTGCGCGAGCTGCGGGACGAGGGCGTGCTCGAGTTCCGGCGGGGCCGCGGGGTGTCGGTGCTGCGCGCCCCCGAGCCGCGGGAGGTGCTGCGGGACCGGGTCACCGCGCTGCTGGAGGAGGCCGAGCGGTACGGCTACCGCGTCGACGAGGTGATCGAGATCGTGCGCGAGCTGGCCGAGGCGAAGGAGGGACGACGATGAACGTCCGTCGGTGGTACATCCCGATCGCGGTCGGCTGGACCGTCCTGGTGGCGGTCCTGGTCGTGGTCGCCCCCGTCCCGCTGCTCGATCGGCTGCCCGATCCGCTTGCCACCCATTGGGGCCTGTCCGGCAGAGCGGACGGCGCGAGCCCGTACTGGCTGGACGCGCTGGTCATGGTGCTGCTGTGGCTGGTGATCGCCGGGCTCCCGCTGTACCGGCTGATCCGGGGCGACGCGCTGCGCCGCCGGCACGACCGCCGCTGGATGTGCGCCGTGCTCGCCGGGGGCGGGGTCTTCGTGCTCGCCCTCCAGACGATGACGATCCTGGCGAACCTCGACCGGACCGACTGGCGGGACGCCGCCCCGGTCGGTCCGGGCACGCTCCTCGCGGTGTTCGGCGTCTCGGCGCTCGCCGGCGCGATCGGCTGGGCGCTCGCCCGCCCCGGCCCGGACGAGGAGCCGCCCGCCTCCGGGCGGCGCCCGCCGCGGCCGCTGCGCACCCTCCGCTCCGGCGAGCGCGCGGTCTGGGTGTCGTCGGCGACGGCCGGCTGGGCGGTCACCGCCGGGTCCGGCCTGCTCCTGCTCGCCGTACTGCTCGGCGTGCTTCCCCCGCTCGGGACGGAACACCGGATCGTGCTCGCCGTCTCCACCGGCGTCTCCGCGGTCGCGGCGCTCGCCCTCTCCGGGGTGCGGGTGCAGGTGAACGCGCGCGGGCTCGCGGTCGCGTTCGGGCCGCTGCGCTGGCCGGTGCGCCGGATCCCGCTCGACCGCATCGACCGCGCCTTCGTGGACAGGCGGTGGCCCGCCGACGTCGGCGGCTGGGGCTACCGGGTGCGGCCCGGGAGCAGCACGGTGATGATCCGCGGCGGCGAGTGCCTCGTCGTCCGGTACGGCTCCGGCCGCGAGCTCGCGATCAGCGTCGACGACGCCGAGCGCGGCGCGGCGCTGCTCAACAGCCTCGTGGCCGAACGCGACAACGATCGGAGCTGACACGCATGTCCCCCAGGACCCCCGACCGACTCCCCGCGCACAGCGACCCGGACCGGCTCCCCGGCCGGCCCGGCCCCGATCTCCCCGGCCCGCCCCCGGCGTCCCGCGGCGACCTGCCCGTCTTCCTCGTCGTCGCGTTCGGCCTGTCCTGGCTGTTCGCGCTGCCGATCTGGCTGGACGCGGTGCCGCTGGACGCGCCGCTCGCCCAGCTCGTCGGCGTGGCGATGATGGCCACCCCCACCCTCGGCGTGCTCGCCGTGTGGGCGATCGGCCACCGCGACCTGCCGCGCGGGGAGTGGGCCGCCCGGACCGGCCTCGGCATGGGCGCGTCGCGGCGGCGCACGTTCGCGCTCGTGGCCGCGGCCTGGTTCGGCGTGCCGGTGCTCTCCGTGCTCGCCGTCGCGGTCAGCGCCGCGGTCGGCGTGCTCGAGCTCGACCTGGCCGGCTTCAGCCTCTTCCGGAAGGCGCTCGAGCAGGCGAGTTCCGGTCCGCCACCGGCCGACCCCGCGCTGCTCGCCCTCGCCCAGCTGGGGTCGGCCCTGCTGGCGACGCCGCTGATCAACGCGATCCCCGCGCTGGGCGAGGAGTGGGGCTGGCGCGGCTGGCTGCTGCCGTACCTCACCCGGTACGGCACGTGGCGGGCGATCGTGCTCTCCGGCGTGATCTGGGGCCTGTGGCACGCGCCGCTCACCCTGCTCGGCTACAACTATGCGCGGCTCGGCGCGTGGGCGGCCCCCGCCTTCGTCGGGTTCTGCGTGATCGCGGGCGCGATCTTCGCCTGGCTGCGGCTGTACTCCGGCAGCGTGTGGCCGCCCGTGATCGCGCACGCCGCGGTCAACGCCTGGGCCGGGTTCCCCATGCTCGTCGGCGACGCGGCCGCGCCGCCCAACCTGTTCCTCGCCGGGCTGTTCGGCCTGGTCGGCTGGGCGCTGCTCGCCGTGCTCGCCGTGATCCTGTTCCGGGTCCGGCCGCCCGCCGCCCCGGACCCGGCGGACCGGCCGGGTACGGCGGGCTGAGCCGGCCAGGCGGCCCGGGCCGGCGGGGCGGACCCGCCGGCCCGGGCCGCGCGCTAGTCGAGCAGGGCGGTGATGTGGCCGCCCCCGACCGTGCGGCCGCCCTCCCGGATGGCGAACCCGAGCCCGGTCTCCAGCGCCACCGGCTTGCCCAGCTCGACGGTGACCGTGACGGTCTCGCCGGGCAGGGCGAGGGACTCCTCGCCGAGGTCGATCCGGCCGGGCACGTCCGCCGTCCGCAGGTAGAACTGCGGCCGGTAGCCGGTGGCGACCGGGGTGCTGCGCCCGCCCTCGGCCGCGGTGAGCAGGTAGACCTCCGCGGTGAACCGGGTGTGCGCGGTGATGCTGCCCGGCGCGGCGAGCACCTGGCCGCGCCGTACCTGGTCGCGCCGGATGCCGCGGAGCAGCAGCGCGGCGTTGTCGCCCGCCTCGCCGTACTCCATCGTCTTGCCGAAGGTCTCCACCCCGGTGACCACGGCGGTGAACCCCTCGCCGAGGCCGACCGCGGTCACGCTGTCGCCGACCCGGATCCGGCCGCGCTCGATCGCCCCGGTCACCACGGTGCCCCGGCCGGTGACGGTGAGCACGTTCTCCACCGGCAGCAGGAACGGCGCGTCGGTGTACCGCACCGGCACCGGGATGTGGTCGTCGACCGCCTGCAGCAGCTCCTGGATCGCCGCGATCCACCGCGGGTCGCCCTCCAGGGCGCGCAGCCCGGAGACCCGCACCACCGGCACGTCCCGGTACCCGTGCTCGGCGAGCAGCTCGCGCACCTCCAGCTCGACGAGGTCGGCGAGCTCCGGGTCCGCGCCGTCGGCCTTGTTGAGCGCGACCACCACGTGCTCCACCCCGACCCGCCGGGCGAGCAGCACGTGCTCGCGGGTCTGCGGCATCACGCCGTCCTGCGCGGACACCACGAGGATCGCCCCGTCGAGCTGCGCCGCCCCCGTGATCATGTTCTTCACGTAGTCGGCGTGGCCGGGCATGTCCACGTGGGCGTAGTGCCGGCTCGCGGTCTCGTACTCGACGTGCGAGATGTTGATGGTGATGCCGCGCCGCGCCTCCTCCGGAGCCCGGTCGATCCGCTCGAACGGCACGTACCGCGCGCCGCCGTGCTCGCTGAGCACCTTGGTGATCGCGGCGGTGAGAGTCGTCTTCCCGTGGTCGACGTGACCGATCGTCCCTATGTTGAGATGTGGCTTGGTGCGTACGTAGGCCCGCTTGGCCATGGTCGTTCCCCGTGCTTCCGTAGATCGATCGAGGAGGTGGTGACCCGAAGCGGTGCGACAACCCTTCCCCGTCGGGTCACCCGAACGGCCGGGAAAGGGTCAGCGCTCGACGCCGTCGAGCGCGGCCGGCGCCGAGGCGAGGGCCGCGGACGACGCCGCGTACGGGGAGGCGGGCCGTGCCGTGTGAGCATCCGCGCGCACGGACGCGGAGCGCGCCGCGAGACGCGATGCGGACGAGGAATCGGACCCAGAGACGGACGAAGCCGTGATCAAGGCCGCCGGCCGGGCGCCGGACGGCAGGGCACGCGCGACCGCGCCCGCGACGGCGGGCGGGAGCGGGTCGGCGTACCGGATCATGGCAACCATGGTCGGGGCGAGGTGTGTCCCGTGCAACAGGTTTTAGGAGGGCGATAGGTGGTGGAGTGCGTTTTATGCGCCCTATGCTCCTTTTCGGCTGCTGGACGATGAGGAAGATGGATGTCTGACACCGAGTTCCCGCTCATACAGTTCACCCGCGAGGGCTTCGACCCGGTGAACGAACTGGCGCAGATCCGCGCCGAACACGCCGTCTATCCGCTGAAGATTCCGGGCGGGAGCACGGTCTGGCTGGTCACCCGCTACGAGGACGTGCGGGCCGTCCTGGGCGACCACGAGCGCTTCAGCAACGACTTCGCCAACGTCATCGGCATGGGGTCGCAGCAGGAGGACCCGGGTGGCCTGGGCTTCCGGGACCCGCCGGAGCACACCCGGCTGCGCAAGCTGCTCACCCCGGAGTTCACCGTCAAGCGGCTGCGCCGGCTCGAGCCGCGCATCGAGGCGATCGTCAACAGCCACCTCGACGCGATGGAGAAGCAGGGCCCGCCGGTCGACTTCGTCCGGGAGTTCGCCCTGCCGATCCCGTCCAAGGTGGTGTGCGAGCTGCTCGGCGTGTCGTACGAGGAGCAGGCGCGGTTCGAGGCGTACGCCAAGGACCGGTTCGACTTCTCCGGCGGTCCGGAGGCGTCGATCGCCGCGGTCAACCAGTCGATGGAGTACCTCACCGAGCTGGTGGCGCGCGAGCGGCGCAACCCCGGTGACGGGCTGCTCGGCTCGCTGCTGCGCAACCACGGCGACGAGCTGAGCGACCGCGAGCTGGCGAGCATCGCCGACGGCATCCTCACCGGCGGGCACGACACGAGCACGAGCATGCTCGCCCTCGGCACGCTGTGGCTGCTGCGCAACCCGGAGCACTTCGCGCGCATCCGGGAGGACGACTCGGCGGTCCCGCCGCTCGTGGAAGAGCTGCTGCGCTACCTCACCGTGGTGCAGGTCGCCTTCCCCCGGTTCGCCCGCGAGGACCTCGTGCTCGCCGGTCAGGAGATCAAGAAGGGCGAGATGGTGCTCTGCTCGCTGATCGGCGCCAACCGCGACCCGTCGCTGCGCCGCGAGGGCGACCCGGACATGGATACCGTCGACCCCTCCCGCGACCTGCCCTCGCACGTCGCGTTCGGCCACGGCATCCACCACTGCGTGGGCGCGCCGCTCGCCCGGATGGAGCTGCGCATCGCGTTCCCCGCGCTGGCGCGCCGGTTCCCGACACTGCGGCTCGCCGTGCCGTGGGAGGAGGTCGCGTGGCGGAAGCTCGCGATCGTCTACGGCCTCGAGTCGCTGCCCGTGGCCTGGTAGCGCGCAGTGCTCCAGGTGGGCTATGACGCCCGTACCGCGTGGCCGGCCTGGAGCTGGAAGCTGGGACGTCCGAATCGGCGTTACGCCTGCCGACCCGAGCCGGTGTCCTTGAGCCGGCTCGGGTCGTTCGCCTTATACGCGGCGACGAGGGCCGCGGAGATGCGGCCGCGCTCGCTCACCGGAAGGCCGTGCTGCTTCGCCCAGGCGCGGATCTCCGCCGAGCGTTCCCGGTCGGCCCCGGAGGAGCGCCCCCTGCTCGCCTTTCCCCGGGTGGGCGGGCTCGTCCGGCGGGCCGCGGACTGGTAGGGCCGCAGGATCTCGCGCAGTTTCCGGGCGTTGCTTTCGCGCAGGTCGATCTCGTAGTAGACGCCGTCAATCCCGAACCTGACCGTCTCGTCGGCGAGTTCGCCGTCGATGTCATCGGTGAGGGTAACGACGGTCTTCCGTGCCATCGTGTTTCCTTCCTCAAAAAAGGGTGACCCGCAACAATCACCTGTGCAGAGCCTAAGGCATCCGCGGCGCGTTTACCCCCGTTGTCGGAGAAATTCAGAGGGAAAGTCATTGGGAAGGTGCGGGACCGGCCGAATCGTGGGGGATACTATTCCCGGCGGATCGTGCCCGTGCCGAGATTCTCCGCGTAATCCCGCCTCGCTAGGATTCGGTCATTCGCGCCGCTTTCCCGGATCGTGGGGGAGGGCGGCGCCCGCGCGCGGGCCGCGCACCCGGACGGTGGCCGCCCCGGCCGCCCGCCGTACCGGGGTCAACCTGAAGATCATCACTTGCGTCACGTAGGTATGCACCACGCACGGGAAAGCATGCACGTGGCGATGCTGCGCCTGCTGCGCCTCGGCCTCACCCGGCAGATGCGCGTCGCCCTGGTGCTCGTCGCCGCGACGATATCGCTGTCCTCGTTCGCCGCCGGGTTCTTCGTGGCCCGGCTCGGCACCGCCGGCGAGGTCGACGACGCGTGCGCCATGATCCGCCAGGAGAGCACCCGGTTCATGGCCGAGGCGCGCGGGCTCGATCCGGAGACCGCGCAGCACCGGATCAAGGCCCGCACCTCGCTCTACCACGTCATCAACAACCCCGAGTGCTTCTCCGCCGAGGACCTCGCCACCGCCCAGGCCGCGCTCGACGAGCTCAACCACCCCCGGCCCGCCGACGCCGGCAGGTGAGGCCGGGAACGTGACAGCGCCGGTCGGCGCGGGCGATCAGTCCTCCGGCTCGTACGGCGGCAGCCCCAGCGCGGCGCGGACGCTTCGCTGCACCGTGACCGGGTCCGGCCGCGCGTCCACCTCGACCACCGGCTCCTTGCCGCGCAGCAGCTCGAGCACCGGGCCGATCGTGGCGTGGTACTCGCGCAGCCGCGCCTCCACCGCCTCGGGCGTGTCGTCCTCCCGGGCCACCAGCTCCCCGCCGCAGGCGTCGCAGCGGCCCGGGGTGCGCGGCGGGTGCGCGACGAGGTTGTGGTCCCGGCCGCAGCGCGCGCACAGCCGGCGGGCGAGCACCCGCCGCCGCGCCTCCTCGTCGGACAGGTCCAGCAGCACCACCGCGTCGACGTCGTACCGTTCCGCAAAGAACTCGGCCTGCGCCCGGTTACGCGGGAAACCGTCGATGACGAAACCGTGGTTCCAGTCGTGCTGGTCGAGCCGCTCGCGCACCACCCGGTTCACCGTCTCGTCGTCGACGAGCCCGCCTCCGGCGATTACCCGCTGCACCCGGGTGCCGAGCCGGGTGTGATTGCGCACATGCCAGCGGAAAATCGCGCCGACGCTGATGTGCACCAGGCCGAGGTCGCGGCAGAGCATCCGGGCCTGCGTTCCCTTCCCGCCGCCCGGAACGCCCATCACCACGTATTTGCGCATAGGCGAATTGTTTTCACGGCAACGGCGCCGACATCATTTGGTCGACCAGCGCCGTGGTGTGCTTGGCGTGCCGGAACAGCGGATGGGCGAGCACGTCCCGCAGGAACGGCAGGTTCGTGCACAGGCCCGGCCCGGCGATCCGGAACTCGCCGAGCGCCCGGTCCATCCGGGCGAGCACCTCGTCCCGCGTCGGCGCCCACACCGCCACCTTCGCCAGCAGCGGGTCGTAGTCGGCGGTGATCCGCAGGTTCGGCTCGACGTGCGTGTCCACCCGGGTGAACGGCCCGCCCGGCGGGGTGAACTCGGTCACCAGGCCCGGGGTGGGCACGAAGTTGCGGAACGGGTCCTCGGCGTTCACCCGGCACTCCAGGGCCACGCCGTACGGCACCACGTCCGGCTGGGCGTGGCCGAGCCGCCGGCCCGCGGCGATGAGGAGCTGCTCGCGGACGAGGTCGATGCCGGTCACCATCTCGGTGATCGGGTGCTCCACCTGGAGCCGGCAGTTCGCCTCGATGAAGTACACGCCGCCGTCCTCGTCGAGCACGAACTCGAACGTGCCCGCGCCGACGTACCCGGCGGTGCGGGCGGCCCGGACCGCGAGCTCGCCGAGGCGTTCGATCGCCTTGTCCGGCAGGCCGGGCGGCGGCGTCTCCTCGATCACCTTCTGCCTGCGGCGCTGGATCGAGCAGTCCCGCGCGCCGAGGTGGATGACGTTGCCGTGCCGGTCGGCGAGCACCTGCACCTCGATGTGCCGGGCGGCGTCCAGGTACTTCTCCACGTAGACCCGGCCGTCGCCGAACAGCGCCACGGCCTCCCGGCGGGTGGCGGTGAACGCGGGCAGGAACTCGCGGGGGTCGCGCACCACCCGCATCGCCCGGCCGCCGCCGCCCGCGGCCGCCTTGATCACCACCGGGTACCCGGCCTCGTCGGCGATGCGCTTCGCCTCGCCGGGGTCGGCGACCTCGCCGCAGCTGCCCGGCAGCACCGGCAGCCGCGCCTCGATCGCGAACGCCCGGGCCGAGGACTTGTCGCCGAGGCGGGCGATCACCTCGGGCGGCGGGCCGATCAGGGTGAGCCCGTGCGCCTGGCAGATCTCCGCGAACTCCGGGTTCTCCGACAGGAAGCCGTAGCCCGGGTGGATCGCCTCGGCGCCGGTCTGCAGCGCGGCGGCGACGATCGCCGCCGGGTTGAGGTAGCTGCGCTTCGGCTGCGGCGGGCCGATCTGGATCGACTCGTCGGCGAGCCGTACCGCGGGGGTGTCCCGGTCGGCGGTCGAGTGGGCGACCACCGCGCGGATGCCCATCTCGCGGCAGGTGCGCAGCACGCGCAGCGCGATCTCGCCCCGGTTCGCGATGAGGATCGTGTTGAACATGGCACTCCCGTCACTGGGTGTCGCCCGGCCGGAGAACGATCAGCGGCTGGCCGTACTCGACCGGTGTGCCGTCGCCGACGAGGATCTCGCCGACCCTGCCGGCCTGCTCGGCGAGGATCGGGTTCATCAGCTTCATCGCCTCGATGATCCCGATCTGCTGCCCGGGCTCCACCATGTCGCCGACCTCGACGTACGGCGGGGCGCCCGGCTCGGGCGCGCGGTAGAAGGTGCCGACCATGGGCGCCGAGATCACCACGGCCTCCTCGGCCGCGGCGCCGGGCACGGGGCCCGCGGGCGCGTCGCCGTTCGGCGCGGCCTGCCGCGCGGCGGGCGGCCCGGCCGGCGGCGGGGCCGGTGGCGGGGCCGGCGCCGCGCCGTTCGGGTGCGGGGCAGCCGGCTGCCAGGCCTGCGGATCCGTGGCCGCGGCGCGGTCACCGGTGGCGCCGGCGGGGGCGGGGGCGGCCCGCTCGGGCGTGGCCCACTCCACCTCGACCGCGGTGGCGCCGCTGGTGATCGCGATGCGCCGCAGCGGGCCCGCGCCGGTGTTGAGCTCGGCCGCGTACCCGGCGATCCAGGCGAGCAGCTCCTCGGGCCGCGCCCCCGCGGGCGGCAGCGCGCCGTGCAGGCCGTCCTGGCTCATGCCCTGGCTCATACCGCGACCTCCTTCCGGGCCGCGCCGTACCCGCGGAACCGCCGGGCGCGCTCGGCCACCAGCCGCTCCGGGCCGAGCCGCAGCAGCTCGTGCAGCGTCGCGACCACCGCGCCGCGCACGAGCTGGGCGGTGCGCAGCGGGTCCTCGTGGGCGCCGCCGCCCGGCTCGCGGATGACCGCGTCGACCACCCCGTGGCCGAGCAGGTCGCGCGCGGTGAGGTGGAGCGCGGCCGCGGCCTGCGGGGCGGCGCTCGCGTCGCGCCACAGGATCGCCGCGCAGCCCTCCGGGCTGATCACCGAGTAGACCGCGTTCGACAGCGCGAGCACCCGGTCGGCCACGGCGAGCGCGAGCGCCCCGCCGCTGCCGCCCTCGCCGGTGATCACGGTGACCACGGGCACCGACAGCCGGGACATCAGCCGCAGGTTCTCCGCGATCGCGTGCGCCTGGCCGCCCTCCTCGGCCTCCACGCCGGGGTACGCCCCGGGCGTGTCCACCAGGGTCAGGACCGGCAGGCGGAGCTTGTCTGCGAGCCGCATCAGCCGGGCGGCCTTGCGGTAGCCGGCCGGGGAGGACATGCCGAAGTTGCGGGCGACGAGCTCGCGGGTGTCGTGGCCCTTCTGGTGCCCGATCACCACGAGCGGCACGCCGTCGAGGCGGCCGATGCCGCCCACGATCGCCGGGCAGTCGCCGGAGGCCCGGTCGCCGCCGAGCTCGAGGAACTCGTCGAGCAGCCAGGCGGTGTAGTCGAGCGTGGTCGGCCGCCCCGGGTTGCGGGCGAGCCGTACCGTCTCCCAGGCGTCGCGCTCGGGCAGCTCCTCGGGCCGCCGGGCGAGCGGCGGCGCGGCGTCCCGCCAGGACTCGGGCACCGTCCGCGCGCCCCGGCCCCAGGCGGCCGCGTCGAGCAGCTGCGCGATCGTCGCGCGCAGCGCGGTGCGCGGCCGTACCGCGTCGATCAGGCCCTGGGCGAGCAGCTTCTCGGCGGTCTGGAAGCCCTCCGGCAGCGGCTGCCGGATGGTCTGCGCGATCACCCGGGGACCGGCGAAGCCCATGTGCGCCCCCGGCTCGGCGAGGATCACGTCGGCGAGGGTGGCGTACGAGGCCGCGACCCCGCCGTACGTGGGATCGGTGACGAGCGAGATCACCGGAATGCCGGCGGCGTCGAGCGCGCCGAGCGCCTGCGCGGTCTTCGCCATCTGCATGAGCGACAGCACGCCCTCCTGCATCCGGGCCCCGCCCGAGGCGCTGACGATGAGCAGCGGGGTGGCGGTGGCGAGGGCGCGGTCGGCCGCGGCGGTGATGCGCTCGCCGACCGCGCAGCCGAGGCTGCCGCCGAGGAACGCGAAGTCCATCACCGCGGCCACGACCGGGCGGCCGAGGATCGTCCCCGCGACGCACAGCACCGCCTCGTCGAGGCCGGTGTCCTGCCGGGCCCGCGCGAGCCGCTCCCGGTACGGCCGGACGTCGGCGAAGCCGAGCGGGTCCTCCACGGTGGGCGCGGCCCCGATCGGGGTGGGCGAGGCGTCGAGGAGCGTGCCGAGGCGCTCGCGGGCGGTGAGCCGGGCGTGGTGCCCGCAGTACGGGCAGATCCGCTGGTCGCGCTCGAAGTGCTCGGCGTACACCAGCTCACGGCATCGACCGCAGCTCAGCCACTTCCCGGTCGCCCTGGTGTCCAGTCGCATGTGTCCTCCACGTCGGCACTCCTTCGTCCCACGCTGCCGCGGGGCGCTCCACGGCCGCTGGAGCGCCGCTGGTGACCGGCACGCCAAAAACGGCATTTCACCGGAAAACCGGGTGACGGAAGCCGTCATCGGACGATCGTGCCTCGGTCAACCCGGCGCCCGGCCGTACCGGAAAGGGTCAAGAATTCAGCGGGACGCGATGGAAAATCTGGAGATTTGCCGTTCTGACGCCATTTTTCGCAGGTTTCCGTAGTGGGCATCGATTCATGTGGAGCATCGGCCGCCGAGGCCGCCGGCCTGCAGGAACACGTAGTCGATCATCCGGGATGGGGCGAATGGAATTTCGGGTTCTGGGGTCTCTGGAGGTCCTCGACGGGGCCTGCGAGATCACACCGAGCGCCGCGAAGGTGCGCGCGGTGCTGGCGATGCTGGTGCTCCGCCACAACCAAATCGTCTCGACCCGCGAATTCATCGACGAGCTGTGGGGGGAGCGGCCGCCGCCGAGCGCGCTTTCCACGCTGCACACCTATGTCTACAAACTGCGCAAGACGCTCGGCCGGGGCGGCGCCGCGACGCTCGCCACCAAGCCGTACGGCTACCTGCTCCAGGTCGACCCGGCGGCGGTGGACCTGCACGAGTTCGAGCGCCGGGTGGCCGAGGGCCGCAGGCTGCTCGACCAGGGGGACGCCGAGCGGGCCTCGCGCGCGCTGGTCGGCGCGCTCGGGCTGTGGCGGGGACCGGCGCTGGCGAACGTGGTGCCGGGCGAGCTGCTGTCCGCGCAGATCACCCGGCTGGAGGAGAGCCGGCTGCGTGCGCTCGAGCTGCGCATCGAGGCCGACCTGCGGCTGGGCCGGCACCGGGAGCTGATCAGCGAGCTGAAGGAGCTCAGCCTCATCCACCCGCTCAACGAGGAGTTCCACGCCAAGCTCATGGCGGCGCTGCACGCCTGCGGGCGCCGGGTGGAGGCGCTGGAGGTGTTCCAGAGCCTGCGCCGCCGGCTCGTCGACCAGCTCGGGCTGGAGCCGTCCCCGGAGCTGCGCCGCCTCCAGCAGCGGCTGCTCGCCGCGGACGACGCCGAACCGCTGCCGGCCGAGCCGCGCGAGGAGACGGTGACCGTGGTGGAGCGCTCCCCGGCCCAGCTCCCGCCGGACATCGCCGACTTCGTGGGCCGCGCCGCGGAGCGGGAGTGGCTGGCGGCCGCGCTCGACCGGTCCCCCGGCACCGCGGTCCGGGTGGCCTGCCTCACCGGCATGCCGGGGGTGGGCAAGACCGCGCTCGCGGTGCACGCGGCCCACCGCGCCCGCCAGGCGTACCCGGCGGGCCAGCTGTTCGCCCGGCTCACCGCGCCGGACGGCGGCCCGGTCGACCCGGGCGAGGTGCTCGGCGGTTTCCTGCGCGCCGCGGGCGTGCCGGACGAGCGCATCCCCGCCGACCCCGGCGAGCGCAGCACGATGTTCCGCACCTGGACCGCGGGCCGCCCGGCGCTCGTGGTGCTCGACGACGCCTGCGGCGCCGAGCAGGTGCAGCCGCTGCTGCCCGGCTCCGCCGAGTGCGCGGTGATCGTCACCAGCCGGTACGGCCTGCACGGCGTGGCCGGGGCGCGGGTGCTCGCCCTGGACGTGCCGGACGAGGCCGAGTGCCTGGAGCTGCTCGCGCTCATCATCGGCGAGGCCCGGGTGGAGCAGGAGCGCCGGGAGGCCGAGCGCATCGTCCGGCTGTGCGGCGGGCTGCCGCTCGCGCTGCGCTGCGCGGGCTCCCGGCTCGCCGCGAGCCCGGGCCTGGCGCTGCGCGTGTACGCCGACCGGCTCGCCGACCCGGCCACCCGGCTCGACGAGCTGTGCGTGTCGAACCTCGACGTGCGCGCCGCGCTCGACGCCTCGTACCGCCGCCTCGACCCGCCCGAGCGCAGCCTGTTCCGGCTGCTCGGCCTGCTGCGCACCCCGGACGTGGCGCCGTCGCACGCCGCGGCGCTGCTCGGCTGCGAGACCGCCCGCGCGGCCCGGCTGCTCGCCCGCCTCGCAGACGCCTCGCTGCTGCGGGTACGGCCAGGCGACGACGGCGAGGTCCGCTACACGCTGCACGAGCTGGTGCGGCTGTTCGCCCGGGAGTGCCTGGAGGAGGAGCTCGACCGCGCCCGGTCGGCCGAGCCGCCGCTCACCTCGGCGGACACTGCGGAGGACACCGCGGACGACACGGAGGAGGAGGCCGAGGAGACCGTCGCGGTGCCGCTGGAGGGGCTCCAGCGCTGAACCAGCAGCTCTCCAGACAATCCGGACATTCTGTGCATATTCGGATGAAAGGAGAGGGGCTGTGCACCAGACGCTGATCGTCGCACGGATGGAGCCCTCCGAGACCGAAGCCGTGGCGAAGATCTTCGCCGAGTCCGACGCCACCGATCTGCCGCACATGATCGGGGTCTCCCGGCGCACGCTCTTCCGGTTCCACGGCCTGTACTTCCACCTCGTCGAGGCGGACCAGGACATCACGCCCAACCTCTACCGGGCCCGCTCGCACCCGCTGTACGCGGACATCAACCGCAAGCTCGCCGAGCACATCCGGCCGTACGACCCGAACTGGCGCGAGCCCAAGGACGCGATGGCCGAGCCGTTCTACCACTGGGAGGCGGGGCGATGACCAGGCCCATCGAGAAGGTGTCGATCGACGCGGTGGCGCCGAACACCCGCCGGGGCGGCGACCTGCGCGTGCTGCTCAGCCCGCGGACCGTCGGCGCGACCTCGGGCTTCATGGGCGCCGGGTGGCTGCGCCCCGGCGAGCACATCACCGAGCACTACCACCCCTACTCGGAGGAGTTCCTCTACCTGGTGCGGGGCACCCTCGTCGCCCGCATCGACGGCGAGCGGGAGATCACCCTCACCGCCGGCGACGCGCTCATGGTGCCGAAGACGATCCGGCACCGGCTCGACAACGTCGGCGACGAGGAGGCGTTCTTCGTCTTCCACGCCGGCCCGCTCGCCCCGCGGCCCGAGCTCGGGCACGTGGACACCGAGGCGGTCACCGGGACCGACGACGTACCGCTGGTCGGGGGTGGGGGTTCCCGGTGAGGCGGGTGGTGATCACCGGTCTCGGGGTCACCGCGCCGGGCGGGATCGGCACCGCCGCGTTCTGGGATCTGATCAGCTCGGGCCGTACCGCGACCCGCCGCATCAGCCTCTTCGATCCCACCGGGTTCCGGTCCCGCATCGCCGCGGAGATCGACTTCGACCCGGCCGCGTGCGGCCTGTCGCCGCAGGAGATCCGGCGCATGGACCGGGCCGCGCAGCTCGGCGTGGTGAGCGCCCGGGAGGCGCTCGCCGACAGCGGGCTCACCTTGGAGGACGTGCCGCCGGAGCGGCGCGGGGTGAGCATCGGCAGCGCGGTCGGCTGCACCACCGGGCTCGAGGAGGAGTACGTCGTGGTGAGCGACGGCGGCCGCGAGTGGCTCGTCGACCCGGCGTACGCCGTACCGCACCTGTACGGCTATATGGTGCCGAGCACGCTCGCGGTCGAGGTCGCCTGGACGGCCCAGGCCGAGGGGCCGGTCGCGCTGATCTCCACCGGGTGCACCGCCGGCCTCGACTCGGTCGGGCACGGGTACCGGCTGGTGCAGGAGGGGGCCGCGGACGTCGTGATCGCCGGGGCCACCGACGCGCCGATCTCGCCGATCACCGTGGCCTGCTTCGACGCGATCAAGGCCACCTCGCCGAACAACGACGACCCCGAGCACGCGTCGCGGCCGTTCGACCGCGACCGGGACGGGTTCGTGCTCGGCGAGGGCGCCGCGGTGATGGTGCTCGAGGAACGCGAGGCCGCGCTGCGCCGCGGTGCGGAGATTTATGCGGAAATAGTGGGATTCGCCAGCCGGAGCAACGCGTACCACATGACCGGCCTCAAGCCGGACGGACGCGAGATGGCCGAGGCGATCCGCGTGGCGCTGCGCGAGGCCCGGCTCAACCCGGAGGACGTGGACTACATCAACGCGCACGGCTCCGGCACCCGGCAGAACGACCGGCACGAGACCGCCGCGTTCAAGGACGCGCTCGGCGAGCACGCCTACAAGACGCCGGTCAGCTCCATCAAGTCGATGGTCGGGCACTCGCTCGGCGCGATCGGCTCGATCGAGGTCGCCGCCTCGGTGCTGGCGATCAAGCACAACGTGATCCCGCCGACCGCGAACCTGCACACGCCCGACCCGGAATGCGACCTCGACTACGTGCCCGTCACCGCCCGCGAACAGCCCGTCGACGTGGTGCTCAGCGTCGGCAGCGGCTTCGGCGGGTTCCAGACGGCGATGCTGCTCGCGCAGAGGTGAGGCCGATGAACGACCGCAAGACCGCCACCCGATCCGGACGCGCCCCGGACGAGCGCGTCGTGGTGACCGGCATCGGCGTCACCGCGCCGAACGGCGTCGGCACCGAGGCCTACTGGGCCGCCACGCTCAACGGCAAGAGCGGCCTCGCCCGCATCACCCACCTCGATCCCGAGCGCTACCCGACCCGGGTGGCCGGGGTGGTGCAGGAGTTCGACGCGGCCGAGTACGTGCCGAGCCGGCTGATCGTGCAGACCGACCACTGGACCCACCTGGGGCTCGCCGCCACCGCGATGGCGCTCGACGACGCCGGCGTCGACCCGGCCGAGCTGCCCGAGTACGAGATGGCGGTGGTCACCGCGAGCTCCTCGGGCGGCAACGAGTTCGGCCAGCGGGAGATCGAGAAGCTGTGGTCGAAGGGGCCGGAGTACGTCGGCGTGTACCAGTCGATCGCCTGGTTCTACGCCGCCACCACCGGCCAGGTCTCGATCCGGTACGGCATGCGCGGCCCGTGCGGCGTGATCTGCACCGAGCAGGCCGGCGGCCTCGACGTCGCCGCCCAGGCGCGGCGGCTGCTGCGGCGCGAGGCCCGCCTCGTCGTCACCGGCGGCACCGACGCCTCGCGCTCGCCGTACGCGCTGACCGCCCAGTTCACCAGCGGCATGCTCAGTACCCGCGACGACCCGGTCCGCGCCTACCTGCCCTTCGACGTCGACGCCTGCGGCCACGTGCCCGGCGAGGGCGGGGCGATGCTCATCGCCGAGGGCGAGTCCGCGGCCCGGCGGCGCGGGGCCGTGCCGTACGGGGTGATCGCGGGGTACGGCGCGAGCTTCGACCCGCGCCCGGAGCCCGGCCGCCCGGCCCGCTCCAACCTCGTCCGGGCGATCCGGCTCGCGCTCGACGACGCGCGGATCCGGCCCGACCAGGTGGACGTGGTGTTCGCCGACGCGGTCGGCGTGCCCGAACGCGACCTCGCCGAGGCCGCGGCGATCGGCGAGGTGTTCGGGCCGCGCGCGGTCCCGGTCACCGCGCCGAAGACCATGACCGGCCGGCTGTACGGCGGCGGCGCCGCGCTCGACCTGGCGACCGCCCTGCTCGCGATCCGCGACGGGGTGATCCCGCCGACCGTCGGGGTGACCTCGCCGGCGCCCGGCTGCGACCTCGACCTCGTCCTCGGCACCGCCCGCGAGACGCCGGTGCGCACCGCGCTCGTGCTCGCCCGCGGCTACGGCGGCTTCAACTCCGCACTCGTGGTGACCGCGCCCTGAGCCGCCCCGAGCCATCCATCCCGAAAAGGAGGGACGACATGACCATGTTCACGTTGGACGACGTGCGGCGCATCCTACGGCGCTGCGCGGGCGCCCCCGAGGGCGACGCCCTCGACGGCGACATCGCCGACGTCCCGTTCGCCGAGCTCGGCTACGACTCGCTGGCGCTGCTCGAGATGGCCGCGCACGTGCAGCAGGAGTTCGGCATCCGCATCCCGGACGACGCGATCGAGGAGATGACCACGCCGCGGGCGGCGGTCGAGTACGTCAACCGGCGGTTCGCCGGCGAGCCGAGCAGGTGATCGCGATGGCCGGACACACCGACAACCACGTCATCATCGAGCGGCCGCTCGAGCTGGTCTGGGACATCACCAACGACGTCGAGTCCTGGCCGCGCCTGTTCAGCGAGTACGCCTCCGCCGAGATCCTGCAGCGCCGGGGGCCGACCATCCGGTTCCGGCTCACCATGCACCCGGACACCGACGGCAACGTGTGGAGCTGGGTCTCCGAGCGCACGCCGGACCCGGTCACCCGCACGGTGCGCGCGCACCGGGTGGAGCCCGGCTGGTTCAAGTACATGCACCTCTTCTGGGAGTACGAGGAGGTGCCCGGCGTGAACGGCGGCGCCACCCGGATGCGCTGGGTCCAGGACTTCGAGATGCGGCGGGACGCGCCGCTGGACGACGCGCGCATGACCGAGCGGCTCAACGCCAACACCGCAATCCAGATGCAGCGCATCAAGCACCTGCTTGAGCGGGCCGACTTCAGAACGGAGATAGGGATATGACCACCGCCGCGACCACCCCGATGGCCAGGACCCAGAGCGTGTTCCGCGTCGTCGTCCGGCTGCGCGTGCACCCGGGCAAGGGCCAGGAGTTCGAGACCATCTGGCGGCAGATCGCCGAGACCATCGCGCGTAACCCGGCGAACCTCGGCCAGTGGCTGAGCCGGAGCGCCGACGAGGAGTGCGTCTACTACATCACCAGCGACTGGGTGAGCGAGAAACGCTTCCGCGAGTTCGAGCACAGCCCCGAGCACGCGGAGAACCGCAGGCGCATGGCGCACTGCAAGGCCGAGTCCTCGATGACGGCGATGACCGTCTTCTGCCACGTCCCGCCGCGGCCGCAGAGCGAGCGGGTGCGGGTCATGCTCCACCTGTTCGAGCCGCCCGGCGACCCGGGCGCGGTGGAGAGCGGCTACCACCAGATCAGCCGCAAGCTCGCCGGCCGGGCCGGGCTGCGCGGCAACGAGCTGCTCCGCTCGATGGACGACCCGCGCCGGTACACGGTGCTCAGCGACTGGGCGAGCCGGGAGGACTACATCGCCTGGCGGGACGCGCCCGAGCACCTCGCGATCACCGCGCCGCTGCGCCCCTACTGGGCGTCCGACGGCGACAGCACCTTCGGGGTGTACGAGGTCGTGGCGGCGTACTAGACCGCGGCCGGCCGACGATCCGGCGCGGCCCGCGCCCGGGGCGACCGCGGGTCGGGCCCGGTGCGGGCGCCGCGCCACACCGACCAAGGGGGGACAGACCATGCCGTACGCAGCGATCACGTTCCGGGTGAAGCCCGGGCACGAGGAGGAGATCAGCAGGATCTTCGCCGAATCGCCCCGCCTCGACTCGCCGATCGTCCGCGACGAGCAGGGGCGCGAGGTCGCCCGGCTGCTCGGCACGGCCGCGTTCGTCAAGGACGACGTGCTCGTCCGGGTGATCCACTACGAGGGGGACTTCGGCGCGGTGGGGCGGCACCTCGCCCGGCAGCGCAACATCCACCAGATCGAGGGGCGGCTGCAGCCGTACCTGGCCGAGACCCGTGCCACCGAGACGCCGGAGGGGTTCACCGCCTTCTTCCAGAACGCCTTGATGCGGTGTGTGTTCCACGCCGAGTCCGAGGCGCAGCCCATGGGGGCGTGACCGACGGCACCGTTGCCGACGCCCGGGCGGCGATCCGCCGTCCGGGCTCCGGTCGCCGCGGAGGAAGGAGGCCGCGACGTGTCCGGCGACATCACACTCTCGTACGAAGGGGCGCACGGGCGGGGCCGGGGAACCGGCCGCGACCAGGTCGACGACCACGCGGAGCGCATCGAGTCCCTGGAGGCGGTGGCGCGGGAGAGCGGGCGGCTGGCCGAGCAGGCGGACCGCCTGGTGTGCGCGCTCGCCGGCCGGGCGGGCCTCGACCCGGCCGCCTTCCGCTGCCTGCACGTGCTGGTCCGGCGGGGGCCGCTCCCGGTGCACCGGCTCGCCGTACACGCCGGGCTGGATCCGGGTACGGCAGGCAACGTGGTCGGGGAGCTGGAGCGCGCCGGGCTCGCCCGGCGGGAGCGCGACGACGCGGGGCACGAGGTGGCCCGGGCCGACGAGACCGCGTGCCGGGACCGGATCGCCCCGGCGGTGCGCGAGCTGCGCGAGGCCTGGCACGCGCTGACCGGGCACGGCTGCGACGACCTCGCGATCGTCGCGGTGCTGCTCGCCGAAGGCCGCAGGCTCACCGAGCTCGTGCCCACGCTAGGCTGACGCGCCGCGTTCCTCCTCGCGCTGGGCCGCACGGCGCGCGATCCCCTGGGCCCAGCGTGCGCACTCGCGGGCGATGCCCGCCGCCTCGCGGGCCCGTCGCGCCTTCTCCCGCAGGTCCGGCCGGGTGGGGTTGAGCTCGGCGAGTGCGTCGTAGGTGGCCGCGGTCTCCTCCTCGTCCCGGGCGACCCGCTCGTGGGCCTCGGCGAGGGCCTTGGCGAGCCGCCTGCTCCGCAGCACCTCTCTGCCGAGGCGCTCCCTGATCAGATCCGAGGTGAGCCTTCCGTCGCCGTCCATGCCGCCACGCCTGCCCGCGCCCGCCGACGGCATGCGCCGCGTGCGGCAAAGCGCAGGTCAAGGCGGGGGATCGCGGCCGTCGCGGCCTTACCCTCAGGCCGGCGGCTGGCGTAGCCGGGGTATTTCGCGGCCCTCCCGGGGACGGGCCGACCGGGCCGCCCTTGGCCGTACGGGCCGACGGGCGGTCTGGCGATGCCGTGACGTGACATCTTGTGGCGTAGCGGGCGCACGTCGTCCGAGGTGCCGGGCGTTCCGGTCCGGGGTGGGGCCGAGTGACGAGGACCGATCCGCGGTACGGGCGCACGAGGTGGCACCCCGGGACGTGCGGTGCCGATCGCGCCGGTGGGCGCGGGTCAGCGGTTGAGCGAGCGGCTCATGCCGATGCACCGGCGCAGCCGCGGCCCGGTCCGCCTGAGCGGCGCCTGGTCGAGCTCGGCGACCATCGTCATGGCGGCCTTGGCGTCGGCGAGGATGCGCTGGGCCTGCTCGTCGTCGCCGGGCAGCTGCCCGCGCCGGTCCAGCTCGTGCCGGAGGAAGACGAGCGGATCCGGATCGCCGGCCCGCTCGGCGGCCACACTCGCCCGCGCAGCGGTGAGCAGCCCCAGGTAGTGGCTGCGCAGCAACGCCTCACGTGTACGCACCTGCTCGAGGTCGTCGAGCAGGTTGCGCGCGATCCTCACCAGGTCACCCGCGTGATCCGTCTTCGCGGTGATGTGGGCTCGGATGTCGTCGAACTCGGACCGCGTCATTGATGGCCACCTCCACCCCGTACTGGGACGCCGGAGCCCTGCGGCTCTGCGGGGCCCGTCTAGCTGCTTCTTAACCTGAGGCGATTGCGGACGGGTTGACAGCGGGTTGCCCTCCGTGCCCAAACGTCTCCTGTTGTGGATGCCTGAGAGGGGCGAATGGTTGACGTGCGGAACGAGTGGACATCGCAGTCTCGTGAGGCTGGTAAAGTTTTCAGCCGTCGCGGACGTGCGGTGCGGCCGCGGACCGTGATGGTCCGCAGGTCGCGCGATCGCCGCGGCTCCCTCTGACCATCACCTCCTCCAGAGCGGATTTGGTGCTCCGGTGGGCGGTGAGCTAAGGTAGAGGGGTTGCCCTGGAGACAGGGTGTCCGATCCGCGGGTGGCCCGGTGCCGGG
>ERZ777003.774-NODE-774-length-58157-cov-15.167808_pt1 | contig 58157 bp, 38 predicted proteins | sample MGYA00374956_ERZ777003 | MGnify/ENA primary metagenome ERZ777003 (study PRJEB29302, sample SAMN06268252) | bioreactor metagenome | isolation source: Joint BioEnergy Institute, California, USA | place: USA:Joint BioEnergy Institute, California, USA | collected...
GCTCGCCGTGCAGCGTCAGGTCGCCGGCGTGGATCAGGACGTCGCCGGGAGGGACAGCGATGTGGCCGTGCTGGCCGTGAGTGTCGCTGAGGGCAACGATGCGCACGGCGGCTGCTCCTCTGCGCTAGTGCCGCCAGCTGAGCTGGAGCGTCTGCGGGAGACGTGGGTGCGGCGAGCCTGCAGCGTACATGTCCACCGCCCGGACCAGAGAAGCAGAAACCGCTCTGCACTGCCAGGGGCGGACAATGGAGAGCGGTCTCTGCAACGCGATGGGGCGAGAACCCTGCCAACCATCGGTGTGCTGTGGCGGTCCAGGAGGGACTCGAACCCCCAACACCCAGTTCCGAAGACTGGTGCTCTATCCATTGAGCTACTGGACCGCGCCGCCCGTAGTGTAGCACAGCCGCCGCGGCTTGGCAACGGCCACCCGCGCAGCGGCCGCGGCGCCCCCGCGCCCACCAGGGAGTGTCGTAACCTCCACCGTGTGTCAGCGATGTCTCATCGCGGCGCCCTGCGTTGCATGCTATGATCGCGGCAGCGCGGGGCGCCCGCCGCACCTAGCCGCCCCGCCGCCGGAGGCACCATGGCCACGACGTCGCAGCGCAGCTCCGCCCGCCGCTCCCACGCGATCCGCCTGGGAGTGCGCGCGCTTGGAGCCGCCCTGGCCGCCCTGCTGCTCGCCGGCGCCGCGCTCTGGCTCACCACCGAGCTGCCCGACCCGGAACAGCTGCGCGCCCGCGCCGCGACGGGCGGCACCCGCCTGCTCGACCGCAGCGGCCGCCCGCTCTACGAGCTCGCCGACCCGCTCGGCGGCCGCCGCCGGCCGGTGCCGCTCGCCGAGGTGCCGCTCGCCCTCCGCCAGGCGACCGTCGCGGTGGAGGACGCGGGCTTCTACACCAACCCCGGCCTCGACCTGCGCGGGATCGCGCGCGCCGCGTGGGCCAACCTCCGGAGCGGGCGGATCGTCGCCGGGGGCTCGACGATCACCCAGCAGCTCGCGCGCACCCTCGTGCTGGACCCCGAGCAGGCCCGCCAGCAGACGCTGATGCGCAAGCTGCGCGAGGCGGTGCTCGCGCTCAAGCTCAGCGCGGCCTACTCGAAGGACGAGATCCTCGAGCTGTACCTCAACCAGACCTACTACGGCGGCATGGCCTACGGCGTCGAGGCGGCCGCGCAGCTCTACTTCGGCAAGCCGGTCCGCGACCTGAGCCTGGCGGAGTGCGCGCTGCTCGCCGGCCTGCCGCAGGCGCCCTCGCGCTACGACCCGCGCCTGAACCCGGAGGCCGCGCTGCAGCGGCGCTCGCAGGTGCTCGCGGCGCTCGCCCGCGAGGGGTATATCACGCCGGCCCAGCAGGCCGCCGCCGACGCCGAGCCGCTCCAGCTCGCGCCGCCCGGCCCGGCGATGCGCGCGCCGCACTTCGTGCTGTTCGCGCTCGACCAGCTCGCCGCGGAGCTCGGCGCCGACACGCTAGCGCGCGGCGGGCTCACCGTCACCACCACGCTCGACCTCGGCCTGCAGGAGGCCGCCCAGGAGGCGCTCCGCCGCCAGATCGCGCAGCTCAGCCGCGCCGGCGGCGGCCGCCCCGACCACCAGGTGCGCAACGGCGCGGTCGTCGTGCTCGACCCCTCCGACGGCGCGATTCTGGCGATGGTCGGCAGCCCGGACTTCGCCGACGCCGCGAGCCAGGGCCAGGTGAACGCGGCCCTGGCGCCGCGCCAGCCCGGCTCGGCGATCAAGCCGCTGACCTACGCGGCGGCGCTCGAGCGCGGCTGGACGCCCGCCAGCATCCTGCTCGATGTGCCGACTTCGTTCCCGACCCGCGAGGGCCGGCCGTACGCGCCGCAAAACTACGACCGCGCGTTCCACGGGCCGCTCTCGCTGCGCGAGGCGCTCGCCACCTCCTCGAACGTCGCCGCCGTTCGCCTGCTGGACGCCATCGGCGTGCCGGCGCTGCTCGAGATCGCCGAGCGCCTCGGTATCACGACCCTCGGCCGGGACAGCGGGCGCTACGGGCTGGCGCTGACCCTCGGCGGCGGCGAGGTGACGCTGCTCGAGCTCACGGCGGCCTACGGCGCCTTCGCCAACGGCGGCAGCCGGGTCGAGCCGTACGCGATTCGTGAGGTGTCCGGCCTTCCCTCTGAAAAGGTGATGGGGTCGCCCGGCGATGCGGCTGAGCCATCCTTTGCTCGCCCGCTCACTTCTGAAGGGCGCCAGGACCGCCCTCGGACGCAGGCGCTCTCGCCTGAGGTGGCCTACCTGATCGCCGACATCCTGAGCGACCCGTACGCCCGCATGCGCGCCTTCGGCAGCGGCGGCCCGCTCGATATCGGCCGGCCCGCCGCGGTGAAGACCGGCACGACGACCGACTGGCGCGACAACTGGACGGTCGGCTTCACGCCGGACCGGGTCGTCGGGGTGTGGATCGGCAACGCCGACGGGCGGCCGATGGAGCAGGTGAGCGGGCTCACCGGTGCGGCGCCGGTCTGGCGCCAGGTGATGCTCGCCGCCCACCGCGGCCTCCCGCCGCGCGCCTTCGAGCGCCCGGCCGGGATCGTCGAGCTGGTCGTGTGCGCCGAGGGCGGCCTGCTCCCCTCGCCGGCCTGCCCGGCCACCCGCCCCGAGCGCTTCATCGCCGGGACGCAGCCGACCCGGCCCGACGACACCCACGTGACGCTGCGGATCGACCCGCAGCGTGGCTGCCGCGCGCCGGACGGCTACCCCGCCGAGCGCACGGTCGCGCGCACGTTCCGGCTGCTGCCGCCTGAAGCTGAGCTGTGGGCGCTCCAGAGCGGCCTGCCCCGCCCGCCGCGCGCCGTCTGCCCGCCGCCCGCGACTGACGTCGGCCCGCAGGCGGAAGCGGAGGGGCCGCCGGCTATCGATGCCCGCCTGTCGCCCTGCAATCCCGCCGCCGCGCCGGCGTGCCCTGGCTTCGGGAACGGGCCGGCGGTGCTGTCCCCTGCGCCCGGGGCGGTGTTCGCGATCGCGCCGGGCGTCCCGGCCGACCGGCAGCGGATCGAAGTCGTAGCGGCCGCATCCGACGCCGCCGCGCTGACGATCTACCTGGACGGCGCGCCGCTGGCGACGTTCGACGGCCCGCCCTATCGGGCGTTCTGGATGCTGCGCCCCGGGCGCCACAGCGTGCTCGCCGAGGCGGTCGACGCGCGCGGCGTGATCCGGAGGAGCGATGAGATCGTGTTCGATGTCCGCTGAGGAGTGAGGAGGCGCGTGGATCCCGGCACGCTTCTGCTGCTGACCGCCGCCGCCGCGATCCACGCCTCGTGGAACCTGCTCGCCAAGCGCGCGCTCGACAAGCAGGTGTTCCTGTGGCTGGTGACTGTCGTGGCGGGGCCGCTGTTTCTGATTCCGGTTCTGATCGCGTACCGCCCGTTCGAGGCGCTGGGCTGGGCGTTCGTGCTGGTGTCCGGGCTGCTCCAGGCGCTCTACACGCTGATGCTGGGGCGCGCCTACCAGCACGGCGACCTGTCGCTGGTCTACCCGCTGGCGCGCGGCACGGCCATCCTCGTAGTGACGCTGCTCGGCGCGCTGGCGCTCGGCGAGGGCCTGACGCCCGCCGGCGGCCTGGGGATCGCGCTCGTGGCCGCCGGCATCTACACCGTCCACCTGCGCAGGCTGGACGCCGCGAGCCTGACGGCGCCGCTGCGGCTCCTGCGCGCGCCGGGCTCCTGGAGCGCGCTGGCGACGGGCGTGATCATCGCCGGCTACTCGACGGTCGACAAGGTCGGGGTCAGCTACGTCCCGCCATTCGTCTATGTGTACCTGGGCCTGGTGGTGTGCGCGGGGCTGCTCGCGCCGCTCATGCTGCGCAGGCCTGACGCGATCGCCGCCGAGTGGCGCAACGGCTGGTGGCGCATCCTCGCCGTCGGCGCCATGAACCTGGGCGCCTACGGGCTGGTGCTGGTGGCCATGCAGCGCAGCCGCGTCAGCTACGTCGCCTCGGTGCGCGAGATGTCGGTGGTGTTCGCGGCGCTGCTCGGCACGCTGCTGCTGCGCGAGCCCTTCGGCCGGCCGAAGATCGCCGGCGCGCTGCTGATCTTCGCCGGCATCGTGGCGATCGCGCTGTCCAAGGGATAGCCCGCGTGCGGCTGCCGCGCCGCCGGCGCGACGGCCACGCGTCTCAACGAACTGGAGCTCGCCATGGATCGGCAGAAACTCCTTCGCCCGCGCTGGATCGCCGCGGCGCTGGTTGCGCTGCTGGCGCTGATCGGCGCTGCGCTCGCCGCCCCGCTGGCGCTCAGCGGCCCAGCGGTCGTCAGCGTCACGCCGCCCGACGGCGACCAGGCGGTGAACCCGCGCGCGCCGATCCGGATCGTGTTCAGCCAGCCGGTGCGCCTGGGCTCGGTCGAGCGCTCGCTGGCCTTCGAGCCGCCGGTGGACTTCACCGTCGCGATGGACGGGCCGAGCGCGGTGCTGGTGCACGTGCCCGACGGGCTGCGCTACGGCGCGAGCTACCGCCTGATGGTCGGCCCCGGCGTCCAGAACTGGCTCGGCCGGGCGCTCGAGGCGCCGCGCACGGTGGTGTTCGCCACGCTGCCCTACGTGACCGTGGTCGCGGTCACGCCCGCCGAAGGCTCCGAAGATGTGCCGCTCCGCGCGCCGGTCACCGTCGAGTTCGCCCGCCCGGTCGTCGCCGCCGACGCGGTCGCCGCCGCCGCCGATGACCCGCGCCTGGCCGACCAGCTCCCGCAGCCCCTGGCGCTCACGCCGGTCGACTCGCAGGAGCCGGTCGCGGGCGTCGGCCGCTGGCTGTCGCCGACGCTGTTCGGCTTCTACCCGCAGCAGCTGCAGGCGGCCGCCACCTACCGCGCCACGCTGCGCGCCGACCTCACGCCCGACGGCTCGGCGCGCATGGAGCAGCCGCTCGCCTGGGAGTTCACCACTGAGGCGCCGCTGCTCGAGGCCGCGCGCCCGTTCGACGGCGCGGAGGACGTGCCGCCCGCCGAGCCGATCGAGGTCCGGCTCCACCAGGATGTCGACGTCCAGTCGGCCGGCCAGCACTTCAGTCTGGTCGAGGCCGGCAGCGGCGAAGCTGTGCCGGGCGCGGTCGAGCCGTTCGAGGGCGGCTTCCGCTTCCACCCCGCGGCGGCGCTCAAGCGCAGCGCCCGCTACGAGGCACGCCTCGCCCCCGGCGTGCGCACCAAGGCGGGCCGGCCGCTCGGCAACCAGCCGCTGTCCTGGCAGTTCCAGACGATCGGCAACCTGGAGGTGGTGCAGGTCGAGCCGCTGCCGGACGCCACCGAGGTGCCCACCGCCACCAACCGCATCAGCGTGCGCTTCAACCACCCGGTCGTCGTCCTCACCGATGTCGCCGGCGCGGCGCAGCACCCGGCGCCGCTGCAGATCGACCCGCCGCTGGCGGCCGAGGGGCGCTGGCTCGACACCAGCACCTTCGTCCTGTCGCCCACCACCGGGCTCGCGCCGGCCACCACCTACACCGTCCGCGTCGCGGCCGGCCTCCAGGACCAGACCGGCGGGACGCTGCGGCAGGAGTACGTCTGGAGCTTCACCACGATCCAGCCGCGGGTGGTCGAGACGCGCCCGGCGACCCTGTTCGCCGCGCCCGACGAGCCGGTACAGGTGATCTTCAACCAGCCGATGGACCCGGCCAGCCTCGGCGGGGCCTTCGCGCTGCTGCGCCGCGACACCGGCCAGCCGGTCGCGGGCGCGCTGGAGGTGAAGGGGCACATCCTGACCTTCACGCCCGACTCGCCGCTCGAGCGCGGCGCCGAGTACACTGTGGCGGTGGACGCCAGCGCCCGCAGCGCGACCGGCGCGCCGCTCCAGGGCAGCGCCGCGGCCACGTTCCGCGTCGCGCCGCTGCCGGCGCTGATCGGCTCCGACCCGCCGGCCGGCGCCGGGGCGGCCGACCCGGGCGGCGTGGTCATGCTACGCTTCAGCACGCCCATGGACTGGCCCAGCGTCGAGCGCAGCCTGGCGATCCTGCCCAAGCCCACCGAGCTGTTCACCTCGACCAGCGAGAACGAGCTGTTCCTGTACTTCCCGCTCGAGCCCGAGGCCGACTACCGCATCACCGTCGGCGCGGACGCGCGGGACCCCTTCGGCGTAGCGCTCGGGCAGGACGCCTCGGTCACCTTCCGCACCGCCCCGCTCCCACCCTGGCTCACGCTCGTCGGCGCGTTCCGCAGCGGCGCCTACAACGCCAGCGCCCCGGTGCGCGTGCCGTTCCAGGCCGTCAACGTCCCCGAGGTCCGCTACCGGCTGTTCAGCGTCGGCCCCGAGCAGGGCGCCAGCCTGATCAGCGACTTCGAGGCGTGGCGCAGCTTCCGGCCCGACCCCGGCGCGCTCGTCGCCGAGGCCAGCCTCGCGCTCCAGGGCGAGCGCAACCGCAGCCAGCTCCATACCGTCGACCTGGGGCAGCTCGACCCCGGCCTGTACTACATCGAGCTGCAGGGCGCCGGCCCGTCCGGCCCGCTGCCCGACGTGGCCGACCGCCAGGTGATGGCCGTCAGCCCCTACGCGCTCACCATCAAGCGCGCCCCCGACCGGCTGTTCGTCTGGGCGGTGGACCTGGCGACCGGCCAGCCGGTCCCCGGCCTGCCGATCGCCGCGAGCTGGTTCGACTACGAGGGCGGCGGGCTCCAGCCAGCGGTGCAGCTCGGCACGACCGGCCCCGACGGCGTGCTGGACGCCGAGTTCCGCAGCGGGCAGCCCTACGCCCCGATCTACCTGTGGACGACGGGCGGGCAGGCCGCCTTCGCCTCGACCGACTGGGGCAACGGGATCATGCCCTACAACTTCGGGCTGCCGGCCGACATGGTGGCCGCCCCGGTCGTCGGGAGCCTCACGACCGATAAGCCGATCTACCGGCCGGGCCAGAGCGTGCACATCCGCGGCGTGCTGCGCCTGAGCGACGGCTCGGGCCGCTACACGCTGCCCGCCCCCGACACCCCGGCGCACCTGCAGATCACCGACACCCAGGGCAACACCGTGCTCTCGACGACCCTCGCGCTCGGGCCGTTCGGCACCTTCAACACCAGCCTGCCGATCGCCGCCGGGGCGCCGCTCGGCGCGTACTCCATGGCCGCCGGGATCGGCAACCCCGCGGCGCCGACGGTCTTCGGCTCGTTCAACGTCGCCGAGTACCGCGTGCCCACCTTCGAGGTCACCGTCACCCCCGCGGCGCCCGACCTGATCCAGGGCGAGCCGCTGGCGCTGAGCGTGCAGGCGTCCTACTTCACCGGCGGCGCCCCGCAGAACGCGCCGGTCCGCTGGCGGCTGCTCTCGGCGCCGCGCCTGTTCAGCAGCGACGAGGCGCCGAACTACAGCTTCGGCCGCTTCGACGACTCCAGCCTGTGGTACCAGTACGACGGCCGCCCGCCCGCGACCGAGTTCGGCGAGATGCTGGCGGAGGGGACCGGCACGACCGACGCCCAGGGCCGCTTCAGCCTCACGCTGAGCCCGGACCAGTACCGGCGCAGCACGCAGCGCCTCGACGCCCGCCTGCTGACCATCGACGTGGAGGTGACCGACCTGGATGGCCAGGTGATCGCGGGCCAGGGCACGGTGAACCTGCACCCGGCCGACTTTTACGTCGGCGTGCGCCCCGAGGGCTACATCGCGCAGCGCGGCCGGCCGCTCGCGGTCTCGCTGATCGCCCTCAGCCTGCAGAGCGACCCGGTGCCGAACCAGGCGCTCGAAGTGGAGATCTTCCGCCGCGAGTGGTACAGCGTGCGCGAGCAGGCCGCCGACGGCCGCCTCTACTGGACCTCGAAGTACACCGATACGCTGGTCGACACGCGCTCGACCACGACCGACGCCCGCGGGCGGGCCAGCATCGAGTTCACCCCGCCGCAGGGCGGCGAGTACCGCATCAGCGCCTCCGCGCGAGATGGCCAGGGCCGCACCGCCGTGTCGGACGGCTTCGTCTGGGCGACCGGCGGCAACGTGTTCTGGGGCGTGGACGACACCAGCCGGGTGGACCTCATCGCCGACCGGCGCAGCTACGCGCCCGGCGACACCGCCAACGTGCTCGTCACCGCGCCCTACCGCGGCATGACCGCGCTGGTCACGATCGAGCGCGGCCAGGTCATCGAGCACCGCATCCAGACGCTCCAGGGCACCGCCGAGCTGATCCAGGTGCCGATCCGCGAGGAGTACGCGCCGAACGTCTACGTCGGCGTGACGCTCGTCGCGCCGCCCGGCGACGGCAGCTCCCCCGACCGGCCGGCGGTGCCGGACCTGCGGGTCGGGCTGGTGAACCTGCCGGTCTCGGCCGAGCGGCAGGCGCTCAACATCACGCTCACGCCGGACCGGCAGGACGCCGGCCCGCGCGACACGGTGCGCTACACGGTCAAGACCACCGACTACACCGGCAGGGGCGTGCCCGCGGAGGTCTCGCTCGCGCTCGTGGACCGCGCCGTCCTGACGCTGGCCGACGACCCGAACCCGACGCTGACGCAGGCGTTCTACGAGCGCCGGCCGCTGAACGTCTTCACCTCCAGCTCGCTCACCGTGCTGGTGGACCGCGTGACCGTGCGGCTCCAGGAGGGCGACAAGGGCGGCGGCGGAGCGGAGGGCGGGGACGCAGCTGTGCGCCGCGAGATGCCCGACACCGCCTTCTGGGAGCCGGCGCTGGTCACCGGCGCCGACGGCACGGCCGAGGTGAGTATCACGCTGCCGGACACGCTGACCACCTGGCGGCTCACCGCCCGCGGCGTCACCGCCGACACGCTGGTCGGCCAGGCCACCAGCGATCTGGTGGCCTCCAAGCCGCTGTTCCTGCGCCCGACGCTGCCGCGCTTCCTGACCGCCGGCGACCGGGCCACGCTCCAGGCGGTGGTCCACAACAGCACCGGCGCCGCCATCGACGCGAACGTGACGCTGACGGCGAGCGCGCCCCTTCAGCTCGATGGCGCGGCGGACCAGACCGTCAGCGTGCCCGCGGGCGGCACCGCGCTGGTGCGCTGGAACGTGAGCGTCCCGGCTGACCTCGGGACCGCCGAGGCCGCCACGCTGCTGCTGCGGGCCAGCGGCGGCGGCGCGGAGGACGCGGTCGAGGTGGCGCTGCCGCTCAAGCGCTACCAGACGCCCGAGACGACCGCCAGCGCCGGCCAGGTGATCGACCAGGTGGTCGAGACGGTGCGCCCGCCGGCCTCTGGGGCCGCGGGGGGCGGGCAGCTCGACCTCGAGATCGTGCCGTCGCTCGCGGCCGGCGCGCTGCGCGGCGTGACCGCGCTGGCGGCCCACCCCTACGACGGCGCCGAGCAGAGCGTCAGCAAGTTCATCGCCGCCGCGGCGCTGCAGCGCGCGCTCAGCGAGGCCGGCCTGAGCGACCCGGCGCTCGCCACGGCGCTCGGCGAGCAGCTGCCGCGCTCGCTGCAGCGGCTCTACGCCCTCCAGCAGCTCGACGGCGGCTGGGGCTGGTGGGAAGGCGACCGGAGCAACCCCTGGATCACCGCCTACGTCGTGCAGGGGCTGATCGAGGCGCGCCGGGCCGGCTTCGACGTGGACGGGGCGGTGCTCGACCGCGGCCTCGCCTTCCTGCGGGATGCCCTCGATCGCCCGCAGCCGGGCGCGCGCCTGTCCGGCGACGGGCGGGCCTACGTGCTGTTCGTGCTCACCGAGGCCGGCAGGCCGGACCGCGGCCGCGCCGTGGCGCTGTTCGACGGGCGCGACGAAGCGGGCGTGAGGCGGCTCGGCGTCGAGGGCCGCGCCTACCTGCTGATGACCTTCGCGGCGGTCGGCGGCGAGGAGGCGCGCGTCAAGACCCTGGCCGCCGAGCTGATGAGCCGCGCGATCCTCACCACTGCCGAGGCCCACTGGGAGGAGCCGGAGCCGGACTACTGGCGCATGACCAGCAACACCCGCTCGACCGCGCTGGCGCTGGTGGCGCTGCTGCGCGCGGACCCGGTCCTGCAGGGCGTGCAGCCCGGCTCGCTCATCGCCTCGCCGCTCGTCTCCGGCGCGGTCCGCTACCTGGTGGCCGGCCAGGACGGCGGCGCCTGGCGCAGCACCCAGGAGACGGCCGTGGCCGCGCTGGCGCTCGCCGAGTACGCCCGCGTGAGCGGCGACCTGGAGGCCAGCTACACCTACCGCGCCGCGCTCGACGGCACGACCCTGCGCGAGGCGTCGGTCGGCCGCGAGACGCTCACCGAGGCGGCCGAGATCAGCGTGCCGCTGGCGGACCTCAGGCCCGGCGGCAGCCAGGTGACGCTGCAGCGCCAGGCCGGGAGCGGCCAGAGCGGGCGGGGGCGGCTGTACTACACGCTGCGCCTGCGGACGTACGAGGAGGCGGCGCAGGCCCAGGCGCTCGACCGCGGCATCGTCGTGCAGCGCGAGTACGTCGCCGTCGCCTCGGGGACGCTCACACCCACCGGGCAGCTGGTGAATCAGGCGCAGCTCGGCGACGTGGTGCAGGTGCGGCTGACCCTCAGCGTGCCGCAGGACATGCGCTACCTGACGGTCGAGGACGCGCTGCCGGCCGGGCTGGAGCCGCTCGACACCAGCCTTAGGACCGTGAGCGCCGCCGCGCAGGACCCTGTGCTCGAGGAGACGCCCGCGGACCAGGGGGAGTGGAGCATGTTCGTCCCGTACTGGAGCCGCACCGAGGTCCGCGACGACCGGGTGGCGCTGTTCGCGACCGACCTGCCGAAGGGCACGTACACCTACACCTACCTGGCGCGCGCCGTGATCCCCGGCACCTTCCAGGCCGCGCCTGCCACGGCTTACCAGACCTACGCGCCCGAGGTGTTCGGCCGGAGCGCCGGCAGCCTGTTCAGCGTGACCGCGCCGTGATTACGTGCGGGCGCCGATCGAGGGGCGCAGCACGCTGCGCCCCTCCGTGGATCGATATCTCCGTATCCTCCGTGCCCTCCGTGGATCGATATCTCCGTGCCCTCCGTGGATCGAGGAGTTGCCGATGTCCGATGATTACACCCGCCACACCTTCACGCTGCTGTTCGACGCGCCCGCCGCCCTCGCCGCCGACCCCGAGCGCATGTCCGACGTGCTCAACGCCGCCATCAGCCGCATCACCGAGCTGATCGAGACCGACGCGCGCCTCCAGGCGCTGCTCCGCGCTCACGGCCTGGAGGTCGGCTGGGAGGCCGGCAGCTGGGAGACGTAGCGGCAGCCGCGCTGGCTGCCGCGATCCTCTCTCACGAGCCCTGGCCGGACGGCGGCGGGACGCGGCTGGTCGCGTAGCGGGCCACCAGCTCAGGCTCGGCGCGCTGCATGCGCTGCGGCGGCAGCCCGCGCACGATCGCCTCCAGGTCGTCGACGACCATCCGGCCGATCTCCCACAGCCCCTCGGCCACCGAGCCGGCGCGGTGGGCCGAGAGCACCGCGCCCGGCGCGCGGCGGATCGGGTGGTCGAGCGGCAGCGGCTCAGTCGGGAAGACGTCGATCGCCGCCAGGAAGCGCCCGGCGAGCACCAGCTCCGTCAGCGCGTCGAAGTCGACGACGTGCGCCCGGCTGATCAGCACCAGCACGCTCCCCGGCCGGATGCGCTCCAGCAGCTCCCGGCTGAGCAGCGCGCGGTTCTCGGCGCTCGGCGTCGCCAGCACGAAGATCACCCGGCTGGTCTCGAGCAGCCGCCCCAGCGGCAGCGGCTCGACCCCCTGGCTGCGCAGGTACCCGTCCGACAGCCACGGGTCGTAGGCGGCGATCGAGCAGCCGAACGGCGCCAGCAGCGGCCGCAGCGCCCGCGCCAGCCCACCGTAGCCGATCAGCCCCACCGGCTTGCCGTAGAGCTGGAAGGTGCCCCGGTTGCCGGCGTGCAGCCACTGCTCGCTCCCCTCGCGCATGGCCCGGTCGCCGGCGACGATCTGCCGGCTGCAGGCCAGCGCCATGCCGAGCGCCATCTCGGCCACCTGCGGGCCGAAGGCCGGCGCCGCCGAGAGCACCCGGATGCCGCGCCGGAAGCACTCGGCGTAGTCGAGGCTCTGCGGGAAGCTGCCCGAGACGTCCAGGATGGCGCGCAGGTTCTTCGCCTGCTGAAGCGCCGCCTCGCCGTAGCGCCAGCCGGCGCAGATCACCGCGACGGCGTCCGCCAGCATGGCGCCCGCCTCGTCGAGCGGGAGCGGCTCGTCGCGGCCCCAGCGGACGGCGGCGATGCGGTCGAGCCGCGCGCGGTCCTCTGGCGCGAAGATCTCGTCCATGCGCCGGAAGTGCGGGTCGACCAGCACGGGCAGTCGTTCAGTCATAGCGCCTCACACCCCTTTCAGCGAAGCGGCGCGCCAGACATGACCGAAGGCGCGGCCGCGTCTGTTCTTCGTTTACAGATCCTACGCGGTCGTCCAGCAGGTCACCCGCATAAGTGTGGGGAGGCGAAGCCTCCCCAAACCTCTCCACGGGGTGCGGGGCAAGGCCACCGCGTAACTCCTGTCGTCTGTGGAAACGTCCGCCCGAGTGTAGAGCAGCGCCCCACCGCTGTCAAATGCCGGCGCTTGCCGCCGCAGCGCCACATTCTTCCGCTCTTGCGCGCAGCGGGGAGGGAGCAGAGGGTGGGGAAGGCCGCGCCCGCAGGCGCGCCGATTGTCCTAGTCATGAAGCTAGAACAAGTTATTGACAGTTAACTTATCTGATGATATTATCACCGCATCCCGAATGCTTCCGTACGATGACGCTACCGGCAAGCGAGGCTCGCCCCGCAGCGACAATGGCGCCAGGTGGTACCCGCCCGGCGGCTTGACGCTATTCTCTGGCAGCCGATGAGCTACGCGCGACCGCAGCGGCTGAGTCTGGCGCAGCAGTGCGCCGAGAGCATGAAGCAGCACGTGCTGCGCAACCGGCTCAAGCCGGGCGCTCGCCTGCCGGCCGAGCACGAGTGGGTCGAGATGCTCGGCGTCAGCCGCCTGGTGGTGCGCGAGGCGCTGCAGCTGCTGGCTGGCAGCGGGCTGATCGAAGTGCAGCAGGGCCGCGGCGCCTTCCTGCGCGAGGCGAGTGAGATCACCGTCTTCGACCAGATCACCTTTGGGTTGGACCTCGAGCAGCTCAGCTACGCGGATGTCCGCGAGGCGCGCGCCATGCTCGACCTCACCGTGGTCGAGCTGTGTATGCTGCGCGCGGACGACGCGGCGCTCGCGGAGCTCGAGCGGCTGCTCGAGCAGATCCGGGCCGCCGAGGAGCGCGGCGAGGACTCCGAGCCGCTGCACCGCGCCTTTCACGAGCAGCTGCTCCGCGCGGCCGGCAACCCGCTGATCGAGCGCGTCGGCATGGTGCTGCTGGGCACCTTCTGGCGTATCGGCGACAGCCTGCCGGACCTGGTGCACCCGTATGGGGTGACCGGGCACTACGCCGGCCACCGGGCCCTGCTCGACGCAATCAAGGCCCGCGACGTCACGCGCCTGCGCGACGCCGTGGCCGCCCACCTGCCGGTGCAGCCCGGTGCGCGCGCCGATTTCCCGGCGCTCGCGCACGGGCTTCGTGATAGGCTCCCGCGTGCGGAGCATCCTGGCGATGGGGCCTCCTGAGAGCCCGCCCTGGCGACGTTTCAGAGGCGGGGAGCGTACTCCGGTTCCAATCGACTCTACGCGGTCCGCCGCGCAGAGCCATAGATGCTCAGGCTGTACGTGAAAGGAACCGATCATGCACGACCGGAAGAAGGCCCTGTCACGTCGTAACTTCCTGCGCGCCGCGAGCGCCGGCGCCGGGCTGGCAGTGCTGGCCGCCTGCGGCGGCGCGCCGGCCTCACCCCAGCCGACCACTCCGCCCGCTACGCTTCCGCCGCCGACCACCGCGCCCACCCTCGTGCCGATCGTCGAGCAGCCCACCGCCACCCCCGCCGCTGAGCCAGCCGCCGCGCCAACCACCCCGCCCGCCGTGTCCAGCGGGACGATCAACGGCATCGCCCTCCCCGAAGACGCCGCCCCGCCCGAGCAGCAGGTCTACGTCCGCTACTTCGACAACACCGCCACCTTCACCACGATCGACTTCATGGTGTCGGTCTACAACGGCGGCGGCAACGCGCTGCGCGACCTGCTCTCCGACGCGCTGATCCGGCTCGACCGCAACTTCGAGCCCCAGCCCGGCGCCGCGCTCAGGTGGTTCTCGAACGAGGACGCCACCGTCTGGACGTTCGAGCTCGACCCGAACCTGATGTGGAACGACGGCACGCCGGTGACCGCCGACGACTACGTTGCCACCTTCCAGTACTCGAGCAGCCCCGAGGCGGCCTGGGACTTCGCCTGGTACTACAGCGCCCCCGGCGCGATCAAGAACTGGGACAAGGCGCTGGCCGGCGAGGTGCCGCCGACCGAGATCGGCGTGCGCGCCGAGGGCCCGCACACGCTCATCTTCGAGACCGAGACGCCGGCGCCGTTCCTGCCCGCCAAGCTCATGTACAGCGCCCCGCTGCAGAAGAAGCAGCTCGAGGCCGTCGGCCCGCTGTACAACAACAAGCCCGAGACCTCGGTCTCCTCCGGCCCCTACGTCCTCAAGGAGTGGCGCATCGGCGAGCGGCTGGTGTACGAGGCCAACCCCGACTACAAGGGCACCAACAAGCCCTACATCCAGAAGCTGATCAACATCGGCGCCAAGCCGGAGACCTTCTTCGCCGGCTACCAGGCCGGCGAGGTGGACCACGTCACCGGCGAGTACCTGACCACCGCCGACAACGAGATCATCGCCGCCGACCCCGAGCTGTCGCAGCAGGTGCGCCTCACCACGCAGGACTTCCGCACCGACTACCTGTTCTTCGACTGCCAGAACCCGCCCTTCAACGACATCCGCGTCCGCCAGGCCTTCAGCCACATCGTGGACCGCGACTCGCTGATCAGGAACATCATCACGCCGACGCAGGGCATCCCGGCCTACTCGTTCCTGATGCCCGGCTTCCCCGGCTCGAACTCCGAGGCGCTCTCGAGCATCCAGACCTACGACCCGGAGCTGGCGCGCCAGCTGCTGGCCGAGGCCGGCTACGAGGGCGGCGCCAACTTCCCCAAGCTGACGCTCTGGCTGCGCAGCGAGCCGCCGGTGCGCCAGGCGGTGGCCCAGGCGATCGCCGCGACGATCAAGCAGGAGCTGGGGATCGAGGTCGAGGTCTCCAACAAGGAGTTCGACACCTTCATGGCGGCGCTCAACGCCAAGCCCACCCAGGTCCAGTTCGGCATGGTCTCCTACGGCATCGACTACCTCGACCCGTCCAACATGCTCGGGGTGTGGCTCTCCACCGGGCGACACAACTGGTGGAACCAGACCTACGATGAGATGGTGCTCAAGGCATCCGAGATGCTCGATGCCGAGGAGCGCATCAAGCTGTTCCAGGACGCCGAGCGGCTGCTGGTCGAGGAGGCGCCGGCGGTCTGGATCTACCACCGCACGATCGCCGATCTCATGAAGCCCTACATCAAGGGCGAGGCGCTCGAGCCGAACAAGGGCGGCTTCTCCGGGCTGCAGTGGCCCGGCATCAGCGCCTACAGCAACGCCATCAGCACGCTCTACATCGACAACACCGTGACCGAGCTGCGGTCCACGCCGCCGGCGTAGCGCCTGGCTGGGAGAAGGGGCGGCCAGGCGAAGATGGCCGCCCCGTCACCCGGTTACAGATGAGGTTCGCCCCATGGTCGCTTACCTGCTGCAACGTCTGACCGGCCTGGCGGTCGTCTTCTTCCTGGTCTCGATCGTCGCCTTCCTGCTCATGCACTCGATCCCGGGCGGGCCGTTCGACGAGGCGCAGATGCCGCTGCCGCCGGCCGCCAAAGCCAACATCATGCGCAAGTACGGGCTCGACCAGCCGCTGCACGTCCAGTACCTCAACTACATGGGCAACGCGCTGCGCGGCGACTTCGGCATCTCCTTCTCCAGCCCGAGCGAGACAGTGATCGAGCTGATCGGCCGCACCTGGCCGGTGAGCATCGCCCTCGGCGGCAGCACCGTGCTGATCGCCCTTGGCGGCGGAATCGTGCTCGGAATCCTGGCCGCCATCCGGCAGAACACCTGGCTGGACTACATCGTCACCTTCACGGCGACGCTCGGCCTGACCGTGCCGAACTTCGTCGTCGCGCTGTGGATGATCCTGGTGTTCGCCGTGCAGCTCAAGTGGCTGCCGATCGGCGGCTGGGGCGACGACTGGCGCCAGCTGATCATGCCCATGGTCGCGCTCGGCCTCGGCCCGATGGGCATCGCGGCGCGCTACACCCGCGCCAGCCTGGCCGATGTCTTCACCTCGGACTACATCCGCACCGCGCGCGCGAAGGGGCTCGGCGAGTACGCGGTGGTGATGCGCCACGCGATCAAGAACGCGCTGATCCCGATCATCACCGTGCTCGGCCCGATGGTGCCGAATCTGATCACCGGCACGATCTTCGTCGAGACCATGTTCCGCGTGCCGGGGCTGGGGAAGTTCTTCGTCACCAGCGTGACCGACCGCGACTACCCGATGATCATGGCGGTGATGCTGCTGGTGGCCGGGCTCTGGGGCCTGGTGTACCTGCTCACCGACCTGCTGTACACCGTGATCGACCCGCGCGTGAAGCTGGTCTAGCGCCAGCATCGTTCTGAAAGAGGCGTCACGCGGTCGTGCCGGCTGCCCGTGCGGGAGATGCGGAGGGCGGCGCGCCCGCCACATCGCATCCCGCCCGCCTGGGCGGCACGCCCGAGCGGCGGAGCGTAGAACTATGAGCGCTATTGTCACCACCGAGGCCGAAGAGCAGCGCGGCGCGCCGGACGCGATCGCCGCGCGGCCGCCGAGCAACCTGTGGCGCGACGCGGCCATCCGCTTCTCGAAGAACCGGCTCGCCATGGGCGCGCTGATGGTCGTCGCGGCCATGATCTTCTGCGCCCTGTTCGCCGATCTGATCGCGCCCTACCCCTACGACTTCGCCAGGCTGGCCGACGCGCGGCTGTTCCCGGGGGAGCGCGGCTACCTCCTCGGCACCGACGAGGTCGGGCGGGATCTGCTGAGCCGCCTGATCTACGGGGCGCGCATCTCGCTGATCGTCGGCTTCTCGGTGCAGGCGATCGCGCTGCTGATCGGGGTGTCGCTCGGGCTCACGGCCGGGTTCCTCGGCGGCTGGGTGGACTTCGCGCTGATGCGGGTCGTCGAGGTGTTCACCGCCATCCCGCAGCTGCTGTTCGCGCTGTTCCTGATCTCGATGTTCGGCGGCGGGCTGTGGAACGTCATCCTGGCGATCGGGCTGATCAGCTGGGTCGACATCTGCCGCCTCACCCGCGCCCAGCTCTTCTCGCTGCGCGAGAAGGAGTTCATCGAGGCCGCGCGCACGATGGGCATCCCCCCGCTGCGGATCGCCCTGCGGCACCTGCTCCCGAACGCGCTCACCCCGCTGATCATCGCCGTCACGCTCGGCATCCCGACGGCGATCTTCACCGAGGCCGGCCTCAGCTTCCTCGGCCTGGGCATCAACGACCCGCTGCCGAGCTGGGGCAAGATGGTCGGCAACTCCTTCTCGTACATCCGCGTCTACTGGCACCTCGGCCTGTTCCCCACGATCCTGATCGCCGTGACGATGCTCAGCTTCTCGTTCGTCGGGGACGGCCTGCGCGACGCGCTCGACCCCAGGCTGAAGAAGTAGCGGGAGCAGCCAGCGCCCCTCGCCGCGCGAAGGTGAGCCAGGCCAGCCGGCCCCCCCGGCTGTGCTATACTGCGCGTGGTATCGGCCACTGACGATATAGCTGCTCCCCATGCGCCTCATCCTCATCCGCCACGGCGAGACCGAGTGGAACGCGACGCTGCGCTACATGGGCCAGGCGGCCGTGCCGCTCAACGACACCGGCCGCGCCCAGGCCCGCGCCGCCGCCGAGCGCCTGCGCCGCTACGCCGCCGTGGCGCTCTACACCAGCGACCTCGTCCGCGCCGCCGAGACCGCCGAGATCATCGGCGCGGCCATCGGCCTGACCCCGCGCCCCATGCCCGAGCTGCGCGAGATCGACGTCGGCCAGTGGGAGGGGCTCACGCCCGAGGAGCTCTACCGCCGCTTCCCCGACCACATGCGGGAGTACGAGCGCGACCCGGCGCGCACCGTGCGCCTCGGCGGCGAGTCCTACGCCCAGCTCCAGGAGCGGGCGCTGGTGGCGCTCAACACCATCCAGCGCGCCCACCAGCTCGGCGATACGGTCCTCGCGGTGTCCCACGGCGGGACGATCCGCGCCCTGCTGTGCCACGTGATCGGGCTGGACCTGGCGCACTTCGGCAAGCTCTGGCTGGACAACGGCTCGCTCACCGAGCTGCGGCTCGGCTCCAGCGGCTGGCGCCTCACCCGCCTGAACGACGCCGCGCACCTCGAGGGCACGACGCTCGCGGCGGGGGAGTAGACCGGCACAGTGACAGGGTGACAGAGTGCTCGCGTTCTTTCGTGGTTCGGCCCGCGGCTCCGGCAGCGCGGGGGCACATGGCCGCCCGGTGGCCCTCGTCACCGGCGCCTCGCGCGGGATCGGCGCGGCTGTGGCGCGCGAGCTGGCCCGGCGCGGCTACGCCCTGGCGCTCGCGGCGCGCTCGGTGGGGCCGCTCGCCGAGCTGGCCGGCGAGCTGACCCGCGCCGGCGCCCCCGCGCTGCCGATCCCGGCCGACCTGAGCCGGCCCGACGAGGCGCAGCGCCTCGCGCGGCTGGCGCTGGAGCACTTCGGGCGCGTCGATGCCCTGGTCAACAACGCCGGGATCGGCGGCGGCGGGCGCGGGCTGGCGCGCATGAGCGAGGCCGATGTGCGCCAGATGCTGGCGGTGAACCTCACGGCGCCGGCGCTGCTGACCCACGCGCTGCTGCCGCAGATGCTCGAGCGGCGCAGCGGGGCGGTGGTCTTCGTCGGCTCAGTGGCCGGCCGCGTGGCCCTGCCCGGCTCGGCGCTCTACTCCGCCACCAAGTTCGGCCTGCGCGGGCTCGCGCTGGCCCTGCGCCGCGAGACCCGCGGCCGCGGCGTGCGCGTGATCCTCATCAGCCCCGGGTTCGTCGACACCGAGATGGTGCGCAGGCTGCGGCTCGTCCCCAAGATCCCCGCCGAGCGCGTGGCCCAGGCCGTCGCGGATGCCCTGGACCGGCCGCAGCGCGAGGTGTTCGTGCCCGGCTACTACCGCCTGGCGGCCTGGCTCGAGGCCGCCGCCCCGTCGGTGATCGACCTCGCGCTCTGGTGGCGCGGGCGGTAGCCGGCCGGTATCGCCCCTGCTTTGCATTTTTCTGACGCCTGACGTATCATTGTGCGCGGCTGCACGAGTCGTATTGCAGAGCGCCGCGCCATGCCTGGCGATCGCTCTGTGTTCGTCTGATACCGCACAGGGAGAAGCTCCATGTCAAAGAAGTGGGTGTATCTCTTCACCGAGGGCAACGCCAGCATGCGCGACCTGCTCGGCGGTAAGGGCGCCGGCGTGGCCGAGATGACCCGCACCGGCGTACCGGTGCCCCCCGGCTTCACCATCACCACCGAGGCCTGCAACGCCTACTACGCCAACGGCAAGCAGTTCCCCGAGGGGCTCTGGGAGCAGGCGCTCGAGGGTCTCAAGGATATCGAGGCCAAGACCGGCAAGAAGTTCGGCGACCCCTCCAACCCGCTGCTGGTCTCGGTCCGCTCCGGCGCGCGCGAGTCGATGCCGGGCATGATGGACACGGTGCTGAACCTCGGCCTCAACAAGGAGACGCGCGAGGGCCTCGCCAAGCTCACCGATAACCCGCGCTTCGCTGCCGACGCCTACCGGCGCTTCGTGCAGCTGTTCAGCAAGATCGTGCTCGGCGTGGACGGCGATAAGCTCGAGCACGTGATGGACGAGGCCAAGGGCCACGGCCAGCGCCAGGACACCGACCTCACGACCGAGGAGCTGCTCGCGATCGCCGAGAACTTCAAGGAGATCGTCAAGGCCGATACCGGCCAGGACTTCCCCGACGACCCCTACGAGCAGCTGCGCATGGCGATCGCCGCGGTGTTCAACTCCTGGATGGGCCGCCGCGCGATCGACTACCGCCGCGTCGAGCGCATCCCCGACAACCTCGGCACGGGCGTCAACGTCCAGGCCATGGTGTTCGGCAACATGGGCAACGACTCGGCCACCGGCGTGGCCTTCAGCCGCAACCCCGCCACCGGCGAGAACGTGCTGTACGGCGAGTACCTCGTCAACGCCCAGGGCGAGGACGTGGTGGCCGGCATCCGCACTCCCAAGCCGATCTCGCAGATGCGGGAGGAGATGCCCGAGTCCTACGAGGAGTTCGCCCGCTACGCCCGGCAGCTGGAGCGTCACTACAAAGACGTCCAGGACATGGAGTTCACCATCGAGCGTGGGAAGCTCTGGCTGCTGCAGACCCGCAACGGCAAGCGCACCGGCATGGCCGCGGTCAAGATCGCCGTGGACCTGGTCAACGAGGGGCTGATCGACAAGCGCACCGCCCTCACCCGCGTGCGCCCCGAGATGCTCAACCAGTTCCTGTTCCCGATCGTCGACCCGAAGGCCGCCGCGAAGGCCAACACGCTGGCGAAGGGCCTGGCGGCCGGCCCCGGCGCCGCCTCCGGCCAGATCGTGCTCGACCCTGACGAGGCCGCCGAGCGCGCCGAGCGCGGCGAGCAGATCATCCTGGTGCGCACCGAGACGGCCCCCGAGGACTTCCACGGCATGGTCGCCTCGGCGGCGATCGTCACCGCCCGCGGCGGCCTCACCAGCCACGCCGCGGTGGTCGCCCGCCAGCTGGGCAAGTGCTGCGTCTGCGGCGTGGACGCGCTCCAGATCAACTACAAGAACGGCACGGTCACCGTGCGCGGCACCGACACGGTCCTCAAGGCCGGCGACTGGATCACGGTCGACGGCCACGCCGGCATCATCTACGAGGGCCAGGTGACCACCAGCGAGAGCGAGGTCATCCAGGTCATCCGCGGCACCATGAAGCCCGAGGAGTCCGAGCTCTACGGCTACTTCACCACCTTCCTCAGCTGGGCCGACGAGGTGCGCCGGCTGGGCGTGCGCGCCAACGCCGATACGCCCACCGACGCGCGCGTGGCGCGCGCCTTCGGCGCCCAGGGCATCGGGCTGTGCCGCACCGAGCACATGTTCTTCGAGGGCGACCGGATCGACGCCGTGCGCCAGATGATCGTCGCCGATACCCTGGAGGAGCGCAAGGCGGCCCTGGACAAGATCCTGCCGCTCCAGCAGAGCGACTTCGAGGGCATCTTCCGCGAGATGGACGGCCTGCCGGTCACCATCCGCACCCTCGACCCGCCGCTGCACGAGTTCCTGCCCCATGGCGACGCGGAGATCGACGACCTGGCGCGCAAGATGGGCATCGACCCGCAGAAGCTGCACGCGAAGGTCGAGAGCCTGCGCGAGGCCAACCCGATGCTCGGCTTCCGCGGCTGCCGCCTCGGCATCGAGTACCCCGAGATCACCGAGATGCAGGCCCGCGCGATCTTCCAGGCCGCTGCCAACGTCCAGAAGCAGGGCATCTCCGTCCACCCGGAGATCATGATCCCGCTCGTCGGCGATGTCAGCGAGCTCAGGATGCAGGCCGAGATCGTCAACCGCGTGGCGCAGGAGGTCCAGGAGGCCACCGGCCAGAAGATCGACTACCTGATCGGCACCATGATCGAGCTGCCGCGCGCGGCCCTCACCGCCGATAAGATCGCCGAGGTCGCGCAGTTCTTCTCCTTCGGCACGAACGACCTCACCCAGACGACCTTCGGCATGAGCCGCGATGACGCCGGGCGCTTCCTGCCGAAGTACGTCGAGCAGAAGCTGCTGAAGGAGGACCCGTTCCAGGTGCTCGACCAGGAGGGCGTCGGCCAGCTCGTCCAGATCGGCACCGAGCGCGGCCGCTCCACCCGCGCGGACCTGAAGGTGGGTATCTGCGGCGAGCACGGCGGCGAGCCGAGCAGCGTCAAGTTCTGCCACCGCAGCGGTCTGAACTACGTCTCGTGCAGCCCGTACCGCGTGGTGATTGCCCGCCTCGCCGCCGCCCAGGCGGTGCTCGAGGAGGAGAAGAAGTAGCCGTTCTGTCGGCCTAGGGGCCGGGACACCTCCGGCCCCTAGCTGCGCCTCCCAAACTGAAGGCGCCGTGGTGCATCGGCAATGCCGCCGCACCACGGCGCTTTTTCTATCCCCCTCAACCTCCGGTACCACTCGCCCCCTGAGCCGGTACTACACCGATTTCGGACACATGGGCGGCTGATTTCCTGCGGCTTCTCCTTTACACTTGATTTTAACAATCGAACGGAGATGGAAGCCTTCTGTGCCCATACGTCTTAGCCTTACGTCGCTTGTACTCCTCATCTGCCTCGTGTTCCCGGCGCTCGCGGTCTCGGCCGACGAGGGCAGCCTCGGGGCACGGCAGGCGCATCCCACCTACTACCTGCCCTGGGTGACCGCCGGCGGTGAGAGCATCGACCTGGCTATCGCCGGCATCGAGATCACGCAGTCCACCCAGACCACCTCGAACAGCGTGCCGCTCGTCGCCGGCCGCCCGACCGTCGTCCGGGTATACGCCACCAGCGACACCGGCCAGCCGATCGACGGGGTCACGGTCTCGGTCTCGGCGACGCGCGACGGCCTGCCGCTGCCGGGCTCGCCGCTCAGGGCCGGCCCCAAGAGCGTGGCCAAGTCCGCCGAGCGGAGCGACTACCAGGCCAGCTTCAACGTGCTGCTGCCGCCGGACTGGCTCCACGGCGACGTGTCGCTCGTGGTCACGCTCGACGCCGACAACCGGTTCGTCGAGAGAACCAAGACGAACAACACTGCCACAGCGAAGCTGACCTTCTACCGCGTGCCGCCGCTGAATATCGTGATCGTGCCGGTGCAGTACACCCACACCCCGAGCGGCCGGGTCTACCCGCCGCCGTCGCGCGACACGATCAGCAGCTGGATCATGCGCACCTACCCCGTCAGCGACATCCGGGTCTCGTTCCACGCCCCGCTGGCCTTCAGCGGCGACCTCAGCCAGAGCGCGGTCTGGGAGGATCTGCTCGAGCAGGTGACGAGCGTCAAGTACGCCGAGGACGCGCCCTCGACGCACATCTACTACGCGCTGGTCCCCACCGAGAACGGCGGCGACCGCTGGTTCTACGGCGGGATGGCCGGCATCGGCTGGGTCGGCCTGCGCGCCGCCGTCAGCCTGGACTTCGGCCCCGGTCAGGAGGAGAAGACCGGGCGCATCGCCGCCCACGAGATCGGCCACAACCTGCGGCGCTACCACGCGCCCTGCGGCACCAGCGGCGACGCGCGCCAGCCCTTCCCCTACCCCGGCGCGTCGCTCGGCGACCAGACGATCGGCCTCGATATCATGACCGGCCGGGTGTGGACCGCCGGCGCGCCCGACTACGTCCGCGACGTGATGAGCTACTGCACGCCGCAGTGGCTGTCGGACTACACCTACTCGGCGCTCTACCAGGAGATGCGCACGGCCGAGGGCGATGTCGGCGCGCCCGCCGGCGGCCTGCTGGTGCGCGGGGCGGTTGCCCCGGACGGGACGGTCGCGCTCCGCCCGGTGTACGCGGTCAGCGACGCGGCGCCCACGCCGGCGAAGGGCGGGGCGTACGTCGTCGAGCTGCTCGGCTCCGACGGGGCCGTGCTCGCGCGCCACCCGGTCGATCTGGTGCAGGCCGAGGCGCCCCACGCCTTCGACGTCTCCCCTGAGTCAGCGCCGAGCCACGAGCCCGATGGCACGTGGCACATCCAGGCGGTCGTGCCGCTGCCGCCCCAGCCGGTCGCCGCGCTGCGCGTCGTCTCGGCGAGCGGCGCGGGCAAGTCGGCGACCGCGGCGCTGGCCGTGGCGAGCGTCTCACCGGCCGCCTCTTCCACGGCCGCGACGGTCGTCTCCGAGAAAGCGGCCGGCGGCCGGCCGGAGCTGGCTGTCCGCTGGGAGCCGGCGGATGTGCCCGCGCTGGTGCGCTACTCCGCCGACGGCCGCAGCTGGACGACGCTCGGCGTGGACGTCGTGGGCGGCGAGCTGCGCGTGGACCCGAGCGTTCTGCCGGGCGGCGGCGCGGGGCGCTTCGAGGTGCTGCCCGCCGGCGGCGCGCCGGTGCAGGTGGCGCTGCAGAAGGCGATGGCCGCCGCCGACGCGCCGCCCGAGGTCTGGATCACCGCTCCCGACCGCGCCCGCGCCGGCGAGCCGGTGCTGCTCTACGGCCGCGCGACGGACCGCGAGGATGGCGCGATCACGGCGCTCACCTGGACGGTGGACGGCGAGTACGCCGGGGACAAACAGACGCTCCAGATCGGCGCGCTGCCGCCAGGCACCTACCAGATCGCCCTCGTCGCCACCGACAGCGCCGGGCAGAGCGCCCGCGCGACCCACACACTCATCGTCGCTCCGTAGGGACGCGCCTGCCTGACGTTTGTTCCGCCGCTCTGTGGTCACCGTGTTGCCGCAGGGCGGCGGAAACGATTCTGGGGAGGCGAAGCATCCCCCGACTCTACTACCGCACACGTATGCCTCGGCTGCGCGCTGGCCGCGCCCCGCCCTTGCCGCAGCACCGCGCGCGTGATACAATCAGCACCAGAACGTAGGCGGCGCTGCCGGCGCAGATGCCGCTCTCCGGCGGAGCGGCGCTCCCCTGCGCTAGCTTATTTTCCCGTCTGTGCGGGCGGGGCGGCACCCGACGCCGTCCCGCCCTTGAGTATCCGCGGCATGTACGTTCTCGGCACCGCAGGCCACGTCGACCACGGCAAGTCGACGCTCGTCAAGACTCTCACCGGCATCGACCCCGACCGCTGGGAGGAGGAGCGGCGCCGCGAGATGACGATCGACCTGGGCTTCGCCTGGCTCACGCTGCCGAGCGGGCGCAGCGTCAGCATCGTCGACGTGCCCGGGCACGAGCGCTTCATCAAGAACATGCTGGCCGGCGTCGGCGGGATCGACGCCGCGCTGCTGGTGGTCGCGGCCGACGAGGCGGTGATGCCGCAGACCGTCGAGCACCTCGCGATCCTCGACCTGCTGGAGGTCCGCCGCGGGCTGGTGGTGCTCACCAAGGCCGACCTGGTGGACGCCGAGTGGCTCGCGCTGGTGGGCGAGGAGGTGCGCGAGCGGCTGCGCGGAACCTGCCTCGAGGGCGCCCCGCAGGTGGCGGTCTCCTGCCGCACCGGCGCCGGACTGGACGAGCTGCGCGCCGCGATCGACGCGCTGCTGGACGCCACGCCGAGCCGCACCTCGGCCCACGGCGCTCCGCGCATGTCGATCGACCGGGCCTTCACCATCGGCGGGTTCGGCACAGTGGTGACCGGCACGCTCGAAGACGGGCCGCTCCACATCGGCGACGAGGTCGAGGTCCTGCCGCGTGGGCTGCGCGGCCGCGTCCGCGGGCTGCAGACGCACCAGCGCAAGGTGGAGCTGGCGCTCCCCGGCACGCGCGTGGCGGTGAACCTGGCCGGCATCTCGCACCACGACCTGGGGCGCGGCGATGTGCTGGCGCTCCCCGGACGCCTCCGCCCGACCGACCTCGTTGATGTCCGGCTGCGCCTGGTGAGCTCGGCGCGCCCGCTGCGCCACGGCGCCCGGCTGGATCTGTTCGTCGGCGCGGCCGAGACGCCCTGCCGGGTGGCGCTCCTGGAGGCCGACGAGCTGCGGCCCGGTGAGGCGGGCTGGGCGCAGCTGCGCCTCGAGCGGCCGATCGCCGTCGCCCGCGGCGACCGCTACATCGTTCGCCTTCCGTCGCCGAGCGAGACGGTGGGCGGCGGCCGGGTGGTGGACGCGCACCCGCCGCGCCACCGGCGCTTCCGCCGCGATGTGATCGCCGGCCTGGAGGCGCTCGCCCGCGGCACACCGGCCGACCTGCTGCTGCGCGCGCTCGCCGATGGGCTGCCGCACCCGTGGTCCGAGGTGCTCGCGGCGAGCGGGCTGCCGGAGCACACGGTGGCTGAGGCGCTCGCCGAGCTCGTCGCAGCCGGAGCGATCGTTGACCTGGCGGCTGCGCCCGACGAGGCGGCCCAGCGGCGCGGCGACATGGCGCAGGGTGAGCCCGTCGAAGGCCCGACCGCCGGGGAAGCGCGCCGCCACGCCGCCGCACCGTCGCGCCGCTACCTGATCACGGCGGAGGGCTGGGGGCAGCTGACTGAGCGGATGACCGCCGCGCTGGCCGGCTACCACCGCCGCTACCCGCTGCGGCGCTGGATGCCGCGCGAGGAGCTGCGCAGCCGCCTGAAGCTCGGCGGCGATGTCTGCGACGCCTGCCTGGACGCGGCGCAGGCGCGCGGCCTGATCGTCACTGGCGAGAGCGGGGTGCGGCTCAGCGGCCACGCGCCCACCCTCACCCCCGAGCAGGAGCGCCAGGCGAAGCGCTGGCTCGCGGAGCTGGCGGCCTCGCGCTACAGCCCGCCGGCGCCCGACCTGGACGCGGAGGTGCTCGGGCTGCTGCTGGAGGAGGGGAAGGTCACGCGGGTCGCGCCCGACATCGTCTTTCTCAGCGAGGCGTACGCCGAGATGGTCGCCTGGGTGTGCGCGCAGCTCGACGCCGGCGAGGGCGTCACCGTCGCCGCGTTCCGCGACCGCTTCGGCAGCAGCCGCCGCTACGCCCTCGCGCTGCTGGAGCACCTCGACGAGCGCCGGGTGACGAGGCGCAACGGCGATGTGCGCGTCCGGTACTGAGCGATCCGTCTAACACCTTCGTCGTAATCACCAACGTCGGCAAGGAGCTGGTATGGCCGGACAGAGACCGCGGCTGGAATACCCGGAGCTCATGCGCTCGCTCGGGCACTTCATTCAGCAGCAGCACCTGAGCGAGGTCAGCATCCTTGAGTTCGACCGGGGCTGGATCGTTTCCGGGCTGACCTATGAGCCGACCGCGCACGGCTTCATTCGTGTCCCGGCAGACTTCGTGCTCTCACACGAGGAGCTGCGCAAGCTGACCGAGGAGCTGCGAGGGCGGCGCAAGCCGGAGCAGCCGGCGAAACGGGGGTGGTTCGGATGAAACTGTTCCATGGCATGAGCCGCACCGACTACCAGGATGTGCTGCGGGCGGTGGGCTACTTCATCGACGAGCACGGCTACACCGACGTGCGGATCATCGAGATCGAGGACGGGCTGGTGCTCCAGGGGCGCGTGCCGGATCGCCGCGAGATCGGGGCGGCCAGCTACGAGACCTACCTGATCACCGACGAGGACCTGAAGGAGATGGTGCGCGACGCGTTCCGCCGCCGCGGCCAGCAGCCGCCGGGCTTTGCGGAGTAGCGGCGGATGCCTGCCGCGCCTGGCTACACGGGGTGTGGTGGCCGGCGTCGCTGGCGAAGCCGGCGGCGCTGGCGGGCACACAACACCTCTGCTGAAAGGAAGAGACATTGCCGAATAAATCGAGCGCTGATCTGCGGCGCCTGGGGACGATCCTGCTGATCGGGATCGTCGCCGGCGCCGGCGTACGCTACATCGCCTCGCGCGCGGCGGCGCCCGGCCGCCCGTCGAAGCTGATCGACTGGGAGCAGGCGCGCCGCTTCGCGCTGCGGGTCTCGCAGTGGGAGCAGGCGCCGGTCGTGGACCGCGCCGGCCGCCGCGAGCAGTACATCCGGCTGGTGGAGCGCAGCGAGCCGCTGATCGCCGAGTACATCGGCGCGCCGCTGCCGGCGCCGATCAACCGCGTGTTCGTGTACGACCGGCGCGAGTGGCTGGAGGCCAACTTCGCCTCGTTCGCTGTGGTGTTCCAGCCGCTGGAGGAGCTGTACGCCGATGTGAGCGCCCGCCAGAGCGTGTTCGGCAGCGCGCTCGGCCAGCTCAACGGGCAGGTGATCGGCGCGCAGATGGGGATCCTGCTCGGCTTCCTGGCGCGGCGCGTCCTCGGCCAGTACGACCTGAGCCTCCTCTCGCCGGACCCGGCGCTGCGCGGCGCGCTCTACTTCGTCGAGCCGAACATCGCCCGCGTCCAGCAGCAGCTCGGGCTGGCCGATGAGGACTTCCGGCTGTGGATCGCGCTGCACGAGGCGACGCACGTGTTCGAGTTCGAGGCCTTCCCCTGGGTGCGCGCCTACTTCAACGACCTGCTGCGCCAGTTCCTCGGCCAGATGTCGGCCCAGATGTCGGCGCTCGGCGTGACGCTGCCGCGGCTGATCGAGCGCCTGGTGCGCCCGAACAGCTACGACGGCAAGCACTGGATCGAGCTGATGCTCACCCCTGAGCAGCAGCAGGTGTTCGACAAGATGCAGGCGCTGATGTCGCTGGTGGAGGGCTACTCCAACCACGTGATGAACGCGATCGGCGGCCGGCTGCTGCCGAGCTTCGACCTGATCGAGCAGCGCGTCAAGGCCCGCCAGCAGAACCGGTCGCTGTTCGAGGAGCTGTTCAACCGCATCACCGGCATGAACCTCAAGCTGGCGCAGTACCAGCAGGGCGAGGCGTTCGTCAACGCGGTGGTGGCCGCGCGCGGCGTGGCGTTCGTCAACCGGGTCTGGGAGCGGCCGGAGAATCTGCCGACGATGGCGGAGATCCGCAACCCGCAGCTCTGGATCGCGCGCATGGAGGCGTAGCGGCCGCCGATCCGCGGCTCTGAGGTGGCCTCGCCTTCTCTCCGGCGAGGCTCACGCCCGCAAGAACGCACACCAGGCCGGTTCGGGAGTGCACCACGAGCGGGGCGCAGCGCAGCGCCCCAAAGGAGGGAACACTGATGCGTATCGCCGTCGTCGGGTCAGGGCCAGCGGGGATGACCGCCGCCTACCGGCTGCAGCAGGCCGGCCACTCGGTCGAGGTGCTCGAGGCGCGCGAGGTGATCGGGGGGCGCACGCACGCCGAGCGGCTCGGCCCCGGCCACCACTGCGACACAGGCGCCGGCTGGCTGACCACGTTCTACACCCGCACCCTGGCCCTTCTCGACGAGCTCGGGCTGCGCGGCCTGCTGATCCGCCCGCGCAACGTGCGCGGCGCCGCGGACCTGCTCGCCAACGGCCAGCTGTACCGCGCCGATGTGCCCGGCGAGCGCGCGGCGTTCAAGCTGCTCTCGCCCGAGGAGCGCCAGGCGCTCCAGATGTACCTGGAGCGGGTGTACGCCGAGCAGCCCGACGGGCTGACGATCGACCTCGGGGCGGACGACCGCGACGCCGAGAGCGAGCTGGCGTCGCTCGGCCACCGGGTGGTGGACTACGTCTTCCGGCCGTGGTTCGAAGGGCCGTTCTTCACGCCGCTGCGGCTGATGTCGGCCGCCAAGCTGCGCTCCTGGCTGAAGGCCTACGTCGGCGCGACCTTCTACCAGGTGGACGGCGGCATGGACATGCCCTGGCTGCGGCTGGCGGAGCAGCTCGAGGTCCGTACCGGCGAGCCGGTGAACGCCGCGCGCATCTCGGCCGGCGGTGTCGAGCTGGAGGTGCCCTCGGGGGCGCGGCGCTACGACGGCGCGGTGCTCGCATGCCCGGCGGTGATCTCGGCGCGCATCCTCGGCGATCAGGTCGACCAGGTGCTGCCGTGGCTCGGCGAGGTGGCCTACTCGCCGGAGGTGCGCGTGTACGCGGCCCGCCCTAGCGCCGAGGACGCCGCGCTCGGCATCCACCTCGTGCCGCCGACGCCGGTGTTCTCGGTCGAGATGTACTCCGGGCGGCGCGGGGCGTGGGGCGCCTGCCCGCCGGACTGGCAGTGGGCGCTGGTGTGCGCCTCGGGGCCAGACAGCGCGGAGCTCATCCAGATGCCGGCCGAGGAGGCGCGGCGGGCGCTCTGGGCGCGCGCCCGCTCGGTGGCGCCGGAGCTCTTCCCGCTCGAGGAGGCCGCGGTGGTCCACGACATCCGCTGGGAGCACGCCATCCCGCAGCTCCCGGCCGGCCACTACACGCGGCTGGCCGCCTACGAGCGCCGCCCGCCGGTGGTGCTGGCGGGCGACTGGACCTACCACGCCTGCGTCGAGGGCGCGGTGCGCTCGGGCGAGCTGGCGGCGGCGGCCTTCGGGCAGGCGTAGCGCCAGGCGCCTGCGTCGAGGGCGCGTTCTGGGAGAGAGTCGAAGGGGCGGGCGTGGACCCGCCCTTTCGGACTCGTGTTCCTACTCCGCTGGGACGTAGCTGACGTCGGTCGGGCGCGGCCCGAAGACGATCGCCGCGGGCACGTTGCTGAGCGGGCTGCCGATTCGGAGGCTGTGCAGCCGCACGATCATCCCCCGGTCGAAGATCTGCACGTCGGCTGTGTCGGCCGTCTCGGGGGTGTAGGCCCAGCCGAGCGCCTCGCGCACATCGCCGTTCTCGTACCAGACCTTGCCGAAGCCGCTGCGCGGCACCACCCGGTTCGGCGGCGGCGTGAGGCTGCTCAGGTCGGGCTCGCCCGCCCAGGTCGTGTCGATGAAGAGCCGGTAGGTCGCCGGCTCGCCCTCGAAGCGCACGAAGATCCGGCCGTCCTTGTTGTGCAGCGGCGCGATCCAGATCATCTCGCCGCCCTCGAACTGCTGGCGGGCCGCCGGGACCGAGGTGCTGCCGAACACCGGGCAGCCGAGCGCCGTCTTGAACTGCGTACGTCGGTAGGCAAGCTGGAGCGAGTCCGGGATCGGCGCCGAGCAGTGCTGCTCGTGCACCTCGTTGCCGAGCAGGCCGAGCAGCACCTTGTACGGCTCGGGGTTCTCGGGGTGGTACTCGAAGCGGGCGCGCTCGAACCACTGCACCGTGTACTGCCGCCCGTCGCTGAGCGTCTCCACCATCTCGTCGCTCACCGGCATGCCGAACAGGGCGATGCTCTCGTGCTCGCTGATGCCCGGCCGCCCGTCGAAGTTGAGCCCGTGGCTGCGGAAGTACTCCAGGAACGCGCCGCAGACCGCGTGGCGCGTCTCGGGGAAGTCGCGGCAGGGCACCGGCCGCACCAGCGGGCCGGTCGGGAAGGTGCGCCAGTCGCGCCCCTGCTGCTCCAGCCGATCGACGCCCAGGCGGCCCAGGAGCACGTCGTAGGGCGGGGGGTTCTCCGGGTGCAGCTCGAGGCGGGTGCGCTCGAACCACTGCACCTGGACCGGCCGCCCCTCGATCATCTCCTCGCCCTGCGGGTCGATCGGGAAGCCGAAGACCGGCAGGCCGCCGTTCTGCTCCCAGAACTCGCGGATGCGGCCGCTGATACAGTAGCCGGTCTCGGGGAAGCAGCGCTCGCCGGCCTGTGCGTCGGCGGTGGGCGCGTGCCCTATGAGCAGCGCCGCCAGCAGCGCGAGCGAGGCCGCGCGGCCTAGCAGGCGGAAATGAAACGCCATAGCCCCTCCTTAGTCCATGCGCCGTCACATGCTATAGTGACGGGGCGCACGCTGGCCGCGTTGCGCCCCTGGGATGAAGGGCGGCTGATGACTGGATGAGGCGCGGCTGCAGGCGGGCGGCGCTCCGGCGCCCCCCACGCCGCCCTGCGCCGCGGCGGCCGTACATCATGGGCATGGGGCACAGGCGCTGCGCCGGCCGCCGGCATCACTTCCGCGCAGCGAAAAGCTGAAAAAACGGTTGACAAACGCGAACACTTGTCCTATGCTGGCCTCGAACACCCATTCGCACCGACGAGGACACCGCGATGCCCCTTGATCTCACCGCGCTCAGCCGCCAGATCCGGGCGATGAGCGGCTCGCTCGCCGCCGCGGCCGACGACCGGCTCGACCGGGTGCGGCTGGCGCTCGGGCGCTACCTGGAGGAGGCCGACGCGTACGAGCGCTGGGCCGAGGCCGTGGACCTCAGCCGCGAGTCGGCCGCATGGCTGCTGGCGCGCCCGGTGGAGCCGCTCAACGCCGTGCACGATCTCCCGCCGCGGCCGGCCGAGTACGCGCTGGTCGCCACCGACGGCTCGCAGATCGACGTCGAGCGGCACGGGATGGCCGCCTGCTACGTGATCAACATCGGGCGGGTCTACCTGCGCTACGGCGCGCGCCCGCAGGCGCGCCTCTCGTCCCGGCCGACGCTCTACTACCGCGACGAGGACCTGTATCTGAGCGACGGGGTGCGGCGCGTGGCGATCGAGGGCAACTACCTCAGCGCCCGGCGCGACGTCGAGGAGGGCGAGGCGCTGGCCGACCTGGCCGACGAGTTCCTGCTGCTGCGCGGGGACACGCCGGCGCTCGCGCTGCAGGATGGCACGCTGGTGCGCTGGACGCTCGCCGGGGCCGAGAAGTTCGTCCAGGAGCACTTCCTGCGCCGCTACCTGGCCTACCTCGACCGCATGCGCGAGCGGGGCATCCCGGTCGCCTCGTACATCAGCCGGCCGCGCGCGCCGGAGGTGGCGGGCACCATCCGGCTCATGCTCTGCCCGGACGTCGATGTGCCGGCCGGGCGCGGCGCGAAGTGCAGCGAGTGCAGCGACCAGGCCGCCGGGCGCGAGCCCTCGTGCTTCGTCTGCCAGGGGCTGACCGACGCGGACGCGCTGGGGGACATGCTGGCCGAGGGGCAGCGCGGCCCGCTGTTCGTCTCCATGTCGCGCGTCAACGTGGAGAGCTACGGGCCGCACCTGGTGCACTTCTTCTACATGCGCGTCGGGCGCGAGATCGCCCGGGTGGAGATCCCGCGCTGGGTGGCGGAGGACCCGGCGCAGGTGGACCTGGTCCACAGCATCGTGTACGACCAGTGCATGAAGGGCCAGGGCTACCCCGTGGCGCTGGCCCGCGCCCACGAGCAGGCGATCGTGCGCGCCGCAGACCGGCGCGCGTTCCTGAGCATCGTCGAGGGCTCGCTGCTGCGCGCCGAGCTGCCGGCCACCTCCTCCCGCAAGCGCGAGAGCAAGGAGCGCCAGGCGCTGTGAGTCAGTCCCGCCTGAGCCGCTGGGCCAGGCGGCTGTAGAACGTGCTCGGCGGGTAGACCCGCGCGAACGCGCAGGTCTGCTGGGCGCGGCGGACGATCACCGTGTCCCCCTCGTGCAGCGGGATGTGGTCGCGCCCGTCGGCCGAGAAGGCCGCCGCGTACCGGCTGCGCAGCGTCAGCGTCACCACCGCGTCCTCGTGGAGCACCAGCGAGGGGATGGACGTCAGGTGCGCGGCGACCGGCACCAGCACCAGGGCGGTCGAGCGCGGGTCGATGATCGGGCCGCCGGCCGAGAGCGCGTAGGCGGTCGAGCCGGTCGCAGTGGCGACGATCACGCCATCGGCGTGGTAGCTGGTCAGCAGCGCGTCGTAGACCGTGGCGTCCACCACCAGCGTGCGGTTGATCTCGGCGCGCGACACCAGGATCTCGTTGAGCGCCAGCGTCCGCTCGGGCCGGGTGTGCGCGCCGTGGTTGTGGTGGATGGTCGCCTCGATCAGCGTGCGCTCGTCGAGCCAGCCCCGGCCGTCGAGGTACGCCTCCAGCCCCTCGTACATGTTCTCGGGGAGCAGCTCGGCCATGAAGTTGAGGTGCCCGAGCGCCACCGGGAGCACGGGGACGCCGCAGGAGATCGCAAGGCGGGCGGCGCGCAGCACGGTCCCGTCGCCTCCGAGCGCGACGATCAGGTCGACGCGGTCGAGCGCGTGCGGCTCGCGCCCCTCGTGGGACACGCCGCGCCAGACCTCGATCGAGCGCGCCTGGAGCCACGCGGCGAGCTCGCCCGAGACCCGCTCGGACTCGGGCGAGTGCGGGTTATAGATAACGGCGATGCGGGTCATTCGCTGATCCTCAGTCGCGATTGCAGAGCAGTTCCTTTGTCTCCGGCGCCGCAGGCGGCTACACGTCAGATGCCAGCGCCGCCTGCTCGACGACGTCGGCCACCTCGGCGATGCTCGTGACCTGCGCGAACAGGGGGGCGCCGGGCCCCACGGCGAGGAGCGGGACGGGGTTGCGGGTGTGGGCGGGAGCGCTCAGGCTCTCGACGTTGCCGTGGTCGCTGGTCACCAGCAGCGTGTCCTCGGGCCGCATCGCCGCCAGCACGCCGCCCAGCAGCCCGTCGATGCGCGCCATCGCGGCGTGGATCTGCTCGACGGCGGACCGCCGATCGCCGTCCGCGGCCTGCTCCGCGCCGTCCGCATCGTCGGCTATCCACCGCCCGTGCCCCGCGAGGTCCGGCAGAAACGTCTCGAAGAACACCAGCTGGTGGTCGCCCGCCAGCCGAACCAGCGTCGCCCCGGCGGCCTCCGGCGAGAGGGGCGGGGCGCTGACGCCGCGCCTGCGCATGGCCGCGCCGGTGATATCCCACGGGACGGCCAGGCCGGCGCGCAGGTCCTGCTCGTCGCGGAAGCGGATGCCGGCGCCCTCGGCGGCGATCACGCTCGCCGAGCGGCGGATGCGCCGGGCGGCGACCGCCTGCCAGTACCCGTCGCCGAAGGCGTTGGCGAACGCCGCGCGGCCGCCGCGCTCCCCGACGCGCCGGAAGACGCTGCGCTCGGCGAGCAGCGGGCGCAGCGCGACCGGCGGGAAGTGCGGCTGGTGCCGGCCGTGGAGCGCCGCCGCGTTGAACCCGGCGAACAGCGCCGTCTGGCCGGTGCCGCTCTGCGGCAGCCCCGGCACGCCGAGCGTCGCGTCGATCGCGCGCAGCAGGATCGAGCGATGATCCGCGGAGGGCGCGGGGGATTCGCCGGGGCGCGGCGCGCCGCGCCCGGACGCGGCCTGCTCCAGCGTCAGCGGCCCGCCGAGCAGTGCCTGCAGCGCGGGCAGCGGCGCCGATGCCAGCGGGTTGTCAGGCCCGGCCGGCGCCAGCCCGACCCCGTCGAGGAAGATGAAGATCAGACTCACGCTGTCGTGTCCTTGTCGGCTCTCGCCCGGCAGTATAGGGGAAGGGTGCGAGTGGTGCAAATTTGACAGCTTCGCATCAGCAAGGTATAATTCTGCTTCTGTAAAACATATTTACTCCGCTTGCGCCTCACCTCCCGCAGCTCGACTCTCGAAACGCCGAGACCTAGGAGTGCCGGCCGGCGCGGAGCCTTCGCGGGCACCGCTTCTGGGGCACGTTCGAAGCCGGCGCCGCGTTTGTGGTAACGTGGTTGTGGCCTGACGTGTGTGGAAGCAGGCCACCACCTCCGCGAAGTGCGCTATTCGAACTGCCGCTGGAGAGGTGGGCGGCAGGCAACCAAATCTATCCCTTTGGAGGCTTGTTCATGAACGTGTATCCCGGCAACATGGACCAGGATACGGAAGACATCGACTGGACGCAGCTGCTGGACGAGTACGACTATGCCCGGCCGCAGCGCGGTGAGGTGCGCGAGGGCGTGGTGATGAAGATCGAGGACGACAGCATCCTCGTCTCGATCGGCACCAAGCGCGAGGGCATCATCCCGCAGCAGGATCTGCGCCAGATGGGCGAGGAGTTCGTCAGCGGCCTGAAGGTCGGCGACACGATCCAGGTCTATGTCCAGGATCCGGAGAACCGTGAGGGCGAGCTGATCCTGTCGCTCACCATGGTCCAGGTGGCGCGTGACTGGGAGGAGGCCGCGCGGCTCAGCGCCGAGGGCGGCATCGTCCAGGGCCAGGTGATCGGGTATAACAAGGGCGGGCTGCTGGTGCAGTTCAACCGCATCCGCGGCTTCGTCCCGGCCTCGCAGGTGGCGCAGCTCCACGGCCGCACCGCCGCCGAGGAGCGCCAGCAGGCGCTGCAGCGCATGGTCGGCCAGACGATCCCGCTCAAGGTGATCGAGGTGGACCGCGAGCGCAACCGCCTGGTGCTCTCGGAGCGCAGCGCGACGCAGGAGTGGCGCAAGGCCCAGAAGCAGCGCCTGCTCACCGAGCTGCAGCCGGGCGATGTGCTGACGGGGCGCGTGAACCAGCTCACGAACTTCGGCGCGTTCATCGACCTGGGTGGCGCCGACGGTCTGGCGCACATCTCCGAGCTCTCCTGGCAGCGCGTCAACCACCCGCGCGAGGTGCTGTCGCCCGGCCAGGAGGTGAAGGTCATGGTGGTGGAGATCGACCCGGAGCGCGAGCGCATCGGCCTCTCGATCCGCCGCCTGCAGGCCAACCCGTGGGAGACGATCGACCAGCGCTACAGCCTCGGCCAGCTCGTCACCGGCCCGGTCACGAATGTCGCGCCGTTCGGCGCCTTCGTCCAGATCGAAGAGGCGGTCGAGGGGCTCATCCACGCCAGCGAGCTTGACGCTGACCCGCAGGCCCAGCCGCGGGACCTGCTGCAGCCGGGCCAGGTGGTCACCGCTAAGATCATCAGCCTGGACAAGCAGCGCCAGCGCATGGGCCTCAGCCTGCGCCGCGTCACCGCGGACGAGCAGGCGGCGCAGGCCGCCGAGGGCTCCGAGAGCTCCGAGAACTCCGAGGAGCCCGAGATGGCCGAGACGACGTCCGAGGAGTAGCGACGCGTCGGTGGCGCCCCGGTAGTGCATTCACACAGGGTCGAGACAGCTCAGCTGCCTCGACCCTGTTGTGTTTGTGGCCGGAGCCTCTCAGCGCGCCGCGACCAGCACCGGCGCGGTGCGGTAGGCGGTGCCATCGTAGACCGGGGCCGTCACGGTGTACCCGCTCCCGCTCTGCCCCGCGCCAGTGGTGACCGGCGCCGTGACGTAGCGCGTCCCGTCGAACGCCAGCCCGGTGACGGTCACCGCGCCACTTCCCGCCGGCGTGGCCGGCTGCCATACCCCATAGTCGCCGCCGTCGTAGACGCTGCCGGTGATGTGGCCGCCCGGCGACCATGGCTGAGCCGCCCGGCGCGAGTAGTCGCCGCCGTCGTAGACGCTGCCGGTGATGTGGCCGCCCGGCGACCAGCTGGTGGGGCGCGGGGCCGCCTCGCTGGCCGGCAGAGCCGGGACGGGCAGCTGCACCGCGACGATCGCGGCGATCAGCGCAACCAGGGCGGACAAACCCATCAACAGAAACACGGCGGTCTGCCGCTCGACGCCGCTGGGCGAGAGCTGATTGGTCTTCATTTCTCAAACCTTTCTCAAACGTTCAACAAACACTACCGCTTTGAACCTTCCAGCGCTCGCCGCTGGCTGCGCTGTTCCGGCATACTATTCCCCAACTGCGCTCGCGCCGCCCTGGCGAAAGTCAGGTGCGGCGGTTGGGATATGCGAAAGGGCCGGGGCAGCACATCGCCGCCCCGGCCCCGCTCTGCTGCGCTTCTGAGGTGCGCCGTCGTTCTACTCGGCCTTCTTCACCGCGTGGCCGCCGAAGCCCCTGCGCATCGCGGCCAGCACCTTCGCTGCGAAAGAGTCCTCCTGGCGCGAGTGGAAGCGCTCGAACAGCGACAGCGTGATCACCGGCGCCGGCACGTCCAGGTCGATCGCCGTCTGGATCGTCCAGCGCCCCTCGCCGCTGTCCTCGACGTAGCCCTTGATGCTCGACAGCTCGGGGTCCTCGCGCAGGGCCGCCTCGGTCAGCTCCAGCAGCCAGGAGCGCACCACGCTGCCGTGGCCCCACATCTTGGCGATCGCGTGCAGGTCCAGCCCGAACTCCTTCTTGGCCTTCATGATCTCGAAGCCCTCGGCGTAGGCCTGCATCATGCCGTACTCGACGCCGTTGTGGACCATCTTGACGAAGTGGCCGCTGCCGACCGGCCCGCAGTGCAGGTAGCCGTCGGGCGGCGCCAGGTCGATGAACGCCTGCTCGATCGGCTTGACCGCCGCCGGGTCGCCGCCGACCATAATCGCGAAGCCGTTCTCCAGGCCCCAGATCCCGCCGCTGGTGCCCTGGTCGATGTAGTTGATCTGGTGCTCCTTCAGCTTCGCCGCGCGGCGGATGTCGTCGTTGTAGTTGGTGTTGCCGCCGTCGATGATCGTGTCGCCGGGCGAGAGCAGCGGCACGAGCGCGTCGATCGCCTGCTCGGTCACGCCGCCGGCCGGCAGCATGATCCAGATCGCCCGCGGCTGCGGCAGCGCCTTCACCAGCTCCTCGTAGCTGTAGGCGCCCACCGCGCCGTCAGCCTCGAGCTCCTTGATCGGGCCGTGGCTGCGGTTCGTCACCACCACCCGGTGCCCGTGACGCAGCCAGCGCCGCGCCATGCCCGCGCCCATGCGCCCGAGGCCGATCAGTCCGATATCCATAGCTTTCTGCCTCCTTGCTCCTTCGCCCCCGGCTCCCATTCGGGGTTGAGTATCAGCGGCGGGGGTGGCCCTCCCGCCCATCCAGTGCGTGACATAACGTACGCAGCGGCCACGCCCCCGCGCCCTCCGAAGGGGTCTGGGGAGAGCTCGCCACCCTGTACGAAGGGCGGCGCGACCGCGTAGCGCTCGTTGCCTAACCAGCCGTGCTTGATTATAAACGAGTTCGTGGTATAACAGAGGCGGCAACCACCACCAGAGAGAAAGCCTTCACCCAGTCGTGAGCACATCCGTCCCCCCCGACTTCGCCGACATCGCCGCGGCCATGGCCGACGACCACCGCGCCATCCTCGATGGCCTGCGCGCACGTGGCATCCGTCTCGAAGCCTACCCGCGCCTCGAGGGGCGCGGGCGCGCGCGCGGCGCCGCCGCAGCGCGCGCCTACCCGATGCAGGGGGTGCTCAAGTACCACGGCCTGGCGGACTGGGACTGGCGCATCGCCTACCTGCCGAGCGTCTCGCTCTGTAACGACGCCGGCTCCACGCTGACGCTGGTCGAGTTCGACCCGGACCTCGCCGAAGACACCGTGACGATCGGCGGGCGGGTGGCCGCCGGGCGTGACCGGGAGCGGGTGGTGCAGAGCCTCGACGCGCTGCGCAGGATCGCCGGCGTGAGCAGCCGCGCGCGCGTGGTCTCGCGCAACAGCGTGCGCGCCACGAAGTTCGGCAAGGGGCTCGGCACGAGCGCCTCGGCATCCGCGGCCCTCGCGCTGGCGGCGATCGCCGCCCTGTTCGGCGACGAAGCCGCCGCCAACTCCCGCTTCGTCAGCTGCATGGCGCGCCTGCTGGCCGGCTCCGGCTGCCGCAGCGCCGCCGGCGGCATGTCGCTGTGGCTCTCCTACCCCGGGATCGCGCACGAGGACAGCTTCGCGGTGCGATTGGACACCGCCGGCCAGCTGGAGGGCGCCAGCCTGATCACCGTGCCGATCGACTCGCGCGTGGGGCTCAGGACCGAGGAGGCGCACCGCGACGCGCCGCGCAGCTCCTTCTTCCGCAGCTGGATGGAGAGCCGCCGCGACGAGGTGCTCGCGTGCGTCGACGCGGCGCTGGCCGGCGACTGGCGGGCGATCGGGCGCTGGGCGGAGCTCGACAGCATCCGGCTGCACGGCGTGACGATGTCCGGCAGCATGGAGAACAAGATCTTCGGCTGGGAGCCGGAGAACATCGCGCTGTTCCGCATGTGCAACGAGCTGCGCAGCGCCGGGGTGCCGGTGTACTGCTCGACCGACACCGGCCCGACGGCGGTGTTCATCACCGGCCGCGAGCACGAGGACGCGGTGGTGCAGGCGATCGAGGGGCTCGGGCTGGGCCTGGAGGCGGTGCGCGGGCGCGTCGCCGGCCCCGCCCACCTGGTGGACGTCGAGGCGGCGCGGGCGGAGCTGGCCTGATCGCACGATGACGCGGTCGCCTGGCATCGCAACCTCTTGGGGATTGGGAAAGCGAAGCCACCTCAGAAACGTCCTCTTTCCGGCGCTCGGCGGCCACGGCCGCGCATTCCTTCACGACCTAGGAGACACAGGCATGGGACACCGCGGGCTCTTCCTGCTGACGACGCTGCTGCTCGCCCTGGCGTTCCCCGCGCGCACCGACGCGCAGGCGGCACAGCGCTGCTTCCCCGAGACCGGCTACTGCATCAGCGGGCGCATCCGCGAGTTCTGGGAGCGCAACGGCGGCCTGCCGGTCTTCGGCTTCCCGATCACCCCGCTGCAGAACGAGACGATCGAGGGGCGCGCGGTGCAGGCCCAGTGGTTCGAGCGCGGCCGCCTGGAGCTCCACCCGCAGAACCAGCGGCCGTACGACGTGCAGCTCGGCCGCCTCGGCGCCGACCTGCTCGCCGCCGGGCGCACGGCGGCCAGCACGGCCGGGCATGAGCCGCTGGGCGGCGAGTGCCGCCCCTTCCCCGAGACCGGGATCGCCGCCTGCGGCCCGTTCCTCAGCGCGTGGCGCGCCAGCGGCCTAGAGCTGGACGGCCGGCCGGGCGTGAGCGAGGCCGAGAGCCTGGCGCTGTTCGGCGTGCCGCTCACCGAGCCGCGCTTCGAGACTCTGGGCGACGGCCGCGCCTACCTGGTGCAGTGGTTCGAGCGCGCCCGCTTCGAGTACCACCCCGAGAACCCCGAGCCGTACAAGGTGCTGCTCGGCCTGCTCGGGCGCGAGTACGGGCCGGCGGTCAAGGCCAGCGCGCCTGCGCCCCAGCCCGCAGCGCTCGGCCCGCCGGTGCGCATCGTGGCGGGCGCGATCGACCTGGACGCGCGCATCGTCGCGGTCGGGCTGGACGCCAACCGCGCGCCGATCGTGCCGGACCACGACGTGGGCTGGTACAACCGCAGCAGCGTCCCCGGCGGAGGTGAGAACGTCGTGCTGTGGGGCCACGTGCTGCGCTTCCGCCACGCGCTGCACATCCCCGCGCCGTTCGGCCGCCTCAAGGAGCTGGAGCCCGGCGCGCGCATCACGCTCTACGACGCCGCGGGCAAGTCGCGCGAGTATGTGCTCACCCGCAAGGTGCTCGCCAGGCCCCACGAGGTGCAGTACATCCTGCCGCAGGGCCGCGAGCTGCTCACCCTCGTCTCGTGCTACGGCGACCGGGTGTACGTCGGCGACGAGGTGGTGGACATGACCCACCGCCTGATCAGCATCGCCGAGCCGGTCGATTCGTGACACGGTGACGGCAGGTGACGGGGTGACCAGGTGACAAGGTGACAAGGCGACGGGGTGTTAATGTGGTTTTGGGGTGCGGCACGGGCTTCCGGCGACAAAGAGTCACCCCATCACCCTCTCACCCCGTCACCCTGTCTCCCCGTCAGCCGTCCGGGGCGACCAGAGCCCGCGTGACAAGGTGACAAGGTGACGGGGTGTTAATGTGGTTTTGGGGTGCGGCACGGGCTTCCGGCGACAAAGAGTCACCCCATCACCCCGTCACCCTGTCTTCCCGCGGCGATCAGAGCCCGCCCGAAGCGATGTATACTGCGACGAAAGGAACGACATCTCCGTATCCTCTTGTTCTATCCTCCCTGGAAGTGGCATCCGTGCCCTCCGTGAACGTGGCATCCGTGCCCTCCGTGTCCTCCGTGGATCGTGACCGCCCTAGTTAGAAGAGAAGGACTACCGTGACCAAGATCGCCTTCATCGGAGCCGGCAGCCTCGGGTTCACCCGCGGCCTGGCGCGCGACATCCTGACCTTCCCGCTGCTGCAGGATGCGACGCTGACCCTGATGGACATCGACGCCGAGCGGCTCGAGTTCGCCTACAAGGCGGTGAGCCGCATCGTCGAGCTCGGCAACTACCCGGCAAAGGTCGAGGCCACCATGGACCGCGCCGAGGCGCTCAAGGACGCCGACGTGGTGCTGGTGACGATCCTGGCCGGCGGGCTGGATGTGTGGCGGCACGACATCGAGATCCCCAAGAAGTACGGCATCGACACCAACATCGGCGACACCCGCGGCCCCTCCGGCATCTTCCGCGCCCTGCGCACCATCCCGGTGATGCTCGAGATCGCCCGGGATATGGAGCGCTACTGCCCGGACGCCACGATGCTGAACTACACCAACCCCATGGCCATGCTCTGCCGGGCCATGCAGCGCGAGACCAGCATCCAGCTGACCGGCCTCTGCCACAGCGTCCAGGGCACCGCCGAGATGCTCGCCCGCTGGATCGGCGCGCCGATGAGCGAGATCACCTACACCTGCGCCGGCATCAACCACATGGCCTGGTACCTCGAGTACAAGTGGAAGGGCCAGGACGCCTACCCGCTGATCCACAAGGCGATCACCGAGCGGCCGGAGGTGTACAACGAGGAGCAGGTGCGCAACGAGATGTACCTCGCGCTCGGCTACTACCCGACCGAGTCGAGCGGCCACCACTCGGAGTACAACTGGTGGTTCCGCAAGCGGCCGGACCTGATCGAGAAGTACTGCACCCACGGCACCGGCTGGAACCCCGGCGTCTACGCGGCGACGATCAAGTGGTACGAGTGGCGCGAGGACAAGTGGCGCGACGAGGCCAAGCAGTGGTTCGCGTCGGATAACCCGATCTCGCTCGAGCGCGGCCACGAGTACGCGGCCTATATCATCAACGCGCTGATGGGCGGCGAGCCGTTCGAGTTCAATGGCAATGTGCCCAACCACGGGCTGGTCGACAACCTGCCGTACGGCGCCTGCGTCGAGGTGCCGGTGTGGGCCAGCCGCAAGGGGCTGCAGGCGGTGCGCGTCGGCGCGCTGCCGCCCTCGGTGGCCATGCTGACCGGGCTCTCCTCGCAGATCGAGGAGCTCGCGGTGGAGGGCTGCCTCAGCGGCGACCCGACGCTCGTCTACCAGGCGGTCTGCCACGACCCGCTGACCGCCGCGGTGCTCTCGCTGGCCGAGGCGCGCCAGATGGTCAACGAGATGTTCGCCAAGAACCGCGAGCACCTGCCCACCTTCAAGCACTTCGAGGTCTAGGCCGGGCGGCGGACGTTCTCCGGCAGGGTGCTTGGGCGCGGCGGCTTCGGCCCTACGCCCAAGCACCCTTTCGTATGGCGCGCCCGATTTTTCTGCTTGCGGCGCCGCGGCCGGCGCGGTATACTAGTGCATATAGAAAGGTTTAACCAGCCGCTATCGGTCCTGCTGCTCAGCTCTTCAACGACTCGCAGGAGAGCGCGGTGCTCGTGACTACCTATGATCTGGACGGGACACCCGGGCCGACCCTTGACCTTCGCCGCGTGGACCCGGTGACGCTCGTCATCGGCCAGGAGCCGGTGCTGGCGGTAGCTCACTGGGGCATGTACATGGCGCTCACGCTCCCCGGCCGGCTGGTGCTGGTGCGCGTGGCCGACTACGAGCGCCTCGTGGGCTATCGGTGCGCCCCCTACCAGCTCCCGCGCTAGAACAGTCGAAAACCAATGACCGCTGATTGGCGTGCCGGAGCCGCTCGCGGCGTCCGGCATCTCTATATTCATATCCCCTTCTGCCACCGCCGCTGCTCGTACTGCGACTTCAACACCTACGCCAACATGGAGCACCGCATGGAGGCGTATGTCGAGGCCCTGTGCGCGGAGCTCGGCGGGATTGCCGATGGCGGCGCTCCGCTCGCTGAGGCCGGCGCCCAGCCGGCGATCGGGGATCTGCCGGCCGCGACGCTGACCCGCGTCTCGCTCCGGCCCACGGTCTTCCTCGGCGGCGGGACGCCCAGCATGCTGCCCCTGCCGCTCATGGAGCGGGTGCTCGCCGCGGCCGATCGCGTCGTGCCGCTCGCCGCCGCCGAGGTCACCGTCGAGTGCAACCCCGGCACGGTGCTCGGCCGCGACTACCTGCGCTCGCTGCGGGCGCTGGGCGTCAACCGGGTCAGCATGGGCGTCCAGAGCCTCCACGACCCGACGCTGCGGGTGCTCGGGCGCATCCACACGGCGGCCGAGGCCTACGCCTCGTTCGACGACGCCCGCGCGGCTGGGTTCGACAGCGTCAACCTCGACTTCATCTTCGGCCTGCCCGGCCAGAACGAGGAGCAGTGGGACGCCACGCTGCGCGAGATCGTCACCTGGGGCGCCGAGCACTTCTCGCTCTACTCGCTGATCCTCGAGCCGGGCACGCCGCTCTACGCCCAGGTGACCGCTGGGCGGGTGAGCGTGCCGGACGACGACGCGACCGGCGCGATGTACGAGCGCGCGATGGAGCGCTTCGCCGCCGCCGGCTACGTGCAGTACGAGATCAGCAACTGGGCCCGCCCCGCCGGCTGCTCCTCGGAGATCGCGGACCGCGCCGCTGCGGCGGCGGCCGCCCGAGCTGCGATCCCGCGGCACGCCTGCCACCACAACCTCGCCTACTGGCTCAACGCGGACTACCTGGGGGTCGGGGCCGGGGCGCACGGCCACCTCTACCCGCGGCGCTACGTGGACGTGCTGGGGATCGACGACTACATCGAGCGGGTGCGCGCGGGCGACCCGCCGGTGGCGGAGGTCACCGAGCTCTCGGCGCGCGACCTGGCGGCGGAGACGATGTTCATGGGGCTGCGGATGAACGTCGGGGTCAGCTTCGCCCACTTCCGCGACCGGGTCGGGCTGGAGATGGACTCGGTCTTCGGCGCGGAGCTGGCGGAGCTGGCGGAGCTGGGGCTCGTCGAGCGCGACGCGGGCGGGGTGCGGCTCACCGAGCGCGGGCGCATGCTCGGGAACCGCGTCTTCGAGCGCTTCGTGTAGGCTTCGCTGGGGCGCGGCACGCTGCGCCTGTACGTGCGTGGTTCCTTCCTCCGAGGAGCCCTAGCGCCGTATCTCAGCCGGCATCTCGGGCAGCCAGCCGACCTCGAGCGCGGCCCAGAGCCCGAGCGCGATCGCCTCGGCCGCGTCGTGCCTGAGCGATGTCGGGCGCGGCGCCCCCGACCAGACGATCACCCGCCGCGCCAGCGCGTCGGCGCTCTGCTTGGCCTGTGGCCCGCTGCGCTGGTGGCGCGGGAGCAGCAGGCGCTCGCGCCACGCCTCCGCGCCGGTCATCAGCACCCCCGCGTCCCGGCGCTGCGCCTCCGCCACCCAGATCTCGGCGAGCGGCCCGCCGCCCTCGAGCGCGAGCCACGCCAGGTCCGGGAGCTCGTTCAGGATGCTGTGGGCGCCCCGCCGCAGCCGCGCCGCGCTGCCGAAGTTGTGCGAGCGGTACCAGCGCAGCCGCCCCTCCTCGCCGAACAGCGCCAGCCCCGCCCGGAGCCCGACGTCGACAGCCAGCAGCGTCGCCATATCTCCCTCAACGAGCAGAGCCGCCCTCGGTGGGCGGCTCTGTAGTCGTGCGCTGCGGGGCGCCCAATAGATCCAGCAGGGGTGCGGCGCTACCTCACCGCCACGCCCGACAGGATCTCCCGCAGGAACTGGCCGGTGTACGACTCCTCCACCTCGGCCACCTGCTCCGGCGTGCCGCACGCCACCACGCGCCCGCCGCCGTCGCCGCCCTCCGGGCCCATATCGATGATCCAGTCGGCGGTCTTGATCACGTCCAGGTTGTGCTCGATCACGATCACCGTGTTCCCGGAGTCCACCAGGCGGTGGAGCACCTGCAGCAGCCGCTGCACGTCGGCGAAGTGCAGGCCGGTCGTCGGCTCGTCCAGGATATAGACCGTGCGGCCGGTCGCGACGCGCGCCAGCTCCTTGGCGAGCTTCACCCGCTGCGCCTCGCCGCCCGAGAGGGTTGTGGCCGGCTGCCCGAGCGCGATGTAGTCCAGCCCGACGTCGTGCAGGGTCTGCAGGATGCGCCGGATGCGCGGGACGTTGTCGAAGAACTCCATCGCCGTCTGGACGTCCATCTCCAGCACGTCGGCGATGCTCTTGCCCTTGTACTTCACCTGCAGCGTCTCGCGGTTGTAGCGCTTGCCCTTGCACACGTCGCAGCGCACCCACACATCGGCCAGGAACTGCATGTCGATGCGCTTCTCGCCGTTGCCCTCGCACGCCTCGCAGCGCCCGCCCTTCAGGTTGAAGGAGAAGCGGCCGGCCTCATACCCGCGCAGCTTCGCCTCGGGAGAGCTGGCGAACAGCTCGCGGATGAGGTCGAACAGCTTCACATACGTGGCCGGGTTAGAGCGCGGCGTGCGGCCGATCGGCTGCTGGTCGATGTCGATCACCTTGTCCAGGTGCTCGAGGCCCCTGAGCGCCCGGAACGGGCCCGGCTTGAGCTGCGCCTTGTTGAGCCGGTTGGCCAGCGCCGGGTACAGCGTCTCGGTGATCAGCGAGGACTTGCCCGACCCTGAGACGCCGGTGACGCACACGAACGTGCCGAGCGGCAGGCGTATCGACACGTCGCGCAGGTTGTTCATGGTCGCGCCCTCGAGCTCCAGCCACGCGCCGCGCGCCGCTGCGGGCGCAGGGGCAGAAACCCTCGGCGGCCGCCCCCGTCGCCGCTTCTGGCTCCCCTCCTTACTCTCCGTGCCCTCCGTGCTCTCCGTGGATCGGCTCTCCGTGCCCTCCGCGCTCTCCGTGGATCGGTTCTCCGCGCCATCTGTGGAAGAGATCCTCCGCCGCTTCGGCACCGGGATCTCCAGCCGGCCGGAGAGGTACGCGCCGGTCTGCGACTCCTTCACCATCGCCACGGCCTCGGGCGGGCCGGCGGCGACGAGCTGCCCGCCCTTCACGCCCGCCCCCGGCCCGAAGTCGATCAGGTAGTCGGCCGCCTGCATCGTCTCCAGGTCGTGCTCGACGACGATCACGGTGTTGCCGAGGTCGCGCAGCTTGAGCAGCGTGTCGAGCAGCTTGCGGTTGTCGCGCTGGTGCAGCCCGATGCTCGGCTCGTCGAGGATGTACATCACGCCCACCAGGCCGCTGCCGATCTGCGAGGCCAGCCGGATGCGCTGCGCCTCGCCGCCGGAGAGGGTCGGCGCGCCGCGCTCGAGCGTCAGGTAGTGCAGGCCGACGTTCAGCAGGAAGCCGAGCCGCTCGCGGATCTCCTTCAGCACGTCGGCGACGATCTCGAGCTGGTACTCGGTGAGAGGCGAGCGGTGGGCCTCGGGCTCAGAGCCGTTCGGCGATGTCCCATTGCGAGCCGCGCCGTTCTCACGGGCGGCTCCGCGGCCCTCGGCCCCCGGGTTCCCCCCGGAGAGCGACAGCGCCCAGTCGTACGCCTCGGCGATGTTCATGCGGCACACCTCGCGGATCGAGAGGCCGCCGACGGTCACCGCCAGGCTCTCGGGGCGCAGGCGCGCGCCGTTGCACTTCGGGCAGGGCTGCTCGCTCATGAAGCTCTGGTAGAACTCGCGCGTCATCTCGCTGCCGGTCTGGTGGTAGCGGCGGCGGATCTCGTGTGCCAGCCCCTCCCACGGCCGCATGAACTCGCCGCGCGAGCCGGAGTTCTCGTCGCTCCAGGTGAAGCGGATGCGCTCCTTGCCGCTGCCGTAGATGATCACGTGCCGGGCGCGCTCGCTGAGCTGGTCCCAGGGCGTGTCCAGGTCGAACTCGTAGTGCTGGGCGATCGCCTGCAGGCAGCGGTAGGCCCACGAGTCGCGCTTCTTGCGCAGCTCGCCCCAGTAGGGGATCGCGCCCTCGTGCAGCGTCAGCGACGGGTTCGGCACCAGCAGCTGCGGGTCCACCTCCAGGCGCGTGCCCAGGCCGGTGCACTCGGGGCAGGCGCCCTGCGGGTTGTTGAACGAGAACATCTGCGGCGCCAGCTCCGGGAACGAGATCCCGCAGTGGGTGCAGGTGTTCTCCTCGCTCATCAGCCACTCCTCGCCGGCGCTCGGCGCCCGGCGATCCTGGCCGCCGTCAGGCTCGCCGCCGTCACGCTGGGCCGCGGCGCGCTGCACCCCCTCGGGGATGCTGATCACCACGGTGCCCTCGCCCACCCGCAGCGCCTGCTCGATGCTGTCCGTCAGGCGGGTCACGAAGGCGTCCCACTCGCTCTGCTCGTTGGCCGCCGCGCGCCCGACCCGCGCCGGGCGGGCTGTGGCCGACGTGCCGTTCACACCGTTCGCCGGCGGCTGGTGTGCGCCCGCCGGCCGCTCGGGCATCACCAGGCGGTCAACCACCACCTCGATGGTGTGCTTGACCTTCTTGTTGAGCTTGATCTCCTGGCTGAGGTCGTAGATCTGGCCGTCCACCCGCACCCGCGCGAAGCCGTCGGCCCTGGCCTCGGCGAAGACATCCTTATACTCGCCCTTGCGCTGGAGCACCAGCGGCGCCAGCACCATGAAGCGCGTCCCGGCCGGCAGCTGCAGCACCCGGTTCACCATCTGCTCCGCGCTCTGCGAGCCGACCTCGCGCCCGCACTGGTGGCAGTGCGGCGTGCCGACCCGCGCGTACAGCAGGCGCAGGTAGTCGTAGATCTCAGTCACCGTGCCGACAGTCGAGCGCGGGTTCTTGGAGGCGCTCTTCTGCTCGATCGCGATCGCCGGCGAGAGCCCGCCGATGAAGTCGACCTTCGGCTTCTCCATCTGCCCCAGGAACTGGCGCGCGTAGGCTGAGAGGCTCTCGACGTAGCGCCGCTGCCCCTCGGCATACAGAGTGTCGAAGGCCAGCGACGACTTGCCCGACCCTGAGACGCCGGTTAGCACCACGAGCTTGTCGCGCGGGATCTCGAGGTCCACGCCCTTCAGGTTATGCTCACGGGCGCCCTTGATAACGATCTTGTCCTTCGACATCGGACGAGTCCTCTCCTCGGGTGACGGGGTGCTGCTGGCCGTTCCCAGCGGGCGTTGACAGACAAAAACGCCGCCGCAGGGCGGGTGCTCTTCGGCAGCGTTGCAGTATGAACGGGTGTGCGACAATTATAGCACCTGCCCGCCGCTTCGTCAATTGTGGGCGGCCCGGCGCGCACGGTGGTTGACTCCGGTTTATAATGCACTCAACCGGCGTGCCATGACCGCAGCCGATCCTCCCCGGCGTTTGAGATCGTACTCTGAGGTTATATATGCTGGACCGGCTGCGCAGCTGGCTGGATGATGTGGCCACCGCTGAGCTGGTAGAGCCGCGCCACACGCGCCTCCTGCAGCAGGCGCTGCTGGCGTGTATTGTGCTCGCCCTGCTTAGCTTGGTGATCACCGTCTTCGGATCCAACCCGCTCGAGCAGCGCTTCCGCATCAGCCTGGCTGTACTGGCGGCAACCTTCGGCATCTTTGTTGCGCTGCTGCTCTCCTACCGCGGCCGCATTCGCCTCAGCGCCACGATAGCGTCTGCGTCCATGCTGGTGGCCCTCGCGCTGGTGCTGCTCAACACCGGCGTTGCCCACGCGCGCGCCGGCCTGCTGGCGTTCGCCATCCCGACGATCCTCATCGGGCTGCTCGGCAACCGCCGCTCTCTCGTCATGTGCATCGCCGCTAGCTGCGCCATTATCGTGATGGCTGCCTGGCTGGAGCACCGCCAGAGCCCGCTCTCTAGCACGGAAGACCACTCGGCCGCAACGCCGATGGCCGTCCTCACGGCGCTGGTGATGCTGATCTTCATCGCCCTGATCATCGACCGCTACAGCGTGGCCCTGCGCGAGACGCTCTTCGCCCTGCAGAGCGCCAACCAGCGGCTGCACGTCGAGCTGGCCGAGCGCCGCAGGGCCGAGCAGGAGCTCCGGGAGCGCGAGGAGTTTCTCCGCAGCATCTACGAGGGCGCCGAGATGCCGATCTTCGTCGTGGACGTCGACGATGCCGGCGACTTCCGCTACGTCGGCTCGAACCCCGCCCACCAGCGCGCCACCGGGCACGGCGGCGATATGATCGCCGGGCGCCGGCCCGAGGACTTTCTCCCGCCCGAGTTCGCCGCCCACGTGCGCGCCGCCTACGAGAAGGCCGTGCGCGACGGCACGCCCAGCACCGAGGAGCAGGTGTACGCCCCGCAAGGGGTCCCGACCTACTGGCTGCGCCTGCTCACGCCGCTGCGCGACGACAGCGGCCGCGTCACCCGCCTGGTCGGCACCGGCATCGACATCACCGAGCGGCGGCGCACGCTCGAGGCGCTGCGCGAGAGCGAGGAGCGCTTCCGGCTCATCACCGAGAACATCAGCGACCTGATCTTCATGGTCGACGGCGCGCAGCGCTTCGCCTACGCCAGCCCGGCCTTCGAGCGGCTGCTCGGCTACGACCCCGAGCGCCTGATCGGCACGCCGGTGCTCGACGCCGTTCACGCCGAGGACCTCGCGCAGGTCCGCGATCGCTGGGCCCCCGGCGCGCATCAGGGCGTGGCGCAGGTGACCTTCCGCTACCGCCACGCCCTGAGCGCCGACTGGGTCTGGTTCGAGGCGCGCAGCGCCTCCGCGGTATGGCAGGGCGAGCCGGTCGTGATCGTCGTGGCGCGCGACGTGACCCAGCAGCGGCGGCTTCAGGCCCAGCTCATCCAGGCCCAGAAGATGGAGGGCATCGGCCGGCTCGCCGGGGGAGTCGCGCACGACTTCAACAACCTGCTCGTCGCCGTGGACGGCTACGCGCAGCTGGCCGCCGATGAGCTGCCGCCCGACCACGTGGTCCAGGAGGATCTGCGCGAGATCCGCCGCGCCGCCGACCGCGCCACGAAGCTCACCCGGCAGCTGCTCGCGTTCGCCCGCCGCCAGATCAGCGACCCGCAGGTGATCAGCCTCAACGACCTGCTCGCGGACATGGACCGCATGCTCCGGCGTCTCATCCGCGAGGACATCACGCTCGTGATCGCGCCCGCGCCGGAGCTGTGGCCGACGCGCGCCGATGTCGGGCAGATCGAGCAGGTGATCGTCAACCTCGTGGTCAACGCGCGCGATGCCATGCCCGACGGCGGGCGCCTGACGATCGAGACCAGAAACGTCACCCTCGACGAGGAGTTCGCGCGCACCCACCCCAGCGTCATCCCCGGGCCCTACGTGATGGTCGCCGTCTCGGACAACGGCGTGGGGATGGATGCGCAGACGATGCAGCATCTGTTCGAGCCGTTCTTCACCACCAAGCCGCCCGGCGCGGGCACCGGGCTCGGTCTGGCGACCTGCTACGGCATTGTGAAGCAGCACGGCGGGACGATCTGGGCCTACAGCGAGGTCGGCTGCGGCTCGACGTTCATGTTCTATCTGCCGCGCGCCGAGGGGGAGCCGACGCAGCTGCGCCGCGGCGAGGAGGCCGGCGAGCTGCCGCGCGGCAGCGAGCGGATTCTGCTTGTGGAGGACGACCAGCTGGTGCGCGACATGGCTGCGCGCGTGCTGCGCGGCCAGGGCTACACTGTGCTGGTGGCCGCGCACGGCGAGGAGGCGCTGCAGATGGCGGCCGACCCAGAGAGCCCGCCCGTCGATCTGCTGCTGACCGACGTGGTGATGCCGCGGCTCGGCGGGCGCGCGCTGGCCGAGCAGCTCATGGCGCACTACCCCGGCATGAAGGTGCTGTACACCTCCGGCTACACCGACACCGCGATCGTCCACCACGGGCAGCTGGAGGAGGGGCTGTCGTTCCTGCACAAGCCGTTCACGCCCGCGGCCCTGATCCGGAAGGTGCGCGAGACGCTCGACTCCTGACTCGGCGGCTGCGCCTCGCGTCAGCGGTACTCGATCTCGTACACCAGGTGCGGCTCGTGCTTGCCCTTCAGGGGAACGCGGCCGATCGGCTGTAGCGGCCAGGGGGTGCGCCAGCCGCGCGGGAGCGCGTCCACCAGGTGGTACGAGACGAAGATCTGGCCGCCCTTCGAGAGCCCGCTCAGCCGGCTGGCGATGTTCACCACGTCGCCGATCACCGTGTAGTCCAGCCGCTGCGCCGAGCCGATGTGCCCCACCACCGCGCGCCCGTAGCCCAGCCCGATGCCCATGCCGATCTCCAGGTCCAGCTCCTCGCGCCAGCCGCGCTGAAGCTCGGCGAAGGCCCGCTGCAGGTCCACCGCTGCGACCAGCGACCGCTCCAGGTCGTCCTCGCGCGCGATCGGGACGCCGAACAGGCCGATGAACCCGTCGCCCAGGAACTTGTCGATCGTGCCGCCGTGGCGGTAGAGCACATCGATCATCGCCGTGAAGTAGCGGTTGAGCACCTGCTCCACCAGCACCCGCGGCTCCAGCCCTTCGGTGAGCGACGTGTAGCCGCGCAGGTCGGCGATCAGCACGACGACGTCGCGCTCGGCCGGCTCGCCGAAGTCGCCGCCGCCCGCCATCACCTCCTCGACCACCTGCGCCGAGACGTAGCGCTGGAACATGCTGCGCAGCCGCTCCTGCTCGCGCCGCTCGAGCTCCTTGATCGCCGTGATGTCCTGCAGCACGGCGACCCGCCCGAGCAGGCCGTTGTCCACATTCCGCACCGGAGCCACGCTGACGCTGAAGGTCGCGCCGTTGTCGAGGGTGACCTCGCTGGGGGCGGAGGTCGGCTGCGCCTCGTGCCCGTTGCGCCCGCTGCCGAGCGCCCTGAGCAGCTCTTCCTGGTGCACGAGCGCCTTCAGCGGCATCCCCGCCGCGCTCAGGCCCAGCCGCTCCTCGGCGGCGCGGTTCGCCAGCAGCAGCCGGTCGTGCGGGTCGATCAGCAGGATCGGGTCGGCCGCTCCGCGCAGCACCGCGCGCAGCGTCGAGCGCTCGTTCTCGACCTCGCGGTACAGGCGGGCGTTCTCCATCACCTGCGCGAGCAGGCTGGCGATCGTCTCCAGCAGCGTCAGCTCGCCCTGCAGGAACTGGTGCTGCCGGCCGGTGGCGTCCACGATGATCATTCCGTCCTGCCGCCCGCCCGAGAGCAGCGGCGCCAGCGCGAGCGCCTCGACGCCGGCCGCGGCGAGCTGCGGGGCGCTCTGGCACAGCTTCTCGTCGGCGCTGACCGATGGGATGAGCAGCGGGGCGCGCAGCTCGATCGCCTCGGCGATCTGCTGCAGCGGCAGCGAGAAGCGCAGCGGCTCGCCCGGCCCGACGCTGGCGGCGCTGCGGGCCACCACCGCCGGCCCCGCGCCGGTCAGCACGATCCCGCAGTGCCGCACCTCGAAGATGTTGGCGATCGCCTCGGCGGCGATCCGCAGGTTCTCGTACGAGTCGAGCTGCGCGGTGATGGCGATCGAGAGCTTGTTGACGCGCTCCAGCTGGCGCACGCGCCGCTGCTCGGTGTCGAACAGCCGGGCGTTGTCCAGGGCGACGCCGAGCTGGCTGGCGATCGTGCTCAGCAGCCGGACGTCCGCCTCGCCGAAGGCGTCCTCGGTGTCGCTCGTCACAACCAGCGCGCCGAACACCTCGCGCGCCGTGACGATCGGCACCGCCATCTCCGAGCGGATGGCCGGGGCCGCCCACAGCGGGGCGTAGGTCTGATCCTGGTGCACGTCCGCCACGCGCACCGGCTGCTGCTGCTGCACCGCCGCCCCGGCGATGCTGCTGCCCTCGGCCACCGACGTGCCGACGAGCAGCTCGTGGTCGGCCCAGCCGGCCACCGCGCGCACGACGAGCCCCTCCGGCTCCCGCAGCAGGAGCGCCACCCGCTGGTAGCCGAACGTGTGGTGGATGAGGTGGGCCACCAGCCGCACCAGCTGATCCGGGCTCATCAGCTCCGCCAGGTGGCGGCTCATCTGGTTGATGCGCGCCAGCTCCTCGGCGCGGCGCTCGAGCAGATCCTTCTGCCGCTGCGTCAGCCGGAACAGCTCGGCGTTCTCGAGCGCGATCGCGCACTGCGCCGCCACCGAGTTCAGCAGCTCCAGGTGCTCCTCGGTGAAGTAGCCCGGCGTGTGGTGGACGAGCGTGATCGCGCCGAGCGCGCGGTCCTCGCGGATGATCGGCACGGAGGCCACGCTGCGCACCGCGCGCTGCAGCGTCGTCACCGCTACCCAGCGCGTGTCCGTGCGCGTCTCGTCGATGATCGCCGGCCGGCGCTCGCGCAGCACCCACCCGGCGATCCCGTGGCGCAGGATGTCCTCGAGCGGCATGCTGGTGCGGTAGCTGGTGCTCGAGAACAGGCGCGCGTTCTCGCTCGTCACCAGGATGATGCTGGCGCGGATGGCGCCCACCGCGTCCGCCAGGCGGTCGAGGAACTGTGTCAGCAGCTGGTCGAGGTCCAGCGTGGTGCCGAGCTCACGCGTGAGGTGCAGCAGCAGCTCGGTCTTGCGCTGCTCGGCGCGCAGCGAGCGCTGGCTGCGCTGCAGCCGCAGCATCGCGCGCACCCGCGCCAGCAGCTCGGTGAAGTCAACCGGCTTCACCAGGAAGTCGTCGGCGCCGGCGTCCAGCGCCATCACCTTGGCCTCTTTATCGCCGCGCGCGGTGATCAGGATGATCGGGATGAACGGCTTGCGCTCATCGCCTTTGACCTTCTCCATCACCTCCTGCCCGCTGATGCCCGGCAGCAGCAGGTCCATGAGGATCAGGTCGGGGGTGACCAGGTCGAGGTACGCCAGCGCCTCTTCGCCGCTGCTGGCTACTGAGACCCGGTAGCCGGTGTCGGTGAGGAGCACCTGGAACATCCGGCGGATGCCTGGATCATCGTCGACGATGAGGATGTGCGCCGGCTCGTGCATCTGGGCTGCTCCGCACAGGGGAATCGCGGGCGGTCGATTCAACAATACGACATACGTGGTCGTCCGCCCGCCCTGCTTACAGGGAGGGATAACGGGCCGCAGGTCCTCCAGGGCGGCTTTTCGCCGGGCGATCTGGAGGGCGGGGTGTCCTTTGGTTCTCCCTCCGAGCGCCTTTCTCCTCGCCGCAGTGCGGCGGAAGAAAGATTTCCGAGGGAGACCTCGCCGCCTCGAACCCCATCAGGCGCTGCGGGGCCGGGCCACCGCATTCGCTGTGTCAATGACACCACGGTCGCCGCACGATGGAGTGCGCAACTGTGACAAAACTGTCACACAACAATCGTGTCATCTGTGTAGTTTGTAATGATACCACTGATCTTGTGCTGCTTGGCAAGCGCCGGCCTCGTGTGGCGGGCGGAGTCCGATGCCCCGTGGTACGGCGCGGCGTCCGGCGCTCGCCGGAAGAGGCGCCACCCGCAGGCGAAGGCCGCAGGCCTTCGCTACTGCACCGCTCTTCGGAAGGCGAGCAGGGCCAGCGCGGTGCCGCCGGCCGCGAACAGCGCGATAACCGCGAACGAGAGCGGCAGCGCGATCGTCGCCTGGCCGCCGAAGGCCAGCGCCCGCAGCGCGTCGATCAGATAGGTCGTGGGGTTCACCAGGGCGAGCGCCCGCATCCAGCCGGGCATGCTCCCGAGCGGGTAGAGCGCGCTCGAGGCGAACAGGAGCGGCAGGTTGAAGAGGAAGATCAGCCCGTGGTAGCCCATGATGCTGCTCGACCGCGCGGCCACCGCCAGCGCGATCCCGGCGAATCCCAGCGTGAAGAGCGTCAGCAGCACCACCAGCGCCAGCCAGCCCGGCGCCCCCGCCGCCACCCGCGCGCCCATCAGCGCCCCCACCACCAGGATGATCGCCGCCTGGAACAGCGCCTTGGTCACGGTGCTGGCGGCGTTCCCGAGCAGGATGCTCAGCCGCGGGATCGGCGCGACCAGGTACTCCTTCATCACGCCGCGCAGGCGCTCCTCCAGCAGCAGCATGCCCCCGCCCGCGGCCCCGCCGAGCGCGGTGAGCGCCAGGATGCCGGGCAGCATGAAGGTCAGATAGTCGCGCTCGCCCACGCGCCCCACCAGCGCCCCCATGCCGACCCCGAACAGGGCGACCCACAGGATCGGCTGGATCAGCAGCCCGCCAAGCTCCTCGCGGTTGCGGAAGAACTTGGTCATGTGCTTGTGCCAGATGGTGAACGTTGCGTACATCAGTGTCAGTCGCGCAGGGCGCGCCCGGTGTACTTCAGGAACACATCCCCCAGGCTTGGGCGCGCCGTGCTGATCTCCTCGATGGTGAAGCCGTCGCCGGCCTGGGCTACGATCGCCGCCAGCCGCCGCGGCCCGCTGTCGACGCCCACCTCGAGCCGCCCATCCGCGCCGACGGCCACGTGGCCGACGAACGGCAGCGCCCGCAGCCGCCCGGCGAACTGCTCCGCGTCGCCCCGCCCGCCGATCTGAACGACGTCGGCGCCGAGCTCGGCCGTGAGGGCGGCCGGCGCTCCCTCGGCGACCTTCTTGCCCCGGTCGATGATCCCCACCACGTCCGCCAGCGCCTCGGCCTCCTCCATCGCGTGCGTCGTCAGCAGCAGGGTGAGGCCGCGCTCGCGCTGGAGGGCGCGGATGTAGTCCCAGATCGCCGCGCGGTTCTGCGGGTCGAGGCCCAGCGTCGGCTCGTCCAGGAACAGCACCTGCGGGTCGGTCATCAGCCCGCGCGCAAGCTCCAGGCGGCGCTGCATGCCGCCCGAGTAGGTCCGCACCGGCCGATCGATCGCGTCTGTGAGCTGCACCAGCGCCACCAGCTCGCCGATCCGCCGGCGCCGCTCGGCCGCCGGCATCCGGTACAGGCGCCCGTGGACCTCCAGCACCTGCCGCCCCGTGAGGTCGCGGTCGAGGATGCTTTCCTGAAAGGTGACGCCGATCGCCGCGCGCACCGCCGCCGCGGCCTGGATCACATCGTGCCCCGCCACGCGCGCCCGCCCGCTCGTGGGCGGCGTCAGCGTGGTCAGGATATTGATCGTCGTCGTCTTGCCGGCGCCGTTCGGGCCCAGCAGCGCGTAGGTGCTGCCCGCGGCGACGCACAGGTCCACTCCGTCGAGCGCCGTCACATCGCCGTAGCGCTTCACGAGGCCGGCCGCCTCGATCATTGGTTCGGTCACCGTCCGAGTCCTCGCCTGTCCTCAGTGGCTCGTGGCCGGCCGGCACACGTCGCGCGCCTCAGTCGTCGCACGGCGGCTGTTTGTGACGCCGGGCGCATCTTAGCCCCGCGCTCTTCGGTACAAATGCGGGGAGCGCGGCCCAGCGGCCGGCTCGGCAGTTCGGCGGACGCGGCGCGCACGGCGGCCGGTCTGGCACGAGCAGGCGGGCGGCTGCGGCCGCGCGTTGGCCCTCACCGTTACGCTGGCTGAGTGCTCTGTACGACCGTCTGTCGTTGGCACTTAGGTATGATAGAGTGGCCGGTTCGTGACTGAGTGTGACCACCCGTCCGCCGTGCGGTGAGGGCGGGTGCGCCTATTCGGCGCCCCGACTGCGCCATCTGAGACCTGCGCCGCCGTGGAGGCCGCGCGGCCACCCCGTCTGTGTGGCCGTGCGGGCAGGCCTGCCAGCTATGAATATTCGGGAGCGCACGATCCCGCTGCGGATCTGCGCTCATAGATTAGGTATGTCCAATGAGCACTACATCCTACCACATCATCATCGTGGACGATCAGTCCGGGGTTCGTGGCGTACTCGCGCGGGTGGTCGCTCGCACCTACCCCGCCGTCACGATCACCGCGCTCGGCAACGGCCAGGAGGCGCTGCAGGTCTTCGACCAGTACGGCTGTGACCTGCTGATCACGAACTATCGGATGCCCGGCCTCACCGGGATCGAGCTGATCCGCGAGGTGCGCGCCCGCACCTCCACGCTGCCGATCGTCATGGTGTCGGCGGACCGGAGCATCGAGCCGCTGGCCCTCGCCGCCGGCGCGACGCGCTTCGTCGAGAAGCCGTTCACCATCCCGGAGCTGGCGCAGGTGCTGCGCAGTCTCCTTCCTTCGTGAGAATCCCGCCCTCCGAGTAACTTTTCGGCGCCGGGCCGCGTTCTGTACCATGTAACCCCGAGGGTTGCTCCCCGGCCCGGCTGCCGGCTTTTGAGGCCAGCGCGCCTGCTCAGGACGGGCACCTATGAATCTTGCCGAACAAACTCCCCCCGCGAAGCCCGCTGCGCAGCGGTTCACGAAGATCTGCGCCTGGTGCCGTTGCGAGCTCGGCCCCCTGCCCTACGACGCGACGAACCACTCGTTTGGCATCTGCGTCTCTTGCTTTGCGCTTTACTACGGCGAGCTGCTCGACGACCCTGAGGCGCCCGCCGATAGCTGGCAAAGCCCGTTCGGCCGCGCGCCGGCCGTTCAGGGAAGCAGCCCTCCGCCCGTAGCTGCCCTGCAGCGAAGGTCATGCCGGGTATGACTTCCCGCCTGGACGGACTTCCCTCTTCCTAGCCTCGCTGCAGCAACGCCGGCGATACGGGCGCTCCGTGTCCGCTGCGTCGTTCGATTGTTTGTCGCGGCTGCACCCGCGTAACCTTCGCCGGCGCCCAAACGATTCTTCCACGGCGGGGATCGCATCGTCCAGGTAACCGGCACGCTGATGCAGCAGCGCCGTGCCGAGGCGCTGGCCCTCGCGCGCTGCGCCGCCACGGGTGCCGGTGGGCCGGGAGTGAGACGCGGGGACGGTTCCCAACGATGACAGAGAACGGTAGCGATACACCTGTGCCAGGGCGCCGCACAGGCGACGAGCCGCTCCACGCAGACGGCGCGCCTCTGCCGTACCGGCTGCACGGCTTCTGGCAGTGGGCGTTCTCGGACCTGCTCGCCGAGTACCTGGTCGCGTGCGACCTCGGCCTGGCTCACAGTGTCCGCCAGGAGTGGGATGCGGTCGACCTGCGCACGCCCGATGGCGTGAAGGTCGAGGTCAAGTCGGCCGCCTACGTCCAGAGCTGGCAGCAGGCGAGGCCGTCGGCGATCAGCTTCGACATCCGCCCGACCCTCGGCTGGGAGGCGGCGACGAACACCTACGGCACGCTGCTCCAGCGCCAGGCGGATGTGCACGTCTTCGCCCTGTTCAGCCACCGCGACCGGCGCACCGCTGACCCGCTCAACGTCGCTCAGTGGGAGTTCTGCGTCCTGCCGGCCGCCGAGCTGAACGCGCGGATGCCGCACCAGAAGCGGCTCAGCTTCAGCACCCTGCTCAAGCTCCAGCCGAAGCAGGTGCGGTTCGGCGAGATCCGCGCGGCGATCGCCGCCGTGCTCACAGGCTGACTCCGATCCCGGACCGCGCGAAAGGAGGAAGTCGATGCGCCGTATCCTTGTGGCCGTTGTCTGCGTCCTGGCCGTCGTCGTGGTGGCACGTGCCCAGGAGAATGTGGCCTGTCTTTCCAGCGAATTCTGCCAGTACCTGCCTATCGCCGTACGTGCGCCCGCGCAGCCGTCGCCTGCCCCGACCGCGCTGCCGCTGATCCCGCCAGGGCCGCCGACCTCAACGACGGTGCCGCCGACCTC